>OGUN01001980.1_pt1 | contig 13090 bp, 9 predicted proteins | sample 1553621 | NCBI WGS metagenome assembly OGUN01 (sample SAMEA2580300, study PRJEB22360) | human gut metagenome | biome: human gut; feature: human-associated habitat; material: faeces | place: Denmark | collected 2008/2010
TACGCCGTGCCAGCTCCCCCGAAAGGGGGAGCTTTTGCAGCTGCCGTTACCCTGTACTAAGCTCTCTCTTCGGGAGAGCTGGCGCGCAGCGCCTGAGAGGTTTTGCGGGGATAAATTGCAATGCATTAAGACGAACACCATTATATTTTACGCTCAGTTTCCGTCCCCTTGCGGGGATAAATTACAGCGACTACGAGGATAATCACCGAGAGCGGGGCAAGCTTTCGCTCCCTTGCGGGAATAAGTTGAACTGACAAAGACCAGTGGTACGGCGCACTGCAAATGTTTCCGTCCCCTTACGGGGATAAATTGCAATTCATGAAGGCTAATGTTAAGATCAACACGTTGTTGTAACCGTCCCCTTACGGGGCAGCCCCATTATACCACGGCGGTGGAACAATTGAAATCCCTTTTCAGGGCGTGCCATAGCGGCGGAAGCCGGCAAAGACGAAGATGCTGCGCTTCAGGGTACTGCCGTCCGGGTAGGTGGTCTCCTGGCTCTTGCGGCGGGAGCAGGCGGCCAGCGTGGGGATGCCCGCGGCTTCCAGACGCTGGACCACCCGGTACACAAAGGTGCATTCGCCCTGACAGAGCACGGCGTCCGGGCTAAGGTGCAGGATGTGGTCAGCATATACCGTGGCAAGGGAGTCCAGCACGGCCTCGTTGGTGGCGGGGTCGATGGCAGGGAAGGCAAGGTCTATCACCTTGCCGTAGCGCTGTGCCGCAGCCGTTTGCTCGGCGCTCCACAGGGCAGAAGGATGATTGGTAAAGTTGATGAGCATAGGGCATTCCTCCTTGACATTGCAAAGAGAAAAAGCCCATGGAATGCGGATAGTTAAGCAAGAAACTTGAAATTGCTTTCCTTGCTTTGGTTTGTCCCCTTGCGGGGATTGTACAAACATGATGACACTTGAACAAATCCGTCAGCGGTTTTCGCCCCCTTACGGGGATTGTACAATGAGCATTCACGACTGCTGCGAGGTCATGCGGTTTTCGCCCCCTTGCGGGGATTGTACTAAAGGCAACGATAACTACTACTTCTTGTGTCGGTTTTCGCCCCCTTACGGGGATTGTACACGAAGCGGACAAGCTCAAGTGGACGGCAGCAGGCTTTCGCCCCCTCACGGGGATGGTACCGAGTGGGGCAAGGACAAGCTGAAGGCCATTCTTTTTTCGCCCCCTTACGGGGATTGTATCCTAAATATATCACAAAACACCGAAAAACTGAAGAGCCGGATGGCTAGAGAATATTCACTTTATTGCAATGATGTGCTTTTGCGCTGAAAAGAACGGCGATAAATTCATTCAGCCTGCCTTGTGCGCGGGGCGGTTTCATGGTATGATGCAGATAATGGATCTTATAAAAAGGAGTGTTGCCCTGTGCTAAAGACTTATATCACCACCGTACCTTTGCAGGGAAAGCTGGACCCCATGCTGTACCAGCGGGAGCGGGCAGAGGCCCCCACGGCCACCTGTTTTCCCATCGTGCAGGTGATGCGGGATACCCTTGAACCCGGGGATACGGTGCAGCTGCTGGCCATCCGGCAGGAAAATGCCGATACCGCCCGCAATTATCAGCGCCTGCTGGAAGAGCTGGCGCAGCTGGGCATTGCAGAAGATCAGGTGCACCAGCTCCACCTGCCCGAGGATCAGCGCCCGGAAACGCTGATCGGCCTGTGCCGGGATCTGGTGGATGCCCTGCCGCAGGTCACCCGGGTGTATGCCTGCATCACCTACGGCTCCAAGAGCATCCCGGTGGTCACGCTGACGGCATTGACTTGTGCCGAAGCCACTCATACGGAGCTGGAAGTAGGCGGTGTGTATTATGGCGAGGTCAAGCGGGAAAACGGGCAGGTGCTCAGCGCGCGGCTTTACGATATGGCGGCACTGTATCAGCTTGCAGGGTTGGTAGGTACCATGCGTGACAGCAAGACCGCCGAACAAGTGTTCCATCAGCTGATCTGGATGAACGAGCACCGGGAGGACTGAGCAGCGATGAATGACGTAAAAACATGGGCGGACATTGACGCTTCGCCGCTGCTGCAGCTGCCGCCGGAACAGCGCAAAAAGCTGCACGATGCCAATGATGAACGGTTCCGCACGTTCTGGGCGGAATGCTTTCTGACCGCACAGGCTCCCGGAAGGGGAGAGGATGCATGGAACAGCGCGGATTTCTGCGATGCGTTTCTGGATGCGTTTGATTTTTGGGAGCCGAAACCCGGGCAGACCTTCAGTATGTATCTGCGCACCGCTGTCCGTCATGCACAGGCACACGACCAGCAGCAGGAAGAAATGGCAGTGACAGGTTTCGGACGCGAGACGAACCGCAAGATCAAAAAAGCGCTGGAGTACATGGAGAAGAACGGAATCACAGAGAGCATGCTCTGCCGTGACCCGGAAAAAGAACAGGTGATCGCCGATATTGTCGGGGTGGGTGTGAAAACCCTGCGGGAAGCACTGCGCAATAAGCAGTCGGTACTCAGTCTGGACGACACGGGCGGAGAGGATTCGACGCTGGGCGACCGGGTGGTTTCCCAAGAAAAAAGTGTGGAAGAGCAGGTGGAGCAGAGCCGGGAAATGCTGGCATGGCTGCACCGCGGCATTGGGCTGATGAACCTGCAGCAGAAGGAAAAATACGGTAAGACATCCGGCCCGTTGTGGAGCAGCGTGCTGATGGGCTTTCTGCGCAACAATGACGCGCTGGACCCGGCAGAGGATGCGCCCGCACGGCTGGCAAATTGCGATGATCTGCGTCCGCTGGAGCAGGACAACTGCCTGTGGGATATCCTGCTGCTGCACCGGTATGTGGAATTTACGGTTCAGCCGCCCTATGCACCCAAGGCGCTGGAATGCGCCGCCGTCCATGCGCTGCTGGAGCCGGGGCGCAACCCGGCGCAGGATAAGACCGTGGCGGAGTTTCTCGGCGTGAGCAAGGCGGCTGTATCGCAGCGGCGCAAAACATGGCAGCAGAGGCTGATGCAGATGCAGGCGGAACAGGAGGAGGTATAAGATGGAACGCAGTGTATTGCTTTTATATATGAGCCTCTTCGGCAAAAATCCGAACATTCATACCCAGACCAATGAAGCGGCGGTTTTGGAGCTGAAAAAGCACAAGGAAGGGCCGGACTGCATTCTGGCACTGTGCAGTGAGCTGGTGCGCACCAGCCCTACCGTGCATCTGCCGGACGGGAAAACCTGCACCACCGTGGAGTATTTCCGGGATGTATTTCTGCCTTCGGCGGGCATTCCCGCAGAGCGGCTTGTGGTGATCCCGGTGCCGGACAGCATGGACGACAAGGCGCAGTTCCGGGCAATCTCTCTGTTACTGGGAAAAATTGAAGCGGAAGATACCCTTTCTATCGACCTTTCCGGCGGCATGCGGGACACGGCGATGCTTCTGGTAACGGCAGCGCGCTGTATGCGCGACCTGCGCAGTGTGGAGACCCGCAGGGTGATCTACTCCGAACTGCTTCCGGATGGTACTTCCCGCATCCATGACAGCAGTCAGCTGTACAGCCTGTTCGACCTCATCACGGCGATGGACGAGTTCTTTTCCACCGGCACTGCACAGAAGCTGAAAGGCTACCTGTGGAGCGAGGGCGAAAGCGACCCGGCTCTGCACACCCTGCTGGCCCGCATCAACCAGTTCTCGGATGATCTGGCGCTGTGCCGGGTGCAGGCGCTGAATGAAGACCTGAGCCAGATCGCACAGGCACTGCAGGCGCCGCCCAAAGAGAGCAAAAATCTGACCAGCCTGTTCTTCCACCTGCTGAATGACCGCTTCCGCACGGAATTTGAAGGTCTGCTGGCTTCCCCAAAAAACAATCTTCCTGCGCTGGTAAGCTGGTGCGCAGAACACAGCATGTATCAGCAGGCACTGACATTGCTGTGCGAGCAGATGCCGGCTTATGTCTGCCGTCATCTTTTTGTGCAGCCCACAGAAACCGGCTGGGCATATCTGGCGGCACAGAGTCTGAATAAGGGCAAGGCATGGGTATATCCGCTGTTCCACTTCCATTTCTGCCGGTTGGCATTACTACAGAAAGGCCGCTGGAAAGAAATTTGTACAACCGATTTGCGTCTGACCAAAAATAAAGATGATGCAGATGGCAATATGCTGTTTGGCGTAGCCAATTCGAAAGAAATGCACGACTATATGGATATGATCCTCGCTTCCGGTCAGCTGGTGATCGACCCGGATGTCCGGTGGCAGATCGAGGATGCGGCACTGTTCTACCAGCGTGTGATGCAGTACCGCAACCAGATCAACCATGCCAGTGATACGGCTTTTGGTCTGCAAAGCGACCGTATTCTTCCGCTGGACACGGCCCATATTGAGCAGACCCTGCAGGATGTGGCAGATTATCTGCAGGAGATCCGCCCCATGAAGCCGGATGTTCCGGAAGGCGTCAAGGCGCTGCCTGTTACAAAGACGATCCCGACAGGCGCAGCGCCCAACCTGTAAAATAGAATATAAGAAAAAGCAAAGCACCTCCGCTGCTGGCAAACGCCAGTGGCAGAGGTGCTTTTTTGTCCCCTTGCGGGGATAAGTTGCAATGCATGGAACAGATTATCACCTTAAAGGTAGACCTGTTTTCGTCCCCTTGCGGGGATAAATTGCAATCCCATTGAAGTGCCAAAAGCCTCGCAGACAACCCGGTTTCCGTCCCCTTACGGGGATGAATTGCAATCTGCGAAACGCAATCGCGGTGCAGCACTACTATGAGTTTCCGTCCCCTCGCGGGGATAAATTGCAATAGCAGAGTCTCAGACTAAGTTTGTCAAGTGGGTTGTTTTCGCCCCCTTACGGGGATAAATGCAATGGTTTCACGGTAGCACACATCAAGACGGACTCCATGTTTTCGCCCCCTTACGGGGAGACCCCTCTCAGTCACGGCTTACGCCGTGCCAGCTCCTCCGAAAGGGGGAGCTTAACATCGGGGTAAACGGCAGCCGGAAAAGCTCTCCCGAAGGGAGAGCTGGCGCGCAGCGCCTGAGAGGGTTTTGCGGGGATAAATTGCAATTTTGGTTATGAGGGCAAGAAAATCTAATGAGGACGTTTCCGTCCCTTTGCGGGGATAAATTGTAATGGACAAGTGGCTGATTTACTCCGAGCCTAACTTGTAACCGTTCCCTTGCGGGGATAAGTTGCAATCTTGGCTTGTTTAAGCAGTGGTTTGGCAAAGAAGTTTTCGTCCCCTTACGGGGATAAATTGCAATGAGGCAATCAAAGCACCATCTTTCTATCGACCTTGTTTCCGTCTCCTTGCGGGGATAAATTGCAATTGTCTCCCAGTCAACAAGTTCCACGACTATTTTACGTTTCCGTCCCCTTACGGAGTATAATTTTACTATACCACACATTGAGTCAAAAGAAAAGAACCATCCACCGGAGAAGCGCGGATAGAGTAGAAAAGATAAGGCATAAAGATCACCTCGATTCGGCAGAAGGGGCGTCAAAGCCCTGAATGGGCAGGCCGAGGAAGTATTCCTCGATGCGGTCCCAGAGTTGCTCGCTGGAAAAGCCGCTGGTGAACAGCCAGCTCATCAGCCGCACAGCATCGGTGTGGCGCTGGGCAATGCGCTCCAGCAGGTGGTTGCGGTAAAAGCCGTGGTCAGCCAGCTCCAGGGTCTGGGTCTGGTTGATATAGAGGTACAGGCGGCTGTTGGAGCCGCCCAGCAGGGCAAAGTGGAGCAGGTCCAGCTCCTCCAGCACGCCCAGAGCCGGGGTCAGACGCTCACTGCTCTGGGCAGAATCGTTCACCGGCAGATAGCGGCAGGTCTCGCCGCTGTGCAGAACAGCAAAGCTCTGCTCCAGCCAGTGGAAAAACTCGCTGATGAACGGGTCCACCACACTGTACTCTGCGCCTTCCTGCGTGGTGCCGCGGCGCAGCACACGGGTGCGCTGCAGGCGGGGCGAATGCTGCTGCCAAGACTGCACGGCCGCCAGCACCACGCGCACCGAACTGGTGGCACGGGTGCTGCTCAGACCCGTGGCCTGCACCAGCCGGGCGGCGGCATCCCGGTCGTAGAGATACTGGCCGCTGCGGGCAGCCTCGAAGAAAATCTCCTTCAGGGCGCGCAGCAGTACGGAAAACCGAGCATCCGCATTGGCGTGCCACTCCAGTGTCAGCTGCATGGCGGGGGTCAGGTGCAGCTGGGCATTCAGCGGCAGCTTATCGCTGTGGGTGTACAGCAGATACTTGAACTGCGGGAAGGAAAAATCGTTCTGCCAGCGGCTGCTCCACAGGCGGGCAAGGTCTACGTCGTAGACCCCGGCAGCCTCATCCTGCAGGGTGGCAGCACCGGTACAGATGCAGTTGACTGCGGCGGCATCGGCGCTGCTGAGCAGGAAATACCCGTGGGTGAACAGAGGAGAGGGCCGCATGATGAAGGGCGCATAGCCGCGTGCTTCGCTGTCCTTCTGGATCAGCAGCATGGCGGTCTTGACCTTGGCCAGTGGGTCCTGCTGGTGCTCGCCGTTAGGGCTGGCAAAGATGTAGGCAAAGCTCTCGGCGTCCACCAGAAGCTCGTTGCGGTGCTTGGTGGCAGTGGCCGGCTGGCTGGCGCGGTGCTGGCGGTACAGCTGCAGCACCTTGCGCATCACCTGCACCAGCTGCCAGAGCTGAATGCTGGAAAGGCCGTGCAGGCGGTTGATGTGCTTGAAGTCGTTGGCCATGTGCTCGTACACGGCACGGCCCTGAATCTCCGGGTCACGGGCGGCGCGACCGATCTCCTGTGTGTAATCACACAGGTTGCCGGTGGGGGCAAAGTGCAGCACAAGGGCAATGTCCGGGATGTCGATGCCCATGCCAAAGGCCTTGGTGGCCAGCATGATCCGGCGCTTGCCGCTGCGGAAATCCTCCAGATCCTCCGCTTTGGCTTCGCCGGAAAGCTGCGCGTGGTAGCGGGTCACAGCATTGCCCAGACGCTGTGCAAGGCAATGGGTGTAGAAGCGCTCCAGCAGACTGACGGTGGGAAAGTAGATCAGGGTCTTCTGCCCCTGCTCCAGTGCGGCGGTGATCTGCCCGGTCAGAGCCTGGAACTTGTCCAGCTCGTACTCCCGACGGCCGGTCACGCGGGGCACCTCCCGGATGCACAGCTCGATGTTGCGGCGGCGCACGCAGCCCAGATAAACGATGGGGTCCGGCGACATGTGCAGGCTGCGCAGGGTCTCGCGGTACATGTCCTCCTCGCCGCCATAGGTGGCCGTGGCCGTAAAGGTGGCGGTGACAAAGGCATGCTGGTGCGGACCGTTCAGCTGCTGTTTGCGCAGCTTGTTCACGTAGTCACCCAGAAACCAGTAGTCTGGACGGAACTGCTTGCCCCAGGTGGTCACAATATGGGCCTCGTCCACGATCAGCAGGCCGATGGCACGGTCGCCGATTAGGTCGGAGATATCGCTGCGGCTCAGCAGGGACTCCGGCGAAAGATACAGGATGTCGCAGCGGCCTTCCTGCACCTCCTGCGCAATGGTCTTTTTGACCATGGGCGGGATGTCGGAGTTGATGGTGCGGGCCTTGGCGTAGCGGTGCTTCTCCATGCCCTGCACCTGATCGTTCATCAGGCCGATCAGCGGCGAGATCACCAGCGTGACCATCCCGTACTTCTCGGCAAGGTCGATCGCCGGGATCTGGAACATCACGCTTTTGCCCGCACCGGTGGAGGCAGTTACGAACAGGTCGCGGTAAGTCTGCCCCGCGCGGCAAAGCTCTGCCTGCTGGATGAGGTCATCGATGATGTCCTCTTGGGTGATGGTGCGCAGCTTCTTCTCGCCGCGATGCAGAGCGTCCAGGTCGTAGACATCCAGCGGGAGAAAGTCCGGGTAACCCCAGTGCTGCTGCAGAAGGGTGCGCGCCTCCGGGCAGACTGGGCGCTCCGGCTGCATCGTCTGTGCATGCGCTCTGGAAAGCTGACCGGGAAAAGCGCCAGCCAACGCCGCAAGGCTGTCGGCAAGACCAGCCTCATCGCCAATGAAGCTGTCGGCTGAAACGCAGAGCGTTTTGCCGCGGCGCAGCTGCTGCACAAGGCAGAAATAATCGGCTTCTCCGGTAAGCGCAAAGGCAGAGCTGCTGGCGGCGGTTTCGGGAACCGTATGCGGCGCTGCACCAAGCGATACGCGCTCGACCTGCGGGTACTGACGCAGCAGAGCGTCCAAAGGAATGCAGCAGGCGACGCCTTCCTCCGTATGCAGCAGGTTGGAGTAGACACGCAGGCAGGGCTCAATGCCGGGCAGCGGAGCATCCTGCGGTGCTTCCGGGTCGAAGTGGCTCAGAAGGCCGGACTGCATCTCCGGCGTAAGCGTCACAGACACGGGCAGCAGCGTGCGGTAGCAGGTGTTCTGCACCAAGATGATGTGCGGGAACTCCTGCGCAAGGGTATCGGCATGCAGGGCAAACTCCTCTGCGGTGATCACACAGGGGTTCTGCTGCAGCAGACTGCTCAGGTAGCGGGACAGGCGCTGCTGAAGCAAAGCATCTAGAGAAGGACGTGGAAGACCGGCGTCCTCCGAAGAAAAACCCCACAAGACAAACAGCGTATCCTCAGCAGCATGGGCGGAAAGATAAGAACGAAGCAATGTATTCATGGCAGAATCCTCCATCAGGTCAAAAAATCAGGCAGCAAAAAGGGTGAATGAGGAGCGGCGCTTCAGCATCTCCTGCAGATGGCGCTCGGCACGCACCTGAATCTGGCGGACACGTTCCCGCGTGACGCCCAGCTGCGCACCGATCTCGTCCAGCGTGCGGCAGCGGTCATCCGGGATACCGTAGCGCAGCCGGAGCACAGTGGACTCGCGTTCGGGAAGCTGAGAAAGAAGCAACCGGACTTCCTGAACGGTCTCGTTCTCGCTCACAGTGTCCACAGGATCGGGGCTGACGTCATCTGCCAGAAGCTCCGCAAGCTCGGTGTCGTGGCTCTCGCCGACCATAAGGTTCAGGCTGGTAACGTTGAGGTAAACGAGCATGTCGCTCAGGTAGCGGCGCGCCTGCTCCACCGTGCAGGGGTGACCGCTGCTGGCTTCAGCCTCAGCAATGGCGCGCCAGAGATCCGGACCATCTAGCTGCATGCAGGTGGTGCAGACGACACGCACCCGGCAGAGCGTGTCAAAATAGTGTACCGGGATGCGTACCGTAAGGTCGGTGTTGATGGCTTCGCGCAGGATGGACTGGCGGATCCAGTAAGCGGCGTAGGTCAGGAAGCTGTAGCCCTGCAGCGCATCGAACCGCTGAATCGCAGTAAACAGTCCCAGAATGCCGTTCTGGAAGTTATCCTCCTCGGTCAGGCAGCTATGGGCGAGCAGCTGCGGAACTCTGCGGGCCATCAGGTGGACAAAACCGGAGTTCTTGCGCACAAGGATCTCCTTGGCGCTCTCATCACCCTGCTGTGCCAATACGCAGAGCTGCTCGTTGGTCATAGACCAAAGCTGCTTGGAGGTAAAGTCGCTGCGGCAGAAAGAAGCGGCCTTTCTGCTGCTGGGCATAGCGGCGCTGGTATCCACTAGGATGCCGAGCCCGGCCAGTTCAGTCAGCAGATGCTCCTGTTCCTGCTGAGAACAGGAACCAAACAGCGCCTCAAAGTCTTGCGCAGACAGGTGATTGCCGTTCGTCAGCATCGGGCGTACACGATTCAAAACTGCATTATAATCCATGGTAAAACCCCGCTTTCACTTCCAACTGTAAGTGTCTTCGCTTAGTAGAAGCCCATGGATGCAGTAGAGTTAAGTCTTTTGAGAAAAAATTTATGGTTATCTTTTTGGAAACGTCAGTCAAATAAAAAATCAATGAGTTCTCTTATAAAGGTATAGAATTAAGCAGCAAGGACAGAAAAACTTACCAAAGAAACAAACTATACAGAGCTTTTTGCGTATGATATAATAAAATCATAAATCTTAATGGGGAATATCGTTTTAGGAGGCCACCATGGAGCCAATGAAAGCAACCAGTGTCAACAGCCGTGCGGAGGAGCTGTTTGTACAGCTTTTCTGTGAGGCTTTTGGACCTGAGAAAACCGAAAATTTGCAGGTTCAGTACCCCTGCGTGGACATCTATGGTCGGCATCGCTATATCGACTTTGCGTTGGAATCACCTGAATCCAAAATTGCAATCGAGATTGACGGTGAGACCTACCACAACCCCAGCAAGGTGTCCGAAAACAAATACGCTGACGACCTCCTGAAGCAGAACAGCCTGATCTATGATAACTGGAAAGTCTACCGTTGGATCTACAGCCAGTTGGAAAAGCAACCGGAAAAGGTCAAGGACGAGCTGATTACATTTCTGGGCACCAGCCCCATGTTCAAGGCATTTGAAGCAGACCTGCCGGTGCAGATGGGACAGGCCATCGAGCTTCGGGATTACCAGCAGGAGGCTACCGAGAATCTGCAGAAAATGCGAGAGGACGGCAAGACCATTGCGCTGCTATACCATGCAACCGGCGTAGGCAAAACTATCACGGCTGCAACGGACGCAAAGGCAGTGGGCGGACGCACGCTGTTTCTGGTCAACGCCCTGAAGCTGGCATCGCAGGCAAAAGAGACTTTCGCCAAGGTCTGGCCGGAAGCGACCTTGGGAGAGTACACCGGAAGTCAGAAGGATATGACCCAGACGGTCATTTTTGCAACGGTGCAGAGCATCTCCAAGGATCTGGAAAAGTTCTCGCCTACGGATTTTGACTACCTGATCGTGGACGAATGTCACCACGCTGCGGCCAATACCTATCAGAAGATCTTCACCTACTTCCACCCGAAGTTCATTCTGGGGCTGACCGCCACTCCGGAACGCAGCGATGGCGAGGGTATGCTGGAGCTGTTCCAGAATGTCGCCCATAAGATGGATCTCAAAACTGCCGTAGAGCGTGGTGTTTTGGTGCCGATTCGCTGCATCCGGGTCAAGACTAACATCGACCTGACCGATGTGCGGATCAACGGCATCAAATACAATTCGCAGGATCTGGAAAGCAAGCTGTTCATCCCGGAACGCAATCAGTTGATCGTTGACACCTATCTAAAGTACGTCAACGGCAAAAAGACAGTAATTTTCTGTGCCAGCGTAGACCATGCAGCCGAAATTGCAAAGTTGCTGCGGGACAACGGTGTGAAGGCGGAAGCAGTTTCCGGGCGGGATCGTGTTGAGGTTCGGGAAAAAATCCTGAAGGACTATGAAACCGGCTCGACCAATGTTCTTTGTGCCTGCGACCTTCTGAACGAAGGCTGGGACAGCCCGCATACCACGGTGCTGTTCATGGCACGTCCGACTATGTCCAAAACGATTTATTTGCAGCAGCTTGGCCGTGGCACACGCCGCTGCCCGGGCAAAGAGGATCTGCTGGTGATTGACTTTGTGGACAACGCCAATATGTTCAATATGCCATACAGCCTGCACCGGGTGCTGGACATTGCAAAATATCAGCCTATGGCGTATGTGCTGGCACCGGAGAACAAGCGCAAGCTGGATCAGGATATGCTGTTTCAGGGGGAAAAGCCGGAGGCATGGCTGGATGTGCCAATCGATGTGTCTGACTATGAGATCATCGACCTTTTCAACTGGCAGAACAGCGTCAAGGATATGATCTCGCAGATCGAGTTCGTTCGGATGGTGGATGTGCAGTCCGAGACGGTGGAACGCTACATCAAGGACGGAAAAGTCAAGCCTGATCTTTCGATTCCCTTTGGTGATAAGCGAATGTTCCACTATTTTCGGGAGGAAAGCATCCGCAACATTGCGAAACAGTACGGTTGGGACCTCATCACGCCGCAGAATATGGCAGACAAGTTCATGAAATTCATAGAAACGATGGATATGAGCTATTCCTACAAGCCAGTGCTGCTCAAGGCAATCTATGAGTACATGGACACCAGCGGCAGAGTTGCCCTGCCGGATGTGGTGGACTACTTCATCGACTTCTACGAGGACCGCAAGGCACACGGAATGATCGCAGAGAAATCCACCAGCATCTACCAGAAGGGTGGTTATACCCGGAAGGATGTGGAGAAGAACATCCTCTCCAACCCCTTCAAGCGCTTTGAGGATATGCGATTCCTGATGCGCTGCAAAGACGTGGAGACCATCGAGGTGAACCCGATCATCTTCCGCAAACTCACACGGGAAGATTGGCTGCATATTGTGGATGTCTGTGATAAGAGCCTTGAAAAATACTATTTGCGGCTCAAAAAATGATGTGAACTCCGATAATTGACTGCGGGTGACGTGCATGATGAAAATAGTGAGAAATATAATCCGGTGTAAAAAGTGCAGGGACGTTATAGAAAGCTACTCTGTGCATGATTTCAAATTTTGTTCTTGCGGATCGTGTGCAGTCGATGGCGGGCATGAGTATCTCCGTAGGTGTGGAAACCCGGAAGACTGGGAAGAATTATCTGAAACGCAAAGTGTAGATGATTGAAAATTAAGCTGAACACAATCTTTGAAGCAGAAGCTCAGCGGCAAGCAAAAAAAGCTCTTGGCCTTTAATATAGGGGCCAAGAGCTTTTTTACATCTTGTCTTGGAACATAAAAGAAGGTACAATGGTAGAAAAGAGAACGTGCATCAGTCAAATAAGGTGGTGGAGGCGATGGGCGTACATTATGCACACGGAAAGATGTGTAGCACATGTGAGTACAGTTGGTGAGTGTAAAATTTATTTTGAAGATTTCATGCCCTACGGTCTGGTACTGAAAGAAGCGAATGACTTTGATGCTCGTGTGATCAGCTTCTATTCTAGGGGCATTCAAGAGTATTGCCAGCAACGGTGCAAAGAGTGATTAGATATTGGAGGAATTTGAAAATGTGGTTGGATAATGCTTCAGAAGTAGATATCTTGTTTTATGAACCATATGCAAACGTCATTGCAGACATTTCTCAGAATCCAAATTACAAACCATTAACCATCGGAGTATTTGGAGTCTGGGGTGCTGGAAAATCAACCCTTCTTAAATTGATAAAACAGAAAATTGATGAGAAAGCACAGAAAAAGGAAAAAAATTATGTATTAATATTAATGCTTGGATGTTTGAGGGATATGAAGATGCAAAAGTGGCTTTGATGGAGGCACTTTTGCGTGAAATTAAAGAACACAAAGACATTCCCTCTA
>OGUN01001981.1_pt1 | contig 13086 bp, 6 predicted proteins | sample 1553621 | NCBI WGS metagenome assembly OGUN01 (sample SAMEA2580300, study PRJEB22360) | human gut metagenome | biome: human gut; feature: human-associated habitat; material: faeces | place: Denmark | collected 2008/2010
GTGTGAAGATCTTCACCCGATGGAAGTGAAAAAGGAGTTCGCAATTATGAAAAAAATTACCGAACAACCGGGAAAAGTTACTGAAGATGAAATACTTTATGCGGAAAAATGTTTGAATAAATGGGGAAAAATCTTTAAAAAATTTCACAGGAAAATTAGTAATTATCGAACTATGGCGGAAATTTTTCGCTGGTTCGAAGAACGCAACAGAGACAAAACTAAAGAAGACAATGAGGTTACATCATAAAGCTTGTAAATACTGAATTATTTTATTTAATTTGCATTAGAAAAAGTGAACGCGTTATATCCCAAACGTTCCACTTGTGATAAAATTAGGGACTTTATTGCAAATCAGACTTTAGGAACGGGAAGGAGGCAACGCCTACGCTTATATATCGTATACTCTTTTGTATCGGCATATAATCACGCGGGCTTGCTCTTTTCTGTAAGTCTAAGGTTCCCTAATACCGATCGCAAGCGGAGGAGAGTTTAAGTCCGTGTTTTTATTTTGAGTGGATGCAAATGTAAAACACCTCTCTTACTCTCTTTTAGTTTCGGATACCGGTAGTGTTTTAGAAAACAGCCATGAGGTCTCGCAAAATTTTGGGTTGACCACGTTATTTACGGCATAAATAATTCTGGCTGTTTTCTTTTCATAAAAAGCCCTCGTTAAAAGGGCTTTTTTTTAACCTGCCAGTTCAAATTGATTTCCTATTTTTTCGTCCAGGAGATTCATATCTTCCTCTACCTTTCTTGCGGTTATTTCCGCGTAAATTCTTGTCGTTTTTATATGCTTATGGCCCATCATTTTTGAAAGAGTTTCCAACTGTATTCCTTTTGTCAAAGTAATGGTAGTGCCGAATGTATGCCTTCCTGTATGGGTAGATATATTAAGCTTAATTCCACAATCTTTTGCCAGACGTTTTAATGTGGCAGTCATACTATCGCGGTCTTTGACCGGAAATACTCTGTTTTCGTCTGCTTTGCCAGGATAGTTTCTATACCGTTCAATTAATTCCACAGCGATGGGTAAAAGTTTAATATAATATGGCGAAAGTGTCTTTTGACGGTCCCCGATTAACCACATCTTTCCGTTTATAATCTTAATATCATCATAAGTCAGATTATAGAGGTCAACATAACATAACAAACATATCACGAACTGCTCTGCGGCGATGATTCCCGCATTCAAAGTTCATTAAAGTAATGAGATCTTCATCAGATAGATATTCCCGTTTTTTGTACTTGGGTTTAGGTGCAAAATAACCGAAAGGATATTGTTTTACCCACTTCTTTTTAACGGCTATAAACCCTATTCTTTGAATTTTTTGTATTGCTTTATAAGCAGTACCGGAACTATAATTCAACTCATCAAGCAGATAATTGTAATAGTTTACAAGAAATTCTTTGTTAAGTTTAGTAAAGGGAAGATCACTGACACCGTATTTTTTGGGAATGTATGCGGCGAAAGCATTACGATAGTAAACATGCCTTTCAGCAGTTGATTTTTTAACCCGTTTACCCCATTCTTTATAATATTCGTCTAATTGATAAAGTATGGTTTTATTTTCGTCCACTACATCTATCCCCAGAAAAGTATTCCTTACCTCTTCCGATGTAACGCTGGGATTTTCTTTTTTCAGGCTATCATAAGTATTTTTAATACTGGTGTGCATATCATCCAGTTTATCGTTTACATTTTTAGCCTCGACGCTTTTACCTTTAGCCCGGTTTGATGGTATATCCCATAAATTGGGAGTTACAGATTGTTGTGTACTGAAAGTTTTAGGTTCTCCGTTAATAGTTATTCTCCCGAAAATAGGTACCTTACCGTCCGGTTGTACTTCTTTCCATTTCACATAGAAATGAACTTTAAACGTGTTTCTTGTTGCGCTCATAACTCAACTTTTTTTAGCGATGAAATTAAATTCTGTTGAGTTATTTGATACCCTAAAAATCTATGCAAAACAATGCAAATCAATCATTTAAATAGTCTGTTACCAATAAGAAAACGAGGTAACGATTTAGTAACCGAAACCTCGTTTTACTTTGCTTTTTTCTGCTTTTTTTTGCTTCTTACTTTATTTCTGTATTTTTGTAAGTGGCTGAAAAACAGCAAAACTACGCATTAAAATACATCTTTTTTTTGAAAGGGACTGTCTGAATCAATTCAGGCACTTCTTTCTATTCAAATAACTCCTTTTATTCGCTCATCGAATAGGGGAAAGCAGCCGCTTTCGTTCCCCGTTGGGTATTCGGTTTATCGCTCATATCGAATTGTAAAGTCACCCCCTTTATTAAATCTTCGTAAGTGAAATAGTTTTTATCATATTCCTTCTTATTCATCTTCAATTTTTTAATATAACAATTTTCACTGTTATTATCCGGAGCAGTAATTACAATTTTCTTTCCGTTCTCCAAATTCACCGTGGCTTTTCTCACGAGCGGAGCCCCGATTACATACTGATCGCTGGCCGGACATACCGGATAAAATCCCAGACTGGAGAAAACATACCAAGCCGAGGTCTGTCCGTTATCTTCATCACCGCAATAACCGTCCGGAGTAGGACGATACATTTTCTCCATTGTCTGACGTAACCAATACTGGGCTTTCCAGGGTTCTCCGGCATAGTTGTACAGATAAATCATATGTTGTACCGGCTGGTTTCCATGTGCATAGTTCCCCATGTTCATAATTTGCATCTCACGGATTTCATGGATCACACTACCATAATAACTCTCATCGAAAATAGGGGGCACAGCAAATACAGAATCCAGCATATGTACGAAAGTTTCGCGGCTTCCCATCAAGTTCTGTAACCCCTTCACATCGTGGAAAACAGACCAGGTGTAATGCCAGCTATTTCCTTCCGTAAAGGCATCCCCCCATTTCAGCGGGTTGAAAGGAGACTGAAATTGTCCGTCTTTATTCTTACCCCGCATCAGGTTGTGAGAGGGATCAAACAAATTTTTATAATTATGAGCCCGTTTCAGATACAAGTCGGTTTCGCTGGCCGGACGTCCCAGTTTTTTACCCACCTGAGCAATACACCAGTCGTCGTAAGCATACTCCAAAGTACGGGCTGCACTCTCATTAATACCTACATTATAAGGCACATATCCTAATTCGTTATAATATTCATAGCCGAACCGGCCGGTGGATTTCACCTGAGGATGACAATCGTTCGCCGTTTTCAGCATTGCTTCATAAAGTGCTTCCTGAATCTCTTTCGGAGTGATATCTTTCATGATTGCATCCGCAACCACAGAAGCGGAATTGTTCCCGACCATACATCCCCGATGTCCCGGAGAAGCCCATTCCGGCAGGAATCCACTCTCCTTATAGGTATTCAGCAATCCTTCCTGTATTTGGGCATTCATCGAAGGATACGCCAAATTCAACAGCGGAAAAAGACAACGGAAAGTATCCCAAAAACCGGTATCGGTAAACATATACCCCGGCAGTACTTTACCATTGTAGGGACTATAATGAACCGGCTTGCCACTGGCATCGAACTCGTAGAAACGGCGCGGGAAAAGCACAGAACGGTAAAGGCAAGAATAAAAGGTACGCATTTCGTCGAGATCCATTTCTACGTCGAATACACCCAGAGTTTTATCCCATACTTTCCGGCCTTCTTCTTTTACCTGGTCGAAAGACTTACCTTCCAATTCTTTCAGATTACGTTCAGCCTGTTCAAAACCGATAAAAGAAGAAGCGACACGGGCCTGAATTTTCTCTCCGCGCTTGGTTTTGAAACCGATCAATGCGCCAACATGCTCATCCTGCAATTCTTTACCATCACACACTTTACCGTCTTTCCAAACAGACCAGGAATCAGGTGTTTTCTCCAACACAATAACAAAATAATTCTTAAAGTTTTCAGGAACTCCCCCGCTATTACGGGTCGTGTAACCGATGATTTTGTTTTCCTCAGGAATAACCTTAATATAAGATCCCCGGTCGTAAGAATCGATCACAACATATCCTTCATCGGTTTCAGGAAAAGTAAAACGGAAATAAGCTGCCCGATCGGTCGGAGTAATCTCAGCGATAATATCATGCTCGGCCAGGTATACGCTATAATAATAAGGTTTAGCCACTTCTGCTTTGTGGGAGAACCAGCTGGCACGTTCTTCTTCATTGATTTTCATCCCTTTCACCGGCATGATGGCAAACATCCCGTAGTCATTGATCCAAGGACTGGGCTGGTGGGTTTGCTTAAACCCCCGCAGCCGATAGTTATCATATACATAGGCCCATCCGTCACCCATTTTTCCAGTCTGAGGCATCCAGAAGTTCATTCCCCAGGGGCGGGCAATGGCCGGATAGGTGTTACCGGTCGACAATTGATGTTCGGACAATGTCCCCATTAAAGGGTTTACATAATCCGAATAATTCTTACCTTCTGCTTTGACGGGAGAATATCCGCCATATGCCAAAGCAAGCATAGTAAGTAAAGTTAAAAGTTTTCTTTTCATAAATGTAGTATTATAAATTTATTACGCTTTTTTACACCGCGACAAAATAAAATAAATTATTTCAATTCCACAATAACCCCTTGTGGGTCATTTTCAAACTTAAGCTGACAAGTGTGTGATTTTTCATCCCATTCGTAAGTTCCCAGCAAGGCTTTCCCATCAGCAGAAGTCACTTTCACTTCTTGTGGCTGCCAGGGTAAATACACCCTCGACACATTCGTGGTATTTGCCGGACTTTTTACTGAAAACAGATAACTGTCCGGTTTGCAAACTTCTCCCTGTATCCGTGAAGCACCGCACAATACCATCGGTTGGGTTGTATCGGTCAATTTCGTGACATCGTACAAAAAGGCTTGTTCTCCCGGCTTGACGTTTTTTTCGGTGATCACCGGCAATTCCGGATCGAACAAATCGATGTAGCATCCTTCGATCTTTAAAGGTTCGTCACTCACACTCTCGTCCATCACAGCAGCAATCACATAGGGGCCACGCTCCAGATAGAAATTATTCTTCTCGGTCAGCTTTCCGGCCACTTTTTCATAAGCCTCTTTGATTATATTGAAATAGGTCTTATCTCCTTCTTTCTTCATGACAAAATCTTTGGGTTCTTCCCGGATCACATAGACAGTTCCTTTACCGCATCGATAACTACCGTCTTTCGGATTCTGCTCCATCCCCAGCAATTTAAACAAATGCTGGGCAGGTGCAGAATAGCGGTATTTACCGGTATTCCACCATTCGAGAACGGATTGATAAGGATCGATGTCCTTTCCGCAATATACCAGTACCCCACCATTTTTCACCCATCGGGCGATATACTGATGATAGGCCGGTTCCTGAGGTTTCATGTTGGAATACGACATCACAAGTACTTTCAGCTCTTTCCAGGTTTCAGGATAACCGGTATTTTCGATATGTACGATCTCTGTCGGGATTCCCCGCTTTACCAAAGGCAGGGTTTGTCCATAAAAATTTGAAAAACGGGGATCGTCATAGCCGTCGTGATTCGGAAAACGCTGAAACATCAAGGAGTTGGACATGAGTACTCCGATACCGTGCGAACCGCTGACGGTATCGGCCGATACAGGCATATCGTTCAAAGTATTGATCATCACCTGCATCTGGGTGGAGTAATGCCGTGGAATCCGTTCCCGGCAGTCGGTCCCGGCAACCCGGTAGAGACCTTCATAAATCCGGTCGGGCCAGGGCATTACCTCATAATCGGCAATCGTCGGATAAAGCAATTGGGCGGTGAATGTAGCCTGATAGTTCAATTTATAATCCAACCAATCTTTCTGCCGATCCTCGATCGGATCGGTCAGGAAAAACATCTTCCTGCCGGTAGGAGCTGTCATCGAGCACATAGAACCGTATTCGAGAAAGGCATTCTCGAACACCCGTTCCCGCACCTCACCGTTATAAAAGGTGGCTTCACGCGAAGTGCCGGTCCATACCTGAGCGATATAACCATCTACACAAGACAATGAAGCAAGGCTCGCTTCGGGACTGACAATCTGCCAGGAAGCATAATTCACCAACGAATGGGTAGGCACATAACAGCGTACATCCATACCTTTACTCTTGCCATAGGCTTTAGCAAAGGTAAATACTTCGTCCAGAGCCCGGTAATACAAATGATATTTCAATTTATTAGCGAGGTAGGTATTCTCCGGCGACTCGTGCTGTGCACGCCAGGGGAAACCATAATAAGCCTGCCACTCCTCTTTGAAAGCATCGCTATATCCGGCACGGGCCCAAAATTCCGGTTCTTCCATATAGATAGCATCGATCCCGGCATCGATCACCCGTTTGACATGTTTTTGCTTCATGTACTCGATAAACTCACGGGAAGGAACGATGTAAGGCACCATATGCCCATGCCAGATGGTATCACCGGCTTGAGTCACCTGTCCTTCGCGAAGATGATTCTTTTTACCGTCCCACTGTCCCAGAAAATAGTCCTGGTATTCTCCCCAGGCAATGCCGGTCATGAAATGCGTCCGGTATCCCCGGTCCCGCCAACTATTCACCCGCTGCTCGAAAGTCATCTCCGGCCGGTCGTTCACCCCATAGACGATCGAGGCATCAGCCCGGACATCTGTCGCTTTTTCCATTGTCCACCGGTTTGGAACACCGTCTTTTCTTTTTTCAGACCGGTATGCTTCGACACAGAAAACGGACGATCCTCCGGTTTTATCCCCCAATTTTTATTGGGTTGTTTTCCCATTTCATAACGTAATACCCCTCCTCCGGTCAATTCGTCGAATGTAAGCCAGGTCCGGGTAAAGGCTTTCCCGTTAAGCTTAGCCGATTGGATATAAGGACAATCGGAAGCGTTGTTTTTGGCTTCGATCACCAATTTTTTTCCATTCTCGAAATGAATCGTCATCTTGGGAAACAGCGGGCTACCGATGACATACTGGTCGGTTCCCGGACATACGGCATACAACCCCATAGCACTGATCACATACCAAGCTGACATCTGCCCCTGATCCTCGTCCCCACAATAACCGTCAGGACCGGCATTATACAATTTCCGCATCACCTCTCTGGCCCATTTCTGCGTTTTCCAGGGTTCACCGGCATAATTATAAAGATAGATCATATGATGAACAGGCTGATTTCCATGGGCATACTGTCCCATATCGATCATCATCATCTCGGTCATCTCATGAATCATCCGGCCGTAAGTACCCACTTTCACCGTATTCGGAACCGAAAAGACCGAATCCAATTTCGCAGTAAAATTGCTTTCGCCTCCCATCAGGTCGATCAAGCCCTGAATATCGTGCATCACCGACCAGTGATATTGCCAGGCATTTCCTTCGATAAAAGGTCCGCCCCAAGCGGTCGGATCGAAATCTTTCTGAGCCCATTCTCCATTCGGCAAGCGTCCCCGCATAAACCGGGATTCAGGATCGTAAACATTCCGGTAGTTGAATATCGTTTTACCGAAAAAGCGTTCGTAAGTCTTGTTCCCCACTTCCTGAGCCAAGCGCATCGCACAAAAATCGTTATAGGCATACTCCAGGGTTTTGGCTGTCGGCTCGCTGGTGGTACCGAAAGGGACATATCCTTTGAGGTAATAATCTCTCCATCCCGACCGCCCGATCGACTGTCCGAAAGGGGCCTTGTCAGTAGCATCGTGATGCATCGCCTTCAGGGCCTGCTGAGGATCGAAGGTACGTACCCCCTTCACCCAAGCATCTGCCAGTAAAGAAAATGCATGATTCCCGATCATCCCGCCGCTATGTCCCGGACAAGACCAGGAAGGCAACCACCCGCTCTGATCGTAAGCATCGAGCAGGGATTTCAGGTAACGTCCGTGCATTTCGGGATGTAACAGTAAATTGAGTGGAAATTGTGCCCGGAAAGTATCCCAAAAACCATTGTCTGTAAACATATATCCCTTGTGTACTTTCCCGTCATAAGGACTATAATAAACCGGTTCTCCGGCCTGATTATACTCATAAAACTGACGCGGGAACAGCATCGAATGATACATACAGGAATAAAAAGTAGCTTTATCTTCTTCCGATCCACCTTCCACTTCTACTTTCCCGAGCTGTTTATTCCAGGCTGCCGCTGCTTTTGCTTTTACTTCTTCCAGGTCTTTCACTCCGGCTAATTCCTGCCTGAAATTCTCTTCGGCCTGTTCCTCACTGATAAAAGAAGACACCACCCGGGCATTCACCTGTCCTCCGGGAGCGAACTTCAGATAACCGCTTACAAAAAAGCCCTCTTCCTCCGCCACCCCGGGCCGGATTTTTCCTTCATCGGTCGTCCAGGTGCCATAACCTTCAATCGGCTGATCGAAAACAATCACAAAATAGTTGGCATATCCTTGGGGAACAGCCTGACTGGCATGCGTAGTATAGCCGACCACCTTGCGTTGTTCAGGAATGATCTTGATTTTGTTATGACTTTTATTCAGGTCCAGCACCACATAGGCATCTTTCCCTTCGGGATAGGTAAAACGCATAAATACCCCCCTTTCGGTCGGTGACATCTCGGCGGTAATCCGGTTGTCCAAAGTCACTTTGTAATAATGAGGCTGAGCGATCTCATCTTCATGACGGAAATGACGAAAGCGATTATGCTGGGTGACCTTCAATTCCCCCGATACCGGCATTAAAGAAAAAGCCGCATAATCATTCGCCCAGGGACTACATTGATGAGTCTGCCGGAATCCCCGGATAATATCCTCGGCATAACGATAAATAAAGCCATTCCGGTTTTCTCCGGTCTGGGGTGTCCAGAAATTCATTCCCCAAGGCATAGCTACTGCCGGATACGTATTTCCACGGCTCAATTCAAAAGAAGAATTGGTTCCTTGCAGGGTATTGACATATTTCACCCAATCTTTTCCGGCTGCCCCAGCCTCCGAAAAAAGGCACAATAATGCCCCTATCACAATCCATTTCAGTCTGTTCATAAGTATATTTATTGCTAATGTTTGAGTTTATCCAGACAAAGTAACCCATTTCCTGGTAAAAAATAAGAAAACTATAAACCAAGGAATAACAAATTTTGACCAAAAAAGTGAATATCAGCAAGAATTTAAAAGGGTGGCAGAACAATTCTAACCACCCTTCCCCAAAACCAATCAGGAAAAACTTATTTATTCATTCTTTGTTCCAGCATTTTCATAAAATAGCCTCCTACTACAGAACGGGCTTTGAAGTTCATCATATGCCCTTCGTTCGTATCGTGCCAGTCGCTTAAAGGTACCCGGGACGGTGTCTCCTCTGCATATTTATAGATCAGGGATACCAGAGAACGGAAATCTTCAGGCCGGTCGGCCAGACAGGCACTCCACATGATCCAGTCCGATTTCGTATAATCTTTTCGTCCGTCCAACGGTAAGCCGTACTTTTGTTGTTTCGTCAGATAGAAAGCCACTTCCTTCCGGGCTACCTCGTCCGGGAAGATTCCCATATCGAATACTTTATTCCATACCAGATTATACTTCTGGCTCCAAGTGCCCGGACGGTCGAAAGTCAATCGGTAATGATCACCGTCATCCGCCATTTTGATCCATTCCCGGGCCATATCTTTGGCAGCACCGATATATTTTTCAGCTACCTCCTGTTTGCCAAGCATTTCCGCCATTTGTCCGTAACCGGCCACAGCCAGAATCGCTTTTACCGAAAGATTGGCATTATGTGCCAGATGACCGGCAAAATCATCCGTACACAATTGGTTCTCCGGATCCAGCCCGGCATGGATCAGGTAATCTGCCCATACAGTCAACGTCTCCCAGTGTTTAGCCGCATAATAGGCATTGCCTTCTACCTTCGAAATGGCAGTAGCCAACAAAATCATATTCCCTGCTTCCTCGACAGGCATATCGCCACCGTACAACTGACCGTTGGCAACCGGATAGGTACCCAGGTCATGTGCCGGGAAAGGCTTGGTCCAGCGCCCGCTTTCGCTATAATAGAAAATCGAAGTCATCATCCCTTTCAACAAATCGGGATTATAAATCAGGAATAAAGGCGACGACGGATAAGTGATATCTACGGTATTGATACATCCGTTACTATGATTTTCCTTCGAAAGAAACAACAGATTACCCCGTTTATCTTCCAGCAGTTTATGGGCCGCTATCGCTTGCCGGTAAGCTAAAGCACACAATTCGGCATACTCTTTCCCACCTGCTTTTTCTGCCTCCTCCATCAATTGCACGTCGAATGTCCCGCAACGGTTCATAATCCTTTCGTAATCACGCACCGCCCGCTCGAAAGCCTGATAAATATCCACTTTCCCCTGGTGTTTCCAATACGCCAATACAGGTTCATAAAAATATTCGATAGCATAAATATCGTCGTATCCCAACATCACATACCCACTTTTACCTTCTGCACCGACTTTTCCCATCCGGTCACAATACGCCAATACGTTCATTTCTTTCAGCATGTTCCGTTCGAGTGTATCGGGAGCAGCGCTCACAGGCAAATGACCGTTTTGAATAAAGTGACGTTTCACCTGAAAATATTCGCCCAGGCTCATTTCCCGGTCAGCCGTCCGGGGAGCAGCCAGATAAGCGTATCCCCAGTCGATGCGGACACCGTCTCCTTTCCGTTCGAGTATCGGTTGATTTACCGTACCGGTCCTAAGGTAAGAAATACCGTTTTTCAATTCCCGGTCATACACCACCGGTTGATTATCTTCGTGTACGGCCAGCTGGGGCGATGCTTCGAAATATACCTGCACCTCATGCGATTTCCCATCTTGCGGGCGAACCTGATAAGTGATATAACTGATCGGCGTGGACACCAGATCAAGATCGTCCGCCAACAAAGGAGAAGTGAAGATGACATCCAGGATCACCGGCCCGCAACGAAACGAATAAAAGGTTTGTGTCGGCAATACATCTACCGAAAGTTGTTCTGCATCGGCAGAAAAATTATTATCGGCCGACTGTTTTCTAAACAGTCCGAAATCTACATATCCCCCGTTTTCTTTGTTGTGACAATGCGCTGCAATAACGTTCTTACCGGGCTTCAAGGTCTTTTTGACGGCTTCGCTCAATTCCAGCAAGACACCGTTTTTCCAGGTATAACCGGTTTTTACGACTTGAATACCATTGATGTACAGCTCGAAAATATCATCGTGGGAATATTTCAGGTATACCGGTGCTTTACTCAAATTTTCTTCCAACTCGAAAGTCCGGCGTATCCAAATGTCTTCGGTATCCCATCCGGTTCCCAGATGCTGCATTTCTTTCGTCCCGAAAGCAGCCTTTCCTTTTTTCCAATTTTGATCGTAATTCACCGCAGTCCAGTCACCGGCAGGTTCGCTTTCCGTATAATCCGCCTCCCATTTCTCCAGATCGGCCATCGGGAGTATCGTCTCGAAAGCCTGCTTCTCCCGGCCCATAAAACGGTAAGTCTTCCCATCCACCCGTAACGCACCGATCAAAGCCTGCTCTTTACCTGTCCAATGTTCGGTGTTACCCTCATACAGCTTATCATAAGGAGACCAGATACAAAAATAAGGATCGGAAGTCACCAAAGGCACAGAAGGAGCCCTCAATGAGTTCTTTTTCCCCGGAGCATAGTGATTCTCACCCCATGCAACCGTTAGCACAAATACACTTAATAACAATGTAACCCCTTTTTTAATCATATTTTTATCGATTTAGAAATTATTGCCCTTTTTCAACGCTGCAAACTTAGCCGTTCGATCCCTTTCTCACCGATAAAATGTGATCAATAAATATCAAATTCTCTTCATTTCGGGATGAAAGGTCCGTCCCGGAATCCCTTGGAATCGTATAAAAAAAATTGTTATTTTGGAAGTAGTTATCTACAAGGATAAAGGGAAACTTATTTATGAAAATCTGAACGAAATGAATAATTATCTGATTTTAGTCATCTTATTGTTTTGTATTACGGGTTGTAAAGAAAAAAGGCCGGCCATAAAAGAGGCTGTTTTCGAATTTAATCCGAATAATATTTTGGTTTGTGATACGTTGGATATAAATCAGATTTGTGATAGTTTCAGGTATATCCCTTTAGAAACAAGGGATTCGGTTTTGATAGAAGAAGTGACAGATGTCCGATTGACCGATGACCGGATCGTCGTCCGGGATGGCCAGAGACTACTGGTATTCGATCAGAACGGAAGATTTCTGAATAAGATTGGGAAACGCGGACGCGCTCCCGGTGAATATGGGGCCATAGATCATTTTTATATAAGTAAAAAACAGGAGATCGTCATTTTTGATCCGATCTTACTGAGCTTACATTTTTATACGCTGAATAATCGATTCATTAAATCGATAAATATCCGGCCGGCCGTTCTGATCCCCTCTTCTGACGGAAAGGAAGTGGACTCCGGGATTCAAAATATCTATCCGCTAAATGACACTTTGTTATTTCTGGCTCATCGTATTTCCCGGTTTTCAGATATACTCTATTCTTTATACAATTTACAGACCGGAAAATTAAAAGTGATAAGCCATTTGGAACAGAAAATCAAGATGGAGGTTGATAGTTGGAGATATTCTATTCTTCCGGTTGCTCAATATGGAGATTCCCTAACTTGTATTCTGCCATTCAGTAATATTTTGTACCGGTTTGCCGATACCTCTCTCATTCCTTTATATGCGGTAAATCCCATACCGAAACAGGAAATTCCCGAGAATTATTTGGCGAACCGGAAAACTAAAAATAATACACAATTACAGGAGGAGTGGATAAGACGCAAATATGTGGTGCCTGTAAACATTATGGAAAGTGAGAATAATCTGATTGTTGAAAATGCGATAGGTGGAAAAAATTATTATCTGTTTTGGAATAAGAATAGCCGGCAGGGCATTTTTGCCGAAATCAATTCCGTTGACCCGAATATCGTCCCCATGCTTATTGTTAGAGGAATGTCTCGGATATATGTGTCGAATGGTGGGAAGTCATGCTAATCAAAGCAAGGTGTGAATACCTTGAGAATCAGGGACAGATTGTTCAAGACCCACTCAAACGACTTAATGAACAATTGAACGAAAACGATAATCCGGTAATTATTTTGAATTATCTGAAAAAAGATAGGTTTTGGGATTCCGGGACGGACCTTTCGTCCCGAAAATAGGACGAAAGGTCC
>OGUN01001987.1_pt1 | contig 13059 bp, 10 predicted proteins | sample 1553621 | NCBI WGS metagenome assembly OGUN01 (sample SAMEA2580300, study PRJEB22360) | human gut metagenome | biome: human gut; feature: human-associated habitat; material: faeces | place: Denmark | collected 2008/2010
TCAACAAACCGCTGAAATTCATTTCGAGCGGCGAGAAGATGGACGCCCTGCAGGTCTTCCACCCCGAACGTATGGCCGACCGTATTCTGGGCATGGGCGACGTGGTGTCGCTCGTGGAGCGCGCGCAGGAGCAGTTCGACGAGGAGGAGGCCCGCAAGCTGAAAAAGAAGCTGGTCAAGAACCAGTTCAATTTCAACGACTTCATCGGCCAGATACAGCAGATCAAGAAGATGGGCAACCTGAAAGACCTTGCGTCGATGCTTCCCGGCATGGGCAAGATGCTCAAGAACGTAGACATTCCGGACGACGTCTTCAAGCAGACCGAGGCGATCATTTCGTCGATGACCCCCGCCGAGCGCGAACACCCCGAAATCATCAATGCCCGCCGCCGCGAACGCATCGCCAAAGGCAGCGGCACGACGATGGCCGACGTGAACCGTCTGATGAAGCAGTTCGAGGACACCCGCAAGATGATGAAAGCTGTGGCCGGAGGCGGTATGAAGATGCCGAAGATGCCCGGCATGCGGCGGTAATTCGGACGACAAGCCGTCCCGCCGTCCCGGAAACTACGAAGTTTCCGAAACAAAATCAGAAAATCCCTGCCCGATGAATCGGCGCAGGGATTTTCGGTTTCGAGTCCCGGACTACCGCGTCCAGCCGTTACGCCGGATATTGCCGGGATTCCATTTCTGTTTAGGCTCCGGGGTCTCGGCCGGATACCCGATCGGAATCACATTCAGCGGCACGACGGATTCCGGAAGTCCCAGAATAGTACGGACGGCCTTCACCCGCTCGCTGCGGGGATATACGCCTGTCCATACCGCCCCCAGCCCTACGGCGTGGGCCGCGAGAAGCAGGTTCTCGGAAGCGGCCGAAGCGTCCATCACCCACCAGTCGCCGGAAGCGCCCGGATTGCGGGTGAGGTCCGCGCAGACGACGACCGCCAGCGGCGCCGATGCCGCCATCTTGGCGTATTGCAGGGAGTCGGCGAATTTTTGGAGCAACGCCTTGTCGTCCACGACCACGAAGACCCACGGCTGGCGGTTCATGGCCGAAGGCGCGGCCATCGCCGCACGCAGCAGCAGTTCGACCGTATCGGCCCCTACCGGACAGTCCCGGTAGGCGCGGACGCTCGTGCGCGTCGCAATCACGTCGAGGGCGCTCCGCTCCCCCGCGGCCGGCAGTCCGGCGGCAGAGATTCCCGCAGCTGGCATTCCAACGGCGGAGGTTCCGGCGGCGGCCTGTTTGCCGCCGGCCAGCCACCACGTCAGCAGGGCCGCCAGCAGGGCGCCGAGCAGGAAAAAGAGAGTTTTCGAGGTTTTCATAGGCGGTTGCATCGGGATTTCACGTTACGGCAAATATAAACGAAAAAATCGGGAAATGCGGCAGGACGGGTCCAATCGGGAAAAATGCCGGGTAAATTAATCGTTCCCGTGTTTGGAGGGGGTGCATTTTATCGTTACCTTTGTCCGGATCATATCCCAGAAAGAAAATGCACAAATCGGGCTTTGTAAATATCATCGGAAATCCCAATGTCGGAAAATCGACACTGATGAACGCTCTGGTCGGCGAAAAACTGTCGATCATCACCTCCAAGGCGCAGACCACGCGCCACCGCATCATGGGCATCGTCTCCGGCGAAGATTTCCAGATCGTCTACTCCGACACGCCGGGCATCCTCAAACCCAGTTACAAACTGCAGGAGTCGATGATGAAATTCGTGACCGGCGCCGTGACCGACGCCGACGTCATCCTCTACGTCACCGACACCGTGGAGCAGGGCGACCGTTCGGCCGAAATCATCGGCCGCATCCGGGAAAGCGGCATTCCGACCGTCGTGGTGATCAACAAGATCGACCTCTCGACGCCCGAAGCGCTCGACGCGCTGGTGGACAAGTGGCGGCAGGAGCTGCCCGAAGCGCAGATCGTACCTGCATCGGCCAAGGAAAACTTCAATATCGAGGGGTTGTTCAAAACCATCCTCGCCCTGCTGCCCGAAGGTCCGGCGTTCTACCCGAAAGAGACGCTGACGGACAAGACGCTGCGTTTCTTCGCATCGGAAATCATCCGCGAAAAGATCCTCAAATTCTACGACAAGGAGATCCCCTACTGCTGCGAAATCGAGATCGACAGCTACAGGGAGGAACCGACGATCGACCGCATCGCCGCGACGATCTACGTCGCCCGCGACTCGCAGAAAGGCATACTGATCGGCCACAAGGGCGAAAAGCTCAAGCGTGTGGGACAGACCGCACGCGAGGACATGGAGGAGTTCCTCGGCAAGAAGGTCTTCCTGCAGCTTTTCGTCAAGGTAAGCGACGACTGGCGCAACAACGAGCGCCAGCTGCGCCGTTTCGGATATGAATTGGAATAAACCGGAATAATAAACAGCCCGAAAAGAACGTTAGAGGGACAAGTGAGTCGGAAAATGCGTAAATATATCTTGGGAATCGCCCTTGCCGCCGCGCTGATGTGCGGGACGAAATCGTATGCACAATACAACCGGGAATATTTTTTCTGGGTCGGACGTTCGTGCATGATGAACAACGATTACCAAGAGGCCATCCGCACGCTCAACACCCTGCTGCGTTTCGACGAAAACGCCTTCGAAGGCTATTTCCTGCGCGGCATCGCCAAATACAACCTCGACGACCTGCTGGGCGCCGAAGCCGATTTCTCGACCGCGATCCGCATGAATCCGGTCTACACGCAGGCCTACACCTACCGCGCCATCACCCGCTCGCGGCTGGGCAACTACGACGACGCGCTGCAGGACTTCCGAGAAGCCATCGAGCTACGTCCCGACCTGCCGGGGCCTTATTACAGCCGCGGCGTCACGCGCCTCCTGAACCAGCAGTTCACCGAGGCCATCGACGATTTCGACAAGTTCATCCGTCAGGAGAACAAAGTCGCCGACGCCTTTATCTGCCGCGGCCTGAGTTACCTGCACCTCAAGGACACGGTCCGCGCCTACGACAATTTCAACACCGCCATCCGCACCAACCGCGAGAACCCCAACGGTTACAACCGCCGGGGCGGTCTCTACATGGAGCAGAAGCGTTATCCCGAAGCCGAAGCCGACTTCAACAAGGCGATCGAGTGCGACTCGACCTACCTGCTGTCATACTTCAACCGGGCACTGGTCTACTCGAACACCAACCGCCCGATGCTGGCCTTGTCGGACTTCGACAAGGTGATCCAGCTCGATTCGACCAACTCGCTGACCTACTTCAACCGCGCCATGCTGCGCACGCAGATCGGCGACTACAACCGCGCACTGGAGGATTACGACAAAGTGGCGCTCTATTCGCCCAACAACGTGCTGGTATACTACAACCGCGCGGGCGTATACGCCCAGCTGGGCGAGATCGAAAAAGCCGCAGAGGACTATACCTCGGCCATCAAGCTCTATCCCGACTTCGCCAACGCCTATATCTACCGCGGCCGCCTGCGCGAGCTGCTGCGCGACCCGCAGGGCGCCAAGAAGGACCGCGACACGGCGCAGAAGAAAATCGCGGAATACCGCTCATGCCTGAGCGACAGCACCTATTCGATATTCGCCGATACGACGCAGCGCTTCGACCGCCTGCTGTCATTCGACAGCAAATTCTCAGGCGGCAGTTTCGACCGCGTGACGGGCCACAACGGCGGACGCGAAGAGATGCGCCTGCTGCCGCTGTTCAAATTCACGCTGATGCGCCCCGACACCGTGCCGGCCGTGAAGCGTTACCACGTGCAGCGCGTCGAAGACTTCAAGAAACGCGTGGACAACGAATTCCTGACGCTTTCGTGGCGCGAAACCAACATTGCGCCCGACACGCTCGTGATGCTCGACAAGCAGTATGTCGAGGAGCTGAAAGCGGCGGAAACCTCGTGGACGGTGCTCTTCGAGCGCGGCGTCTCGCAGGCGCTCATCAAGCAGTACACCAATGCCGTCAATACCTTCTCGTCGGCCATCGAGCTGAATCCGAGCAACCCGTTCCTCTACCTGAACCGCTCGACCACGCGCGCCGAGATGATCGACTTCATCTCGTCGATCGACAACTCCTACCAGCGCATCACCATCGACTCGGACCCGGCGAACCGGCTGAACAACAACAGCAAACGCACGTACAGCTACGACGAGGCGGTAGCCGACCTGAACAAGGCCATCAAGCTCTTCCCCGATCTGGCCTACAGCTACTACAACCGCGCGAACCTGCGGGCCTTGTCGGGAAGCCTGCCCGAAGCGTTCGAAGACTACACGAAGGCCATCGAACTCAACCCCAATTTCGCCGAGGCGTATTACAACCGCGGCATCATACAGATATTCATGAAGGACACGCGCAAAGGGTGTCTCGACATTTCGAAGGCCGGCGAACTGGGTATCGTCGAGGCTTACGAGGTGCTGAAACGTTACGCGCCGACGGAGAAGTAAGCTAACTCAAATCAAATAACTATGACGGAAATTATCCAACGAAAACTCAACGATTCGGCATTCGTCCGCTGGACGGCGCTGATTCTGATCGCGCTGACGATGTTCTTCGGCTACATGTTCGTAGACATGATGTCGCCGCTGCAGAGCATGATCGAGGCCCAGCGCGGCTGGACGCCCGACGTCTTCGGCATGTACGGAAGCTCGGAGTTCATTTTCAACGTCTTCGGATTCCTGATTCTGGCGGGCATCATCCTCGACAAGATGGGCATACGCTTCACGGGAGTGCTCTCGGCGTCCCTGATGTTCATCGGCGCCAGCATCAAGTATTACGGAGTGAGCGACGCCTTCATCGGTTCGGGCATCGAAACGTGGCTCAACAGCTGGTGGGTATCGTTTCCGGGCAGCGCCAAACTCGCATCGCTGGGATTCATGATCTTCGGCTGCGGCATGGAGATGGCCGGCATCACCGTATCGAAGACCATCGCCAAATGGTTCGAAGGCAAGGAGATGGCACTGGCCATGGGACTCGAAATGGCCATCGCCCGCGTGGGCGTATTCGCCGTGTTCACCATCTCGCCGTGGCTGGCCAACATGGCGCCGGCAACGGTCGTACGTCCGGTGGCGTTCTGCACCCTGCTGCTGCTGATCGGCCTGCTGACCTACGTGGTCTTTACGTTCATGGACCGCAAGCTGGACAAACAGCTGGGACTCGACGCCAAAGGCAACAACAGCTCGGAAGAGGAGTTCCGCGTCAGCGACCTCGGCAAAATATTCGGCAGCAAGGTCTTCTGGATCGTCGCCATGCTCTGCGTGCTCTACTACTCGGCGATCTTCCCCTTCCAGCGTTTCGCCACGAACATGCTGGAGAGCAACCTCGGCGTCTCGGCCCAGACGGCCGCCGACATCTTCCGCTGGTTCCCGATGGGCGCCGCGGCCATCACGCCACTGCTCGGCAGCTACCTCGACCATAAGGGCAAGGGCGCTACGATGCTGATCTTCGGTGCAATTCTGATGACGGTCTGCCACCTGATCTTCGCCTTCGTACTCCCGGCCTATCCGAGCACGCTGATCGCCTACGGCGCGATCATCATTCTCGGCATCTCGTTCTCGCTGGTTCCCGCGGCCCTCTGGCCCTCGGTTCCCAAGATCATGGAGACCCGCTATCTGGGTTCGGCATACTCGCTGATCTTCTGGATTCAGAACATCGGGCTGTGCCTCTTCCCGGCCGTGATCGGCTATGCGCTCAAATTCAGCAACCCCGGCCATATCGACGGTACAGCCTACAACTATACGCTTCCGATGGTGATCTTCGCAAGCTGCGGCGTCGTCGCCATGCTGCTCGGCATATGGCTCAAAGCCGAGGACCGCAGGAAACATTACGGGCTTGAACTGCCCAATATCAAGAAGTAGCCAAACTACGATAAGTAAATGAAGAGGAAGGGCTGTCGTGCGATGCACGACGGCCCTTTATAATTTACTGATACATAGCCCGTTAATCGTACAGTGCCGAAGCGGCGGCACCGCATCGAGGGAGAGAAAAACAGCCGAAGGTTGCTGTTTGTAATATTTTTTACTATATTTACAGCCAAGTTGTTAGGTTAAAACAAACAGGACAAAACGTAAAAATCAGCGTAACGAACTTACAGTTTGTTACTTCAGACTTCGCACCCGGCAGAAGCGGGGCGGATCCGGTTTGTTCGATTAAAACGAAAAAAACAATGTGTGATCCCATCAAATCAATCGCCAACCGCCTGCGCGGACTGCGCGAAGTGCTCGAACTCTCGGCGCAGGAGGTGGCGGAGAGCTGTCATCTCCGAGTCGAAGAGTATATGGCGCTGGAGAGCGGCGAAAGCGACATCTCGGTAAACGTCCTGCAGACCATAGCCCGCCGTTACGGAATCAGTCTGGACGTGCTCATGTTCGGCGAAGAGCCCAAGATGAACGCCTATTTCATCACCCGTGCGGGTGCGGGCGTGTCGGTCGAACGGCGCAAAGCCTACAAGTACGAAGCGCTGGCGTCGGGATTCCGCGACCGGAAAGCCGATCCTTTCATCGTGACGGTAGAACCCGCTCCGACCGACGCCCCGATGCACCTGAACAGTCACGAGGGGCAGGAGATGAACTACGTGCTCGAAGGGCGTCTGCTGCTGAGCCTGAACGGGAAAGAATTGGTGTTGAACGTCGGTGACAGTCTCTATTTCGATTCCAGCCTGCCGCACGGAATGAAGGCGCTCGACGGGCGGCCGGTCCGCTTTCTGGCGATAATCATGTAAGCTATGGTAGAGAGATTCTTACAGCAAACGGCCTTCCGCTCGCAGGAGGATTACAGAAAGAACCTGCATATCCGCGTCCCGGAGAATTTCAACTTCGCGTATGACGTGGTGGACGCCTACGCGGAGGAACAGCCCGACCGGAAAGCGCTGCTCTGGACGAACGATCAGGGTGCGGAGATTCAGTTCACGTTCGCCGACATGAAGCGGGAGACCGACCGCACGGCCTCCTATTTCCAGAGTCTCGGCATCGGAAAAGGCGACGTGGTGATGCTGATTCTCAAACGGAGATACGAATTCTGGTTTTCGATCCTCGCCCTGCACAAGCTGGGGGCGGTCGTGATTCCGGCGACTCACCTGCTGACCAAGAAAGACGTCGTGTACCGGTGCAACACGGCCGGAATCAAGGCGATCGTCGCGGCGGGCGAACGGGTGATCACCGACCACGTGGCGGCGGCCATGCCGGAAAGCCCGACGACCGAGCTGCTGATAAGCGTCGGGCCGGAAATTCCCGAAGGATTCCTCGATTTCCACGCGGGAATCGCAAACGCCGCCCCTTTCGTGCGTCCGCAGCGGGTGAACGCCAACGACGATATCATGATGATGTACTTCACATCGGGAACCACGGGCGAACCTAAAATGGTGGCGCACGACTTCACCTATCCGCTGGGGCATATCAGCACGGGGTGTTTCTGGCACAACCTGCACGACGGGAGCCTGCATCTGACGATCGCCGACACGGGATGGGCGAAGGCCGCTTGGGGCAAGCTGTACGGGCAATGGCTGGCCGGGGCCAATATTTTCGTCTACGACCACGAGAAATTTACGCCGGCGGACATCCTGCACAAGATCGAACAGTACCGCATCACCTCGCTGTGCGCCCCACCCACGATCTACCGCTTTCTGATCCGCGAAGACCTCTCGAAATACGACCTCTCGTCGCTCGAATACTGCACCACGGCCGGAGAAGCATTGAACGGAGCCGTCTACGACACCTTCAAGCAGCTGACGGGCGTCCGGCTGATGGAGGGTTTCGGGCAGACCGAAACGACGCTCACGCTCGCCACATTCCCGTGGATGGAGCCGAAGCCCGGCAGCATGGGCGTGCCCAACCCCCAGTACGAAATCGACCTGCTGACGCCCGACGGACGTTCGGCCGAGGACGGCGAACAGGGGCAGATCGTGATCCGCACCGACAAAGGGAAACCGCTGGGGCTGTTCAAGGAGTACTACCTGAACGACGAACTCACGCGCGAGGTCTGGCACGACGGAGTTTATTACACGGGCGACGTGGCATGGCGCGACGAGGACGGCTATTTCTGGTTCGTGGGGCGTGCCGACGACGTGATCAAGAGTTCGGGCTACCGCATCGGCCCCTTCGAGGTGGAGAGCGCGCTGATGACCCACCCCGCCGTGGTGGAGTGCGCCATTACGGGCGTGCCCGACGAAATCCGCGGACAGGTGGTCAAGGCGACGATCATCCTCGGCGAAAAGTACAGGGCGCAGGCCGGGGAAGCGCTGATCAAAGAGCTGCAGAACCACGTGAAGCGGATCACGGCGCCTTACAAGTATCCGCGCATCATCGAATTCGTGGAGGAGCTGCCCAAGACGATCAGCGGCAAAATCCGCCGCAAGGAGATTCGCAACGGGGATGAAAAACGGTAATCCCCGCCGGGGCGGACCTATCCGCCGGCAGATTTCCGGAGCCAGCCGGATACCAGAACCTTGCTGAATTGCCCGGAATCTGCAGGGTTGCCCGGAGTTTTCGGGTTACCCGGAGTTTTCGTGCTGCAGTTCGGGGACTTGGCCGGGCGCTGTTCCTACGACCGAGGTCCGGCTCCACCGCGATATACACCCCTTTTTCTATTCCGATCGCCTGAAACAAATGTTTCGGGCGATCGTGTTTTTTTGGGTTCGGAGGGCAGCTACGATTAAGGCACGCCCGCGCCAGCATCTCGATACGCTCCGCAACGACTCGATGCGGCCCGCATCCCAATGCCCCACGGGATCAGCATACTCGCAGGATCAGCGGACCTGCCGATCAGCGGACCCGTTCGTACAGCTCCGTGATGCGGCTGCACATCTCTTCCCACGAAAAACGCTTGCGCTCCTCGATGCAGTTCAGTCGGAAACGCTCGACCGCGTCACCCTCGTACATCTTCGCAACGGCTTCGGCGACGCCCCGCGCCGTCGGTTCGCACACATACCCTACCCGTCCGTCGGGCACGATTTCGGCCAGCCCCCCGACATCGGTGACGACCATCGGAACGCAAAACTGATAGGCGATCTGCGTCACGCCGCTCTGCGTGGCCGTTTTATAGGGCTGCACGACGAAATCGGCGGCCGAAAAATAGTATTTCACCTGCTCGTCGGGAATAAAGCGGTCGTGAAGAATCACGTCGTCCTGCAAACCGTTGTCGGCGATCTGACGCAGGTAACGCTCCTTCGGGGTGTAGAATTCGCCGGCGACGATGAGTTTACGCCCTTCGGCGCGCCCCGCACGTTTCAATTCGGCCCACGCATCGAGCAGCAGATCAAGCCCCTTGTAATCGCGGATCAGGCCGAAAAACAGCGCGTAGCCCACCGCAGGATCGAGTCCCAGCCGGACGCACGCTTCGGAGCGCGCCACCCGCTCGCCGAAATTTTCGAACAGCGGATGCGGCGAGAAGAGCGCCGGAGCCTTGCTGTAGGTTTCCAGTTCGCGGTGCACCTGCTCGGACATATAGACGAAGCCGTCTACGGCCCGCAGGTAGTAACGGTTGAAGGGCTTATCGGTCAGATGGCGTTCATGCGGCTCGACATTGTCGATCTGGCAGAGGACCTTCGTATGGCCGTTGCCGCGCGCGATGCGCGCGATGGTGCCGAAGCAGGGCGCCATGAAGGGTGTCCAGTACTTCATCAGCACGAAGTCGGGCCGCTCCCGGCGGATGCGCCGGCCCACGCGGAGCCAGTTGAAGGGATTGACCGTATTGACGCACCGGCAGATGTCGAGGTCGGCGGGAGGCGGCGTATCGACGGTCTGGCTCTTGCCGGGGAAGAGCAGCGAAGGATATTGCAGCGTGAAGGTTTTGATATCGACCTCGTTGCCCCGCAGCCGGAACGTGCGGGCCATGATCTCCATGATCGAAGCCAATCCCCCGCGGTAGGGGTGCGCAGGTCCTAAAATCGTAATTTTCATAGTACAAATATAGGAAAATATGCGACATGGCAACCGTTTTCCCGCTCTTTATCGCCGACGCAGAGGGCGCATCGGCGGATCGGCCGCCCGCAGGCACGGAAAATCCCCGCCGAAGCGGGGACTTCCCGTGCCGCAGAGGGCAGAAACGCATATACGATTAAAAAACGGAATCCAGCCCGGAAGGCATCCGCGGTACCGGTCCGGCAGGACGGACTATTCTCCGTCGCCGGGGTGTCCGAAGCTCTTGGCGGCGTGCTTGCTTCCCGCGGCGGATTGCAGCGCGAGGTACTCCTCGCCGTAGTCGAGTACGTTTTGCAGTTCGGTGCGGAAGGTGTCGAGGTGCTGCTCCTCCTCGGCGATGATGTCCTGAAACATCTTGTGCGTAACGGCATCCTTGTGCTCGGAAGCGATGCGCGAAGCCTCGTTGTAGGAATCTATGGTGCTCTGCTCCAGCTGCAGCGCCAAACGGAGCATGTCCTTGACGTCGGTCACCTGCCGGGTGCGGAACGAAGCGTTCATATCGACGTCGCCCTGCAGGAAGAGGATGCGGTCGGAGAACTCTTCGATATGGCGCATCTCGGCGATCGAGATTTCGCGCATGATCTTCGAAAGGTACTGATAGCGGTCATCCTCGAAATGGGTGTGGAAATACATGTACTGGAGTGAAGTGGCGATTTCCTTGCCCACGGCATCGTTCAGCAGGTCGATGCTCACCTGATACTTGTTTTGTGTTTTAACTGCGTTTTCCATAATGAAAAAGGTTTTGCAGCCGTAACTGCAAAACCCGTTCCACGAAGCAGATGCGGGACACGCCCCGCAGGCTTATTTCCACTCGATAGAGGCGCGCACGGCCGGAGTGCCCTCGTCGCTGCGTATCTCGAAAAGCGCCGTGCGGCCACGCTGCTCGTAACCGACGCTAAGCGTCTGGCCGTAACGGCATTCGCGCAGGAAATGGATGTCGAAGCGCACCGGCGTCTCCTGCATGAGCAGTTCGACGGGCAGCATGTCGATCATCATTTCGATATAGCGCATCGTATTGACGTGGCGGTTGAAGTCGATGTCGCTGTAGACCACCTTGTGTTCGACCGTCTGCGCAGGATTCACCTCGCGGATCTTGCGGGGCTTGTCGGTCGGCGACGGAGCGTCGACGATGGCGTCGGCGTGGGCGTCGCCCACCCACGACAGATCGAGCGCCGAACGGCTCTTAAGGTCGATCATCGCCCACTGCGTCACGGCGCGGCCGAATTCGGTCCCTGCCGCATCGGTCAGCGTGAAGTTACGCGTGGAGAGCACCCGGCCGTATTCGTTGATCCACGTGGCGATCGTATAATCGGTATACTGCGTGGGCTGGCTGTCAAATTCGACAGCCATGCGCGAGAGGACCCACGAGTGGTTGTCGGCGTTCAGCGCGTCCACGCCGAAGCCCTTGCCGTGGGCGTCGACGCCCGCCGTATTGAGGATCGCCGAACCAAGCGAGGGAATCGTAGCCCTCAGCGTGAAATCCACGTCCTGCGGTTCGACACGGTAATTATAATGCGATTTTTCTGCCATATTGCTGATTTTTAACGTTGTGTCCCGGCAAAGATACGTTTTTTGCAGATATTTTCATATATTTGTTTGACTATTAACCCTTATTAAAAATCGTTAGTTATGGAAATGAAAAAACTCGACTTCGCGGAAACGCTGAAGGATTCGATCGCCATCGGCGTGAAAAACGCCCCGTCGGTGGTCGTGGCAGTGGCCTTGTGGCTCGTGACGATCTGGATACCCTATATCAATATAGGGACGACCATCGCCATCAGCCTGCTGCCGGTCGAACTGGCCAAAGGCAGCGTAATCAACCCGCTCGGAATTTTCGACAGCAAATACCGCCGCTACATGGGCGAGTACCTCATCACGGCCGGCCTGATGGTGATTCCGATCTACATCGCCTTCGTATTCATGATCGTGCCGGGCATCGTGCTGTCCCTGTCATGGGCGCTTTCGTTCTATTTCCTGCTCGGCAAGGGCAAAAACCCGATGCAGGCCATCAAGGCGTCGAACGACGCGACGTACGGCAGCAAGTGGACGATGTTTCTCGTGACGCTGGTATTCGGCATCATGGTGGGCATCGTGTTCGGCATCTTGTACGCCATTTGTCTGGCCATCAACGTCGGCTTCATCACCTTCCTCGTCATGTTCGTCCTGATCGTGCTCGCGGCTTCGGTCCGGATGGCGATCGACGCATCGTTCTGGAAACAGCTGAAAGACAACGTGGAATAAGTTTACGGCACTATTTCCCAAAGACGGCCTGCGGGTCGTCTTTTTTTGTCTAGGACCAAATATTTTATCGAAAAACGATAAATATTATTTGTTTTTCGAAAATAAATACTAAATTTGCACTATCGAAACTTAAAAACCGAAGCTATGCAGAACAAAAAGAGACTGCACAAACATTTGCTGATGATCTACATCATCTACTTCGCGGCGCTGATCGTCGGCTTCGCCGCGAGTTTCGTGCCCGACTTTTCGCGGGGATGGCGCAACGCGCAGAATACGCTGGAGATGGAAATTCCGCAGGGAGGCATACGCTCCTACTACGTTTCGGCTCCGGTCATCCGCTCCGCCGGCGAACCTATAGGCATCGACAACCTGCCGGAGAACATCACTCCGACGATCAGCCGTCTCGACCTGAAGGTGACCGTGGACGAAGCCTACACGCTGGGCAACGCATTCAAGGTGATGGGCAACAACAGCTTCTGCTACCTGCTGATGGTCATCACGGGCCTTTCGTACCTGACGATCCTCGTACTGATCGCACTGATCATCAACTCGCTCCGCAAGTCGATCCGCGACGAGCAGCCGCTACGCCACAGCAACATCCTGCGCACGCGCGCCATCGGCATCCTAATTCTCGTGGGCGAGTTGAGCGAAGCCTTCATGAAGTACCTCAACAACAACGAGGCCGTCCGCCTGCTCGAAGGAACCTCCTTCGAAGTCGTGCAGACATTTCCGCTGAGTTACTGGAACGTGATCGTCGGCATTCTGTTCCTCTTCATGGCCGAAGTGCTCTCACTCGGCACGCAGCTCAGCGAAGAGCAGAAACTGACTATCTAAAAACAACGTAATTACCATGATAACGACAGGAACGACAAATAACGGGGGGGGGACGACATTATGGCTATAATCATCAATATAGACGTCATGATGGCAAA
>OGUN01001999.1_pt1 | contig 12993 bp, 10 predicted proteins | sample 1553621 | NCBI WGS metagenome assembly OGUN01 (sample SAMEA2580300, study PRJEB22360) | human gut metagenome | biome: human gut; feature: human-associated habitat; material: faeces | place: Denmark | collected 2008/2010
TGTCCGAAGAGAGCAGACGTATGCAGGATATGATGAAGATGTACTCCATGCCCGGCATGGATATGAGTGCTTTCGGCGGTGAGGGCGAGACCCTGATTCTGAATGCCAACCATCCTCTGGTACAGTACATCACCGAGCACCAGGACGGCGAGAACGCAGAAATGATCTGCGAGCAGCTGTACGATCTGGCAAAGCTCCAGCATGCACCCTTGTCCGCCGACGCCATGACCAAGTTCGTGGCAAGAAGCAATGACATTATGATGCTGTTGACCAAATAAAAATGACGGATTAAAAACAAAGGGAATCACAATCTGGGAACGGTTTGTGGTTCCTTTTTTGGGCTACACGGTGGCTCGGGGACAGATGCAGACCGGTACCGGAATTAGTATTTAGTGAATGCATATCACCCGTCTGTTAATCAAGTAGATGTATGATGAAGACAAAACGGATAGAAGTTAGTCTGCTTAGTATATGGGAACATGCACATATTTTTCTGACTTTGCATATTCTGTAAGGAACATTTGTTGCCTGACCGGATCAAGACAGACAAAACGGCATAGGCAGAAAGGACCTCTGTCCATGGAAACTACTTATACAGGAACACTTCAGATCAGCGTTGTCTCCGCTCTGGGGATGACACCGATACCCGGCGCGACCGTCACTGTCTCCTATACCGGGGATCCGGATTCCCCGCTGGAGACGATGACTACTGACGAATCCGGGCAAACCCCTACGATAACACTGGATGCGCCGCCGAGAGAGCTTTCTTTATCTCCGGATATTACGGCACAGCCCTATTCGGAGTACAACATTCAGGTGACTGCAGAAGGCTTTGAACCGGTACTGGTATCTGGTTCCGAAATTCTGGCAGGCGAATTTTCCCTACAACCGATCCGCATGAATCCGCTGAATGTAACAGAGGAGGAAGAAAAAGTAGTAGTAATACCTGCACATACGCTTTTCGGAGAGTATCCTCCGAAGATTCCGGAAGAAGAAATCAAACCTATGAACGAGACCGGGGAGATCGTACTGAGCCGTGTGGTGATTCCGGAATATGTGATCGTACATGACGGTGTCCCGGAGGATCCCACTGCCCGGAATTACTGGGTGCGCTATAAGGATTACATTAAAAATGTGGCCTCCAGCGAGATTTATTCCACCTGGCCGGAGAGTGCAATTTATGCTAATATTCTGGTCATTCAATCATTTACGTTAAACCGTATATATACGGAGTGGTACAGGGGACGTGGATACGATTTTACGATAACTTCTTCTACGGCGTATGATCAAAAATGGATCTATGGCAGAAATGTGTTCGAAGAGATCGACTATCTGGTAGATTCCATTTTTACCAACTATTTGTCAAGGCCCGGTGTACGACAGCCCATTTTCACATCGTATTGTGACGGTAATCGGACTACCTGCCGGGGGCTGAGCCAGTGGGGCTCCAAGTCATTGGCGGATCAGGGATATTCCGCTATTGATATCATTCATTATTATTACGGCAATGATATGTATATCAATTCCGCAGATATTATTTCGGGAGTGCCTTCTTCCTGGCCGGGGTATGATCTGACTATCGGTTCTTCCGGGGAAAAAGTCCGTCAGCTGCAACAGCAGTTGAACCGGATCGCCAGAAATTATCCGGCGATTCCTACGTTGACACCCGACGGAATCTATGGCTCCGGTACTGCGGAGGCTGTCCGGACGTTCCAGAAGATATTTAATCTTCCTCAGACCGGAATCGTGGATTATCCTACATGGTTTGAAATCTCGGATATTTATGTGGGGGTGACACGTATTTCGGAGCCGGATGCGTAGTAAATGGGAAGTTACGCGAGCAATGAGCCGCGTAACTTCCCATTTACCATGTTGTAACAAGTGTAATTCCAACAATTTTCCCGGACAAGCATAAAATCCGCTTGACAGATAAAAATAAATAATACAGTAAAACAACAAGACAATGAGGGACCCGGGGAGGCATCGATAGAAACGATGCGTGACAGGTAATAAGAAACAGAAAATAAGAAACAAGAAAGGATGATAGGAATGGCGTGGGAATTGGATGCTGACAGACCCATATATGCGCAGCTGGTGGAGCGGATCCAGAAAGAGATCGTGTCCGGCAAATATCAGCCGGGAGAGAAGCTGCCGAGTGTCAGAGATCTTGCGGCCGTGGCGGCGGTGAACCCGAATACGATGCAGAAAGCTTTTGCAGAACTGGAGCGGAGCGGCCTGATCGTGACACAGCGCACCAGCGGCAGAACCGTGACGGAGGACACTGAGCTGATCGGGAATACCAGAGAACAGCTGGCAGCCGGGCATGTCCGGAATTTTATCAACAACATGCAGGAACTGGGATATCAGAGAGAGGAGATCCGGAATCTCTTCGATAAGGTACAGGCCTGACAGGGGTGCAAATTTATGATGAAAATAAAGAGAGGCGGAAATAGAAATGAATAATCTGGTAGAAATTGTAAATCTGACCAAGAAATATGGTGCCAATGTGGCTGTGAACAATCTGACCGTAAGTCTCCCCAAGGGGAAGATCATTGGCCTGTTGGGACCCAACGGCAGCGGTAAGACGACACTGATCAAAATGCTGAACGGTCTGCTGACACCGACGGAAGGCACTATTATGATCGACGGAAATTATGTAGGACCGGCGACCAAGAGCAAGGTAGCTTATCTGCCGGACCGCACGTATCTGACCATGAATCAGACGATCCGGGAGATTCTGGATTTCTTTCAGGACTTTTATACAGACTTTTCCAGGGAACGTGCGGAAGAGATGTTAAAGAGTCTGGGGATCGATCCTGCAGTGAAAATGCGGACATTGTCCAAAGGTACGAAGGAGAAGGTACAGTTGATCTTAGTGATGAGCAGGAATGCCAGCCTGTATATTTTGGATGAGCCGATTGCCGGTGTGGATCCGGCAGCGAGAGATTACATCCTGCGCACCATTATCAACAACTACAATCCGGAAGCAACGGTACTGATCTCTACCCATCTGATCGAGGATGTGGAACAGGTACTGGATGAAGTCATCTTCATGCGTTATGGTCAGCTGGTGTTATATACATCCGTTGACAATATCAGAGAAGAGAAAGGTAAGTCTGTAGATGCTTACTTCAGGGAGGTGTTCGCATGTTAGGAAAGTTAATGAAATATGAATGGAAAAATATCTGGAAAGCCGGTACACTGATGCTTCTGGGAATGCTTGTGGTCACCGTGATTGGCTGCGTGGTATTACGCATGCCGGGAGGAGTGGTAACAGGACTTCTGGACAACAATGATATAAATGCGACACAGAGCTGGTTTGTACTCTCATCCTTTGTGGCAACACTGATCCTGTATGTGGTCATGCTGTTGGCATCCACCTGGGGTATGCTGATATTCCTGGGCATCCGTTTCTACCGCAGTATGTATACCGATGAGGGATATTTGTCCCATACTCTGCCGGTGACAGCCAACCAGCTGTTCTTAAGCAAGATACTGGTCTCCGGTGTCTGGTATCTGTTCATTACGATAGGCATTGGTATTTCAGTGGTGGCACTGGTCGTCTCTTTGATGACAGGACTTTTAAATATTGGTGAACTGAGTAGTGTGCTGACACAATATAATGGCAATATCTGGGAATTTCTGGCAGATGCTTTTTATGAACTTGGCAGAACATACGAAGAAGAGATGGGAATCAATCTGCTGCATTATGGGATTACACTACTCTTAACCTATGTGGCAGGACCTTTCATTACTATGGTCACTCTGTTCGGAGCCTTGACGATCGGTCAGCTGTCTTCCAAACACAAAGGGTTCATGGGAATCCTGGCATATGCCGGCCTGACGATCCTGTCTTCCATCATCGGCAGCACCGTACAGAGTGCCTTCATGTTTGGCACAAATGTCATGAGCAGCTCCGGCGGATTTTCGGTAACGACCAATATGGCCTATGACATTAACGTGATCACCAGCCTGCTCATTGCCGCCATCATGTACGGCGTATCTTATTACATCATGAACCGAAAATTAAACCTGGACTAACCGGGTCTACACCTTGCCCTCAACTGGTAAATTTGGTATAATAAATCCAAATGACAACAGGGAACGGGTGAAGGTGCATGCAGGAGATTATTGATAGAATTTTAGGAGGAAACTTCGATTATGAGAACGGTTCTTTGGAATTCTCCTGCGCTAAAATAGAGATTTCCCTGTCACAGGGGACAATATATGAGGGCTCTTTTCACATTCTTTCTGCGTCGGAAGGCTATGTAAAGGGATCCGTGATCTCGGACCATCTTCGGATGGAATGTATGACGGATCAGTTTACCGGCTCCGATGCAGAAATTTTTTACTGCTTCCACGGAGAAGATCTGGAGGAAGGGGATGTGATCAAGGGCTCTTTTTCCGTAATCAGCAACAGAGGAGAATACAATCTTCCTTTTGTGGTGACGGTGGAGCATGGGATGTTGAATTCTTCCATCGGGGCTATCCGGAATCTGTTCCATTTTGCCAACCTGGCGAAGAACAACTGGAAGGAAGCTGTGCGGCTGTTCTATGATCCGGAATTTCTGCGGCTGTTCCAGGGGAACGATGCCCATTTCTATGACAGTTACCGGATCCTGTCCACTTATGAGGGCAACGAACAAAATGTGGAGGAATTCCTGATCTGTATCAACAAAAAGCAACAGCTGGAATTCCTGACGGAAGAGAAAGAACTGGTGAAAAAACTGCCTCGCAGCGCAGATAATTACGGCGTCACGGAGAACAATCTGACCATCGTGAGGAACGGCTGGGGATATACGAATCTCCAGATCGAGTGTGAGGGTGAATTTGTCTTTACGGAAAAGGAAAACATTACAGACGATGATTTTCTGGGAAACCGTTGCCGCCTGCCGGTCTACATCGACAGCAGCCTGTGCAGACCTGGCAAAAATTTTGGTAAAGTCTACATATATAATGCTTATACTTCACTGGAGATCCCGGTCATGGTACAGCTGGGAGACGGTGTAGTGGCCCGGCATGCGGATCACAGTCATATGCAGTGCATCACCCAGATCATGAAATATTATGAAGAATCGAGACTGAAAAAGATCGGTACGGGAACCTGGCTCGCGGAGACCGGCAAACTGGTGGAGCGCATGGTGACCATGGATGAGAAGGATGTGCCGGCGAGACTGTTCCAGGCACAGCTTCTGATCACAGAGGAACGCTACAATGAAGCCGGATGGATCCTGGATCACGCGGCGGACATGTTGGAAGCCCAGGGAGCTACCGGCGGAGAACAGTGGGCTTACTATCTGTATCTGACCACACTGATCCACAGGGACCCCCAGTATACACTGCAAATGGCGGAGCAGGTGGAACAGATCTACCGCTATGACAGGACCCGCTGGCGTGTGGCATGGCTGCTGTTGTATCTGTCGGAGGAATACAATCGTTCAACCTCCGGGAAATGGATGTTCTTAGAAAAACAGTACCAGTACGGCTGCACCAGTCCGGTGATCTACCTGGAAGCACTGGCCCTTTTGAACGGCAATCCGGCGCTGCTACGTAAATTGAACAGTTTTGAACTGCAGGTGTTGAACTTCGGTGTCCGTCAGGATGCGGTAAACGACAGCCTGATCGAACAGCTGTTGTATCTGTCGGGAAGAGTCAGAGAGTATTCTCCACTACTGGGCAGAATTTTACGAAGACTGTATGAGAAAAAGAAGGATGTGCGGATCCTGCAGGAGGTGTGCAGCCTTCTGATCAAGGGAAGTAAGACGGGACCGGATGCCTTCACGTGGTATCAGATGGGTGTGGAAAGCCATCTGAGGATCACGAATCTCTATGAATATTATATGGCGTCGGTAGATCTGGATGCTGTGCTGGAGCTTCCGAAAGTGATTCTGATGTATTTTTCTTTCCAGAGCAATCTGGATTATGAACATAGTGCGTTCCTGTATGCGTATCTGTTAAAACACCGGAAAGATTATGAGGAACTGTACGAACATTACGAGCCGAGAATGGAGCGGTTCGTCATTGACCAGATCCAGAAGCAGCATATTAACAGACATCTGGCAATACTGTATCAGGAATTCCTGTCTCCGGCCATTGTAACGGAAGCTATGGCGAAGCCTTTGTCCCGTCTGTTGTTTGCCCATATGGTAAGAGTGGATGACAGCAGAATGCGTAAGGTGATCGTCAGCCAGCCGGGGAATCTGATACTGTCCGAGACGCCTCTGCAAAACGGCACGGCCTGGGTGGCAGTCTACGGGAATGATTATACCATTGCTTTTGAGGATGCATATGGTAACAGGTTCCTTAAAAATGTGGAATATACCCTGGAAAAACTGCTGGTACCGGGGAAATATCTCAGACTTCTGGAACATTATGTGCCGGATACGGCAGAACTGGATCTGTATTTCATGGAGAACGGCAGAACAGAAGAGACCATATCTTCCACAAAGCTGATGCGGATGGCAAGACTGGTGGAAAGCGATGCCGTGGAGCCGAAGCTGCGCAGTGAGATTGCGGTACAGCTGGTACAGGCCTATTTCGACGCGGATAATTTGCAGGCACTGGATGAATACCTGCAGGAGCTGCGGGGGGACGGCTTTACGGAGGAACAGCGGGAACTGATCCTGCGTTTTCTGGTGCTGCGGGGAAATTATGAGAAGGCATATGCCTGGATCGAAGCATATACCCCTTATTTTGTGGAGGCCAAGATCCTGTTGCGGCTTACGGACGGTGTGATCACGCAGTCGGTCCATGAGGGAGAGGCAGTCCTGTATGCGGCGGCATTGACGGCGTTCCGTAAGGGAAAATACAACGGTGGAATTTTAGAGTATCTGGTGCGTTATGCCACCGGTACCACGAAGGAATTGCGTGACATCTGGAAAGCGGCAAGATCCTTTGAGATAGACTGCTACAGCTTAAGTGAAAAGATATTGCTGCAGATGCTGTTCTCCGGGGCATTTGTGGGAGAGCGGATGGATATTTTCCGTTATTATGTATCCCAGGGAGCCAGACAGGAGATCGAGGAAGCTGTGCTTGTACAGAGCTCTTATGATTATTTCTGCCGGGAGAAGATCACGGAGGAATATGTATTCCGGGAGATCCGTAACTGCTATCTGCGGGGAGAAGAGACCCAGCGGATCTGCAAGCTGGCTTATCTGAAATTCTATGCGGAGAATAAGGACAAGCTGGAGCGGGAAGATGAAACTCTGGTCCGGAATTTCCTGGAGGAAATGATGAAGGACCACATTCATCTGAACTTTTTCAGGGAATATCAGGACTGCCTGCCACAGCTGCAGGAGATGAAGGACAAGACTATCGTGGAGTATCACACAAGAGGCGGCGTCCGTGCAAGGATTCATTATGTGATGATGCATGAGAACGGGCAGGCGGAGGATTACCTGTCGGAATATATGCAGGAAGTATACAGCGGTGTATTTTTCAAGGAATTCGTACTGTTTTTCGGGGAGAATCTTCAATATTACATTATGGAAGAATCAGAGAACGAAGAACAGCTGACGGAGAGCGGAAGCCTGCAGAAGAGCGATATCATGAATGAAAGTCCGGACAGCAAATACGAGATCATCAATGATATGATGATCAGCATGACACTGCAGGACGATACGACACTGGATCATCTGATCGAGGAATATTACCGCAGGGAATATCTGGATCACAGATTGTTCACATTGCAGTAAAGATAAAAAAAGACAGCAGGAGAGGAGGCGGAAGAACATGCGACTGCCGGGAAGTGATAAAGTTATAGTGGGTTATGACCTGGGGAAGGATTATGCGCAGATCAGCTGTTATGTCACAGGCAAGGAAGAAGAGATCACCACATTGTCTTCCGTTGCAGGCTCACAGGTCTATACGATTCCCCTGGTCCTGAGCAAGAGACAGGGAGTCAACCAGTGGTTCTATGGAAGTGAAGCCCTCCGGCATGCGGAGGAAGAAGAGGGAATCCTGGTGGAGCATCTTCTGAAGCTGGCAAAAGATGGGGAACCGGTGCAGATTGATGGAACGACTCTGGATCCGGTGGCACTACTGACTCTTTTTCTCAAGCGTAGTCTGGGAATGCTGTCCCAGATGACTTCCACAGAGCGGATCGGGGCCCTGATGATCACCTGCGAGGAACTGGATGCAGGAATGCTGGAGGTGCTGACGCAGGCAGTGGAGGCATTACACCTGAAGACGGATGCTGTCTGTTTTCAGAGCCATCGGGAGAGCTTTTATTATTACAATCTGTATCAGCCGGAAAATCTGTGGAAGCAGGGGAGCGTGCTGTGCGAGTATAGGGTCAGTTCCATCCAGACTTATTATATGGAATGCAACTGCCATACGACGCCGGTGGTAACGTACATCGAAGAGCGGGAATTCCCTTTTCCGGTGGAAAAATCGGATGAAAAGTTCCTGGAGATCGTCACACAGCTATGCGAGAACCGGATGGTGTCCTCGGTATATCTGATCGGGGAAGAGTTTTCTCAAGAATGGATGAAAGAATCGCTACGCTATCTGTGCCGTGGACGGAGAGTCTTTCAGGGGAACAACCTGTTCAGCAAGGGTGCCTGCTACAGCATGATGGAGCGACTGCATCCCAGTGAAAACGGACAAAATCATGTCTATCTGGGACAGGATAAATTGAAATCCAATATCGGTATGAAAGTGCGCAGACAGGGAGAGGAATCCTATCAGGCACTGTTAGACGCCGGAATCAACTGGTACGAGGCGCAGAATACCATGGAGTTTTACCTGCTGGAAGGAAGAGCGGTGGAGATCCTGATCACGTCCCTGACGGGAAAGGGCAGCCGGATCGCCAGAATCGTGCCGGAAGAATTGCAGGAAGGAATCACCAGACTGCGGATTCAGGTGGAGATGAAGGATGAAACACATCTGCAGGTGGAACTGGAGGATCTTGGTTTTGGCAGCTTCCGAACAGCTACGCATCATATCTGGAAGGAAGAAATAGAGTTGTAGATCTGCCCGGGGCAGAGAAAATGAGGATGAAAAATGAAGGCAAGTCTGTGTGTAGGAGAATATTGCGAGAATGCATATAATGTGGAAGGCCTGGATATCCGGGTCTATAGTATGGAAGAGTTGTGCTATTGCCTAAAGGAGAATGCATTCCTGTTAGACCTGTCCATCATGAACGATAAGCTGGTGGACTGGATCGGAGAAGAATGTAAAGTGTGGGAACTGGCAAAACAGCTCTACCCCATGGTACATAAGCAGGGATCCTTAAGTGTGTTCGTGGTGACGATCCTGCAATATGTGGGGATGTACGATCCGGAAGAAATCCTGCAGGTGGAGCAGGTACTGAAGCAGGGAGCCGGACTCAGCAATCTGGAGAAACGCAAGAGCCAGATCGACTATATGGTGGAAAAAAGAAAATATGCGGCAGCCATCCGTGGATATGATATGCTACTGGAGACTTGGAACCATCTGGAACAGGAAGGAAAGGAACTTCCGGCGGGAAAAGTCCGGGCGGCGATCCTGCACAATAAGGGTGTGGCGCTGACAGGGCTGATGTTTTATGACAAGGCGGCATATTACTTTAACGAAGCCTGGAAGACCGATCCGGACAGAGAACACCTGGATGCCTATCTGGCGGCAAAGAGAATGGAACTGACGGAGGATGCCTATGTGGCATTTGCAGCGCAGAATCCGGAAAATTATACGGAGTCCCTGGAACTGGAAAAGCGGATCGAGCAATTTGAACGGGAATGGGAACAGCAGCCGGAGTACCGACAGCTACGGCTGCGTGGTGACTGGCGGGTGCACGACAGGGTGAAATACGATGCGGAAAATGAGAGACTGACTCAGGCACTGAAAAACAGTTACCGGACAAGTGTCAGCGTATAGAGAAGACAGCAGGAGAGAATTATGGCGTGGTGGAACCGTTTATTTAAGAAAAAAGAACCGATACAGCAGGAAGAGGACTGGGAACAGCTGGTCTATACCCGCAACGGTGTGAATTTTGATGAGGAAGACCAGAGAAAACGCTACATTGTAAATTGCCTGGAGCAGATCTCAGAGGCTTCCCAGGAGATCGACCTCCTGACGGGAGAGTATACGCTGGTGACTTCTTATCTGACGGATACGGATGAGATTGAGGCACTGCCAGCAGAGCAGAGAGAAGAGGTCAACCGGGTGGCCGGCAAGCTGGCCGGGCTGGAACAGGAACGCAGCAGATACCGGGAAAAGAAGAACCGTATGCGGGATGCGGACTTCTATGCGATCCGCAAAAGAGAGAACGAGATTGAAGAAGGCATTCAGAAGATTCGGGACGGCGAGAAATACGGCAATCTGATAAGGCAGGATCTGCACAGACTGGACGGAGAACGACATGCCTACGAATACCGGAGAAATGAGCTGGAGAATCTGATGAACAACCAACGGGGCATGGCTGTCATTTTCCTTACGGCATTGATCGTCTGTGTGATCATGCTGGTGATCCTGCAGTATGCTTTTGAAATGGATGTCTATGTGGGACTTTTTCTGGCAGTAGGTGCAGGAGCTGTAGCCATCTCCTATGTCTGCATCCGGTACATGGATGCAGGACGGGAACTGCAGCGGGTGGAGAAGACCATCAACAAGATCATCCAGCTGCAGAATAAAGTCAAGATCCGCTATGTGAACAACTGTCAGCTGATGGAATATCTGTATCTGAAGTACAATACGGACAGTGCAGCAAAGCTGGAAAAACAGTGGAAAATGTATCAGGACGAAAAGGAAGAGCGGAAGCAGTTCGCAGAGGCGGAAGCTAAGATCGAGTACTACCAGAAGCAGCTGGTACAGCAGCTGGCCGGTTACCGTGTGCAGATGCCGGAGCGCTGGATCAGCCAGACAGCTGCGCTTTTGGACAAGCGGGAAATGGTGGAGATCCGTCACGAACTGATCCAGAGAAGACAGGTGCTCCGTAAACAGATGGACTACAATCAGGAAGTAGCGGAGAGTGCAAGAAACGAAGTAAAAGACATCGCAGCCACCTATCCGAAATATGCCCAGGAGATCCTGGCCATGGTGGAGCGGTACGACCGATAAAGAATTGACAAGACACCTCTCGTTGTGTTACTATGACACCGTGTTAGCAATTTACCTTGCTAAAGTATACGACGCGGCCAACAGTGAGTGGCAGAACGGGAGGATGCATTATGAAAAGAGTATTAGTGGCATTACTGGCAATCAGCATGGCAGCAGGTGTTCTTACCGGCTGTGGTTCTAAAGGATCTGAGAAAACATTTACCGTAGGTTTTGATGCGGAATTTCCCCCTTACGGATATCGTGATGACAGTGGAGAATATGTAGGCTTTGACCTGGATCTGGCAGCAGAAGTATGCAAGAGACAGGGCTGGGAGCTGGTAAAGCAGCCTATCGACTGGGATGCCAAGGATATGGAGCTTTCTTCCGGAGCCATTGACTGTATCTGGAACGGTTTCACCATGAACGGCAGAGAAGATGCCTATACCTGGACAGAGCCCTATATCGACAACAGTCAGGTATTCGTCGTAGCGTCTGCTTCCGGTGTACAGAACAAGGAAGAACTGGCAGGCAAGGTGGTAGCAGTACAGAAGGATTCCTCTGCGCTGGCTGCTCTGAACGATGAAGAAAATGCAGACAACATTGCACTGCGTGATTCCTTCTCCCAGCTGATCGAATATGCGGACTACAATACCGCTTTCATGGATCTGGAGCAGGGTGCGGTAGATGCCGTAGCCATTGATATCGGTGTGGCACAGTATCAGATTGCGCAGAGAGAAGAAGGAAAATTCGTTATGTTGCAGGGCGAGGACAACAAGCTGGCTGTAGAGCAGTATGCAGTAGGTTTCCTGAAGGGTAATGATGAACTGAGAGATACCGTACAGAAGACACTGGACGAAATGGCAGCGGATGGTACCTTCGCACAGATCGCTGAAAAATGGGGACTGACCGACAGCGTATGTCTCGGTAAATAATCAACTAAGGATAGTTAAGGAGTAGAATTCATGAGTTTGCTGACCATGAGTGCCCAACTGGCAGAGGGCTTTCTGATAACGGTGGAAATATTTGTACTGACCCTTTTGTTTTCCCTTCCTCTGGGGCTGATCGTAGCCTTCGGAAGGATGTCAGGATGTAAGGTGATCCGCATTATCTCCAAAATATACATATCCATCATGAGAGGAACCCCTCTGATGTTACAGATCATCGTGGTGTATTTTGCCCCCTTTTATGTATTCCGCATGCAGGTGGGAACGGGGTATCGTTTCCCGGCGGTGATACTGGCATTCGTGATCAATTATGCGGCATATTTTGCAGAGATCTACCGTGCGGGCATTGAGTCCATACCGGTGGGGCAGTATGAGGCTGCGGAGGTGCTGGGCTACAGCAAGGCACAGACTTTCGTGAAGATCATTCTGCCGCAGGTGGTGAAGCGGGTTCTCCCGCCAGTGACCAATGAGACCATTACGCTGGTCAAAGATACATCCATGGCATTTACCATTTCCATTGCGGAAATGTTCACGGTGGCAAAGCAGATCGGAGCGGCACAGACCAGTGTGCTTCCCCTGTTGGCAGCAGGTGTGTTCTATTATATCTTCAATCTCGTGGTGGCTTCTTTCATGGAGTATCTGGAGAAGAAGACATCTTATTACAGATAGGAGCAGTGCGGAAATATGGTCCTTTTGGAAATGAATCATGTGAAAAAAAGTTTTGACGGCAACGGGGTGCTGAAGGATATATCCCTGAAGGTTAACGAAGGAGAAGTTGTCTCCATCATCGGCCCCTCCGGTTCCGGCAAATCCACATTGCTTCGCTGTGCAACGCTTCTGGAGAAAATGGACGGTGGTGAGCTGATCTATTCAGGGCAGACGGCAGCTTCGGAGAAAACGGATAAAAACGGCAGAATACAGTGCGAATATGCGTCCAAGGCAGAATTACATAAGATCCGGAAATGTTTCGGACTGGTGTTCCAGAATTTTAACCTTTTTCCCCATTATACGGTGATGAAAAATATCATCGATG
>OGUN01002001.1_pt1 | contig 12989 bp, 6 predicted proteins | sample 1553621 | NCBI WGS metagenome assembly OGUN01 (sample SAMEA2580300, study PRJEB22360) | human gut metagenome | biome: human gut; feature: human-associated habitat; material: faeces | place: Denmark | collected 2008/2010
CCGCCGGGCATCTTGAAGCTGTTTCCGGTGATCGTCTTGTACTTAGCGCCGGGTGCGGAGAACGCGTACCGCAGGGACCCCGCCTTCATCTGATAGCCCGTCTTGGGCGTGACGGTGACGATGATCTCGTCGCCCTCGTTGGCCCTGGTGCGGTTGGTGGCGATGGTACCGCCGGTGGGAGGCGCGTTCACCGTGATCGTAAAGTCGCCCTCATCCGGCGTTTCGGTGCTGCCGTAGGCGGGGATCTCGATCTTGAAGGGATCGCACTCCACGTTGGAAAGACTCTTGACCACGATGTAGATATCCCGCGCGCCGGTGGACAGGTTGGTCAGGGTGATGGTGTTCTCACCCTTGACCGCCGTCGTGCCGCCCCTGGTGGTATCCACCGTGGGAGCCGCCGCGCCCTTGTCCACCACCTTGTAGAAGTAGTTGCCCGCCATGCTGGAGGTAAACTTCACGGTGGCGGCGTTGTCGCTGGTGCGCTCCACCGACACCTTCTCCAGAACGGGCGTGGTGGACACATTGGGCCGGGTGATGGCGATGGTATACTCCTTGGTCAGGCCGTCGATGCCGGTCACGATGAACTGCGCTTCGCTGCCGGGGCTGATGGCGCACATGATCTTGCCGGAGTCCCAGGAGTTCTCCTTTCCGGCGTCGTCATAGCCGGCTCCGTTGGTGGTGGCCACCTGCTTCAGGGACGCGCCCGCGTATTCGATCTTCATGAAGATCGTGTCGCTTGCGCCGATCTGGGTCAGCAGATCCGCATCGATGCTGTCGGGCAGGGTGATGGTCCACTTGCTGCCGGAAAGGGTGCCGGAGGCGATGGTCTCGGTGCCGTTCAGCAGCGTCACGGCGGTGATCTTCGTCTCGGCGTTGATCACGACCTTGTAGGGGGCGCTGGTCTGGTTGTCCTCCGCGACAACGGTGAACACCTGCGTCTGGCCCAGCGTCGTGATGCCGCAGCCCTTACTCTCGTCCCGCACGGTATCGCCCTGCTTGACGACCGCGTGTTCGGCGTCGCCGCAGATGAACTTCAGGCGCAGGTTGGGCAGCTCAGAGAGGGCCACGCTGGCGGGCAGCTCGATGGTGTAGGTATCCCCCGCCCGGTTGGAGGCGGACAGCAGCTTCGCGCCGTCAGCGGACCACAGCTCCACCCGCTCCAGCGAGCAGTCGTCGTTGGGCTTGGACGTATCTACCTCGAAAATCGCCGTTGCGGTGATGTCCTTGCCGGTATCAGGCATGATGAAGGTGGCAACATTGGCATCCGCTGCAACTCTGTATTCCACAGCGGTGTTGTCCGTGTCCTTGATGTCCCAGCCTTTCAGCATGTATCGCTGGCTCTTGGGTGTGGCGGTCAGGGTGACGGTCTGATCCTCGAACGCCAATTTGCTGGTGGCGGCTTCGCTGCCGTTGACAGAGACGGTGGCGCTGCCCATGGTGGCGGGGTCAGCCTTGGCAGTCACGGCGGCAAAGATCTTCGACCGGAATTTCGCCGTGATCGTAACGTTGTCCCCCGCTAGAACGACGTGGGGGTTCGCGGCAACTCCGGGGTATGTCACATACTTCGGGTCATCCGCGCGGTTTTCGCCGCTGATCATGATCTCCCAGCCGAGGAACACCCAGGATTCTTGCCAGTCAGTACCATTGAAATTCACCTCGGCCGTACTTCCTGTACGGTACACATATTGTGTATCGCGCGTGTTGCCGTTGACCTTGATCGCCGGGGCCCCGTTGGGGGTGGAGCCCCATGTGACCGTGGTGCCGACGTTTTTAAATTCCGCGAAAAGCGTGACATCCGCATCCGGCATCTTGAAGGTCACCTTATTCGTCTTGCGCTGTTCCTTGGTCAGTTCGATGCCGGTCTCGTCCTTCCATTGCTCAAACGCAAACTCATACCAGCCACCGGTATTTCTGGGCTCCGCCGTCGCCGTAACGGTCTCGCCCTCGAAGGCGCTGGTTATGGGGGTCCCGCTCTGATTGGTGAAGACAACATTGCCCTTCCGGTTTCCGTCCTTGTCGCCCTGGTCTTCCCAAATCAGCGATGTGGAGGCGGACAGCGAATGGGCAACGGCAAATTTCGGAACATCAAAGCTTACCGTCACATTGTCCAGTCCTTCGCTCTTGGCCAGAATGTGAAGCTTCTTGGCCCCAGCCGTCAGGCCGGTAAGCTGGATCGTGTTGGCGTAGCGCCGCAGCGCTGTGGTCTCGGCCGTTTCGTCAAACGAGGGTCCCTCGTCGGCCTCTGTCACAGCGTAGTAATAGGTGCCCGCGACATTGGACTTTATATAGATGGTGGCCGTATCCTCCGCCGTGCGGTTCACGGCAATGCTTTCCAGTGTGATCTCCGTTGGTGTTTCGATCGGTTGGTCCGATCCATCCAGAACGGTAAGATTATATCCGTACTTTGTCCCATCCGCGGTGGTAAAGCAGATTATGTCGCTCCTTGTAGTAGCGGTCGTACTATTGCCAGCCGTTATAATATTTGTCGCCTGCTTTCCACTGGCTGTCGCGTACTGGGTAATCAGGTCGCTGTTTGCCAGTGTATATACCGGCGTCACATACGCTTTACGTTTTCTCACATTTCCAGTTGGTACACCGTTTGTATAAACTTTTATCTCGCCTAAGACATAGTCGCACTCAGTCTTATTAACGGATTCCTGTGGTCCATCAGGGTAGTTTTTCCATTCAACTCCTATTGGTGTACCATCTTTTCCTGTGTTAAACTTTGGGCTACTAAAAAAATCAACGTCGACCATCTCAAATGAGGTCAAATACGGGTATTGCGCAGACTCCTCCGCATACGTCCGGTCGCACAGGCCAGCCAGCAGCAGCACTGTCAACAGCAGCAACGGCAGAATCGTTTGTTTGTGTTTTTTCATATAACTCTCCTTGCACGGGACCCGGCCCCCTCATGCGGCGGCCAGTTCCCGATGCCGGGAGGGCAGGCAGACGCCTGCCCTCCCGGCAGGGTGTACGTTTACCAGGGGTGATGCGTATAGTCGCAGCAGATGAACCAGCAGATCTTGTCACCCGCGCTCAGGGTATAGCTGGCAGCGCCGATGGGAGGCGTGTTCCAGTTCTCATAGAACTTGGGATTGGTCGCCATCTCGCTCCGATCCGGGCCGTCGGTATACATCCAGCCGGACATGGAGCCGAAGGTGAACTCACCGACGCCGTTCAGGGTCGCCATATAGGTGCAGCCCGCGGGGACCTCAGAATCAAGCTCATTTGCAACAGCAAACTTGCGCATGATGTCCATCACGGTTTCACCGGCAGTGACCGTGATAGTGCCATAGGTGATGTTAGCTGCGTCATCCGCGCTGGCAAAATACCTATGCGCCATGTCAATCAGATCATCAACAGCGTCTGTTACAGTATAGTCATCTTCGAGTAGATCGCCGTTCTTGTATGCAGTCGAATTGACCGCCTCGGTAAAGTCAAAGCCGTATTCGATCTTAAAGGTATTGGTATCGGTGGCAAACACATAGTAGTTGCGGCTCTCGGTGCCGTTGGTCAGGATCAGCTTGGGCGCTCCGGTGCTAAGATCCAGGGTGTTGGTGGTGGCGTTGTAGCAGCCGGAAGCGGTCGTGTTCGTGGGCAGAGAGAGGGTGGCCGGAACGCTGGCACGGGAAGCCGGTACCGTGTTCAAGCTCGCGTTGACATTATAGTTGATAAAGGTCCACTTGCCATCCTTGTTCGACTTGGTGTTGCCCATGAAGGGATTCTGCACGTTGGTAGCAGAGATCGCAGTATTCGTTGCATCACCGACAACGATGCTGATAATGCGCAGGGGGTCGTTTCCGTCAATGGCAACGGCGCCGCTGGGCAGACCGGCAGCCAGCTTATAGGTCTTGCTGGTCGTGACGCCGCCCTCGGAGGTGCTGATGATCACGGTATAGACCTTGTTGAGCAGGTTCACATTCGTCGCCGTGCGGACATTGCCCGCACCCGTGAAGGAAAGGTCGCCGTTGATGGTGGCGCCGGCATTGCTCAGGTTGATCACCACGTTGGTGCTCTTCAGGCCATTCTCGGTGCCGCCGGCCACCATGGCGCGGATATAGATCTGGTCGCCGGTATTGCTGTCCTTCTCATAATAGGCGGTGGTGCCGCCAATGGTGATGGAGGACACGGCGTCAATGGAATTGACGGTCGTGCGGGTTACTTTCCCGGTCGTGGTCGTCGTGGTGCCGTCGGCAAATGCCATGGTGCTGAGAGACAGCGCCATAACGAGAGCCAACAACAATGCGGTGATCTTCTTCGTCATTTTCATGTTCGTTCTCCTTCTGTTAATTTTTTGTTGATCTCTTCTGCGCAGGGAACGCCGTAATCCCATGCATCACCTCTTTTCTATCATGAGCCGTTACCGGCTCAGCCCTATTTCAAAGCCGTAGGAACGGCTGCTTGACCCATTCTCTATAATCAGATCCCGATGTTCCAGCGTCAGATCCAGCACCATGCGGCCGCCCAAATCTGCCTTCAGGCAGGGACTATCGCCATTGACGGACGCGCCGTCCGCCAGCGTAATGTTGGCTGTGCAGTTCTGGAAATCCGTTTCTATCGGCAGTGTGATGCAGATCACATATTCCGCATCCTTTCCGCTGCCGCGCTGCTCCACCGTGCCAATGCTGTCGCCGATGATAAACTCCCGGATAGCCAACGGATCGCTGTTCTGGCCGCAGCCGCCCAGCAGCAGGCTTACGCTCAGCGCGGCGATCAGCAAGCATGCTATACGCTTCATCCCATCGCCTCCTTGAGCCGCAGGCAGTAGGTGCGGGTATAGCCCTCGTTCTGCACGGTGATGCAGGGGTCGCTAACCGTCAGATCCACCACCAGCGACATACCGTCAATGGATACGATGCACGGCTCCGTCTCATCCAGCGTGGCGCCCTCGGATAACTGGAGCGTCAGCGGGACGGCGGTCATGTCCATGCCCTCCGTGGGAGGGATGAACACAACACAGCTCAGCCCCGTTTCCTGCCCGCCCCAGTTCTTGGTGACGGACACGGTGCAGTCCGCCTCGCCGCACTTGGCGGAAAGGATGTCCCACTTGCTGCGCTCCTGTGGCTGCTGGGGTGTGTTCCCGCAGCTGGCCGCCAGCGTCAGCAGCAGGCATGCCAGCAATAGAAATACAGTTTTTCTTTTCCTCATGGCACTCAGCTCCAATCCCGCTTGGTGTGGCTGGTCTGGTGATCCGCCACATCAGAGTTGTTGCCCAGCTCGTCCCAAAGCTGCTGGGAAACGCTGCGCTCGAAGGTCACGGTGACGGTATAGCGGCTGGTTTCCTCGCCCAACGTCACGGTGTAGACCACTGGAACGGTCAGGTTCACCACCTCGCCGGGCACAGGGCTGACCACCGCGCCCGCCGTCACTGTAACGGAGGGGGCTACCGCCGTCACGTTCGTACCGGCAGGCAGCGTTACGGTGATAGTACCTGCGCTCTGGTTGATGACGCCGTCCACGCCCAGCACGGAAAAGGCCGTGATCTTCGCGCCGGTGGCCGGCGTTACAGGATCGCTGCCGCCTCCACCGCCGCTGCCGGAGATCAACTGCCCCGACTTATTCAGCACGGAGACGGTATAGGTGCGGGACAGCACCTTTTCATTGCCCGCAACGATGTACTGCACCGTGCGGGAGAAGTCCTGCGCCAGACCGGGAGCAGGAGAGCAGACCAGCGTCTCCGGCCCAAGCGTCACATCCGGGGCGAAGGAGGTGCTTGACAGTTTGCTGTCGTCCACACCGGACATGGTAATGGTGTTGGCCTTGTTGTCAATAACGCCCTCATAGACCGTGCCGCCGATGGTAAGGCTGAAGGCGGAGATAGACGCCTGCGTCCGTGCCGTGGCCTTAATGCGGTATGTCCGGGTATTCGCCCCGTCGCCGGAAGTGATGGTGAAGGTCGTCCAATCCGACAGGTTCATGCCCTTCTTCCCGTCCAGTGCCGGCGAGGCGGTGGCTCCATAGGAGAGGCGGGCGTAGATCATCAGATTTGAGGTGTCCTTTCCTGCGTCAAGCAGCAGCTCGATATCCGTGCTGTCCGTGCCAGCGGTGATATTCTTGCCCAGAATATCCAGATCCCGCAGGATATTGGCGTCCTTCAGCATAATGGTATCGGTGTAGATCTCCGCGCCGGAGGGCTTTTCCTCATCCGAGAGCTTGACTACCACATAGTAGGTCTTAGTGGTCTTGCCGTCCTCCGCCTGCACGGTGAAGGCGGTCTTGGTATCCTTCACAAAGGTGATGCCGCCGGTAAGATCCGGTGCAAGGAGCGTGGCATAGTCGGACAGCTGAAGCTGCGGGTGCATATCGTTCAACGGCGTACCGGCAGGCAGGGTCACGGTGATGATGTTGTCTCCGCCCTCCGTGGTAAACACGCCCTGCTTGCCCTCCAGCGTAAAGGAGGTAATGTCCGCCTTGGTGGACAGCTTACGGGAGAAATCAAACTGCCGGTAATACAGGGAGTAGGGGTGTCCCGCGCCGCCGTTATTCAGGAAGCCCAGATACCACTGGGTGGCGTAGCAGCCCTGATAGGTGGCCATGGCGTTCTTCGGCGTGGTGTTGGTGTGGGCAAAGTAGCCCTCGCGGTAATCCGCGTAGTCCAGCAGGGCCGTCAGGGCGCTCTGGGTACCGTTGGACATGCGGGGATCGGTGTGGCAGTCCACGCCCATGGCGGACATGGCGCACACGATCTGCGCCGAGCCCTCGGAGGTGTAAACGCCGCCCCACTGCACGCCGTAGGGGTTTTTATAAACGTTTTTGCTGCCGAAGCTGTCCAGCACGATCTCAAGGCCCTCGTCCAGCTTGGCCCTGACCCGTTCGCCATAGACCGGATCATCCATGTACGGGCCGATGGACTGCATCAGCATGGTGACCATGTCAAGGCCGAAGCCGTCCGACAGGTATTTGTGGTTCAGGATCGTCTCCAGCAGCTTGTCCCGCGTCCAGAACGCATCCGCCGGAATGGTGTAGTTGCCCATGTCCAGGGCAATCAGGGCGAAGATGGGGCCGTTGATGGTCCAGCCGCCCCGGTAGTTATAGAGCACCTTAGTCAGGTTGTCCACCTTGTTGCCCTTGGCGTCAACATAAGGCTCGCCGTTGTTGTACTGTGACAGCTTGGAGCAGTCGATGCCGCGGGCAGTCAGGGTCATGATCTTACGGTCGATGTTGGTCATAGCCACGTTGGTGGTGGTATCCAGCCGGACGATGCACTCGGCAATGGAGAAGTCGTTATCAAGGTTGGTCAGCTTATGCTGATAGAATCCCAGGTTCATCCATTCCCAGTCCTCCCAGGCGCTTGCCGTTGTCCGGCTGTACCGCGTGGTGATCTTCTGGACCAGCGACTTCATATCTGCCTTGTGGGGATTCTCCGTCGGCTCCTGGGAAATGCTTACCGTAATGGTATAGGTATTGGTATATCCGGCCTGGGACGTGACCGTATATGTCACAGGCTTGCTGAAATCCTGCTTCTCGCCAGAGGCCGGTGTGACCTCCGCGAAGGGGGATACGGTAATGGTCGGCACGAAGCTGACCGGCGAACCGGCAGGAAGCGCCAGCGTGATGGTACCCTTCACCTGATCAATGGCGCCCGCTATCGAGCCGTAGGCGAAGGACAGGATCCGGTTGCCTGTTGCCACCGGTGTGCGGGTGATGGTCACCGTATAGACGCGCTCGGCGCCGCCCTGGGAGGTAACAGTGTAGGTATTTTCGCCCTCCTTCAGAGAGGCCGGTGCGGTGAGCGCCGCAAACTCGGAAACGGCGATCTTCGGCTCTACGGTCGCCAGATCCATGGCGTAAGGGATGGTGATGGCAATGCTGTTGCCATTGATCACGCCCTCTGCGTCACCCAGCTTATAGGCGGTGATGTAATTCTCCGAGGACTTTCTGGCTGTGATGGTCACCTTGTAGTCGGTGTGCAGTTTAAAATTGCTGTTGGTCACCGTCAATGTCAGGGGCGATGTCTCAGAATTAGTAAAATCGAAAGAACCGCTGCCATCAAAAGATGCTCCGTTGATTTTGACCTCCGTGCCGGTATGGGTAACGGCCGGCGTGATGGCGCTCAGATCCGTACCCTCCGGCAGATTCAGGGAGATCGTCTTGTTAGCCTCGTCGATTTTGCCATAGCGTGTCACGCCACCTGTGGTGACGGCGAAGGAGGTGACCAGATTATCCGGCGTACCCGTTTCGATGATGATACGCCATGTGGCGCTCAGTGCATTGTATTTCGTGCCGTATGCCGGATCGTAGGGCGTCACCTGATAGGCAAGCCTCCCATCGGTCACAGAGCCGGCCACGGAGTTGGCGGCCAGCCCGGTTCCCACCTCTACTTGCACGGTCAACTGGGAACGGTCTGCGCCCTCCGGCAGTTTCACCGTTACCGTGCGGGTTTCGGTATTGATGCTGCCCACCGAGCCGCCGATGGTCACACGGTCAATGACCGGATCCTTGATGCGGCATTGCTCAGCATAGGCAAGATATTCCGGAACGAGCTGCTCATAGATGACCCGCAGGGCAGCGGGGCTGACCTGACTATAGCCTTTTTTGGCAATATACCTTTGCAGGTATTCCCGCATGAACTGAACGGCCTCCTCGCCGCCGCCACGCCACTTTGCTTCATAGGAGTCAAAGAGGCGATTGCCGTTCATGCTGCTTTCGCCTTCGTCGAGATCAAAATAGGCCGTGCTCATACCCAGCCAATAGCCCAGCGTGCTGAGCATATCCGCGTTGGCCGGATGATAGGTGCCGATTTCCGTCCTCGAAGCGTTGATTTTATCTATCGTAAGGTAGAGCTGATGGTAAGTATCTACAAACAACCCTGCCATACCCAACAGAGCCTGTGTATCTGCTTCAGTCCAAGTATCCTTGCTGGTTGCCTCCGCAGCGAACGCGTAGGCGAAAAATGTCCGTCCATTTTCAGAGGTGATATGATACCGGATCGGCTCTGAGAAGTCGTAGGCTCTGTTCAGTTCCAGATCAACGGTATTATTCTTCGAGCTTTTCAGGTCGCCAAAGTCGACGGAGGTCGGTGTCATCACATAGGCGCTTGCAGCGGAACCCTTCGGCACACCGTATACATTGATAAAGCCGCCAAAGTTGCTGTATTTGGGTGCGATCACGGTATCGCCGTTATAGAAAGTGCCGCTGTTCTGCATATAGCGGTCGACTGTGGTATCCCCTGTGGCGGGCCAATTACCAATCGCCGCAAACGCCTGCACCGCCAGAGAAAGGGTCATTACCAGTGCCAGCAGCAGCGTCAGCACACGGCGCAGCGAGCGTCTTACGTTTTGTGTTGTCTTTTTCATATCGTTACCTCACTCAGAGCGAATGGCCTCGTTGGGGCTGATGAGCGTTGCCTTGCGTGCGGGGATCCATGCGGCGGCAATGGCCACGCAGCCGGAAAACACCACGCCGCAGACCGCCAGCCACCAGGGCAGCACGCACCGCAGCTCACGGGACGCGAAGATCACCGGTATCAGCCACTTGGCGATAAAGCTCAGCACCAAGCCCGCCGCGCCGCCTATCACGCCTACGATCAGTGCCTCCGAGAGAAACATCTTAAAGATGTCGCTGCGAACGGTGCCCAGCACCTTCAGCACGCCGATCTCCCGCGTCCGTTCCGTAATGGACATCATCATGGTGTTTGCCACGCAGATGGCGGAGATCAGGACAGCGATACCGCCCAGCGCGCCCAGCATCCCCTGGATCTGCCGGGACTGTGTCCGCACCGTCTCCAGCATATCGTTGAGCGAATAGGTGTTCAGCCCCGTGTCGCGGATCAGCTTGACAATACGCTGCACGTCGTTGACGTTCTTGACCATGACCCAAACCAAGTCGTAGGTAGGACCGTTGGCCTTCTCCTCCGCTGTTTTAGTCTGGGTAGTCGCACCCATGTAATTGGCGTTGGCCTGCGTCATCTCCTGCAAGCGGTCGAAGGACATGAACGCGGCGGTGGCGAAGTTGTTGTTCAGGGTGGAGCAGATGCCTGTCACCCGCAGGGTATAGAGGTTACTGGAGGGCAGTGCCCGTCCGTCGGTGTCGGCCTTCGGCTCGCCGGTCAGGCTGGAGGAATCGAAGGTCATGCGGACAGGCACTTCCAGCAGATCAATGAGGGCGTTGCCGTTCTCGTCCACCGCCAGTTCCCAGTCCTTGGCCTTGTTGGCAAGACCAGCCGCCACGTCGTCGGTGAACAGCACCTCCGGATGCAGGCGCGTACCGTCCTCGGCCATAACGCCCCGCTCCGGCGTCAGCATGAAACGCTCCGCCGTGGTCATGTCGATGCCGTAGACGCGCACCATGTTCACATAGTTGCCGGACACGATGTAGGCGGACTGCTGATAGACCGGCGTTACCGCCTCCACACCGTCGATGCCTCGGAACGCCTCCAGTGCCTTGTCGTTCAGCAGCGCCTTGCGTCCGTAGTCGCTGGTGGCAGGCGTCACGTCGATCTTTGTCAGGCTGCCCAATGCCTCGATGCTCTCGCGGTACGCCTGCTCATAGCCCAGACCTACGGAGATCAGCACCACGATACACATGACGCCCACCGCCATGGATAGGGCTGTCAGCGCCGTGCGGGTCTTTCGTCGGAACAGGTTGGTGCAGCCGTAGCGAAACAGGTCTTTTGGCTTCATACATTCCCGTCCTTATTGCTTCCGTCGTAGGTCAGCGGCTTCTCTCCAATATCCGGGGCGCCGCCGTCCGCGTCAAAGTCGTCGTCAAAATCGTCCAAGGCGGCGGTGCTTTCGGCACCGGGACCAATCTCGCCCCGCTTATAGCGGATGATGACATAGACCACAATGCCGATCAGGATGAGCGCAAGGATCGCTATCAGCAGCCACAGCCACCAGCGGCTGTCTGTGCCGTCTTTTTTTGCGTTGGCATTGTCGGCACTGCTGTCCGCAGAGCTTTCCGCCACGCTCAGCGGCACGGAGATGTCCTGAGAATACGTCTCGCCGTTGGCGTCCTCATACTGGAGGATCATCTTTCCCACAAACGCGCCGATCTTGGAGAAGCCCACCGTCACATCGGCGCTGGTGGAGCCGCCTGCCAGCAGGTCACCCACATAGCAGGGCGCGGCGGCGGTCATGCCGTCGGTGGCCAGCACCCGGATATTCATAGCCTTGGCGCGGCCCATGTTGGTCAGCGGCACGGAGATGGTAACTTCCTTATCCTTGCTGGGTGTGCCGTATACCTCCGGCGTACCGGCCAGAACATCCATCTTCTGGCTGACTGGCAGCATGATGTTCTGCGCCGCCTTACCGGCCACCGCCTCGGTGGTCTCATAGGTCAGGTTGATGCCCAGCATGGCGGGGCCAACCTCCGCGTCCTGCTTGGCCATGATCTTGTATTTCAGGATCGTCGTACCGCCCGGCTTGATGGAATCGGCATAGGCGGTATCCGTGCCGCCTACGCACAGCGTCAGACCGGGGGAATTGGTGAATACCAGGCTGGAGATGATCTTCTTGGCCGTGTCATACTTGGAATTATTGATCAGGGTCAGGCGCAGCTCCGTCTCCTCGCCTGCCATCAGGCCGGATACCTCGGTATCGTCCACATACAGCTTATAGCTCTGCACCATCACCGACATGGCGGAGGCGTCATAGCCGTCGATCACAGTAAACTGCGTGGAGAAGGAGCCCTCCGCCGGGGCACTGTTCTCGAAATAATTGGCCTTGAATTTAATGGACTTGTTGCCGGAGGTGGCAAAGGGCGACACCGTGAAGGTGTAGTCCAGATACTTCACCTCGCCGCTTGGCCAGTAGTCAAAATACTTGCCCAAATTGGTGGAATCGATCACGAAGGGGAACTCGTCCAGCGCGGCAGAGACCACGGGATAGACCGTCACGCTGGTCAGGGTACCGCCCACATTGATCACGGGGATCCGCATGGAGATAGTCTGATTGGGTGTGCCGGTAGGTACAGTATAGGAGCCGCCCGCGTTGGTGCCCGCCACCTGAAGGCTGCCGAAGGCGGTGGTGACGCCGGACATATTGCCGTTGTCGGTAACGGTCACATAGGCACTGACCTTGAAGGTCACGTCCTCGGTGATGGTGGTGCCGTTCACGGCATCCTCCCGCCACACGGTGGCGTTGATCTTAAAGGGCACAGCGTAGCGTCCCTTGCTGGCAAACTCGCTGACCTTGAACTCGAACCACACCTCCGCCGTGGAGTTGTAGGACATATCCTTTAAGTGCTGCACATCGCTGGCATAGATCAGCTCAAAGGGCCAGTTGGACACGCTGGCGTCGGTAGGCACATCGGGATAGATGTTGATGTTGCGCAGCATGTATTTCTCGCTGGGCAGGTACTCCTTATTCACCGCCAGCGGCAGCACGATCCTCACCACCTGACCGGGAACGCCTTTTGGGGACTGTGCGCCGGTATCCATCAGGATCAGGGCGTTGGCGTCGCTGGGTATGACCTTGATATCCGTGTTGGGCTTTTCGTCCGTAACCGAGACCCCGCCGACGCCGGCATCCTCTCCATTTTCGTAAGACGTGTAAACCTCAATGGTGCTGTCATCTATCACATCCTCTGTGACTTCTTCCGCCATAGCGACGGCGGGCAGCAGGGATACTGTCATCAATACGCAGATCAACAGGGCCAGTACCCGTTTTACCGTTTCTCTTTTCACTGTGCGTTCTCCTCTCCGGTGTGGTGATTTTCTGTCTCTATCTTTCCGTCGCTGAAATAGACGGTACGATCCGTATAACACTGCATCTGCGGGTCATGGGAGCTGAGGATGAAGGTGGTGTTCCTCTCCCGGAAGATCTCGCACAGCAGTTCCATGACCTCCTGGCCGGTACGGCTGTCCAGGTTTCCGGTAGGCTCGTCCGCCAGCACGATGGAGGGCTCCGTAATAATGGCACGGGCGATGCTGACGCGCTGCTGCTGACCGCCTGACAGCTCCGCAGGCCGGTGATCCACGTGTCCGCGCAGTCCCACGCGGCTCAAGGCCTGCCACGCCAGCCAGTTCCGGTCATCCTCCGGTACGCCCC
>OGUN01002021.1_pt1 | contig 12886 bp, 11 predicted proteins | sample 1553621 | NCBI WGS metagenome assembly OGUN01 (sample SAMEA2580300, study PRJEB22360) | human gut metagenome | biome: human gut; feature: human-associated habitat; material: faeces | place: Denmark | collected 2008/2010
AAACGATAAAAAAATTCCGAAAAACAGGAGAGCGTATCCGCGTGATACGCTCTCCTGAAAGGTCAGGCCTTTTCTGCAGCGGCCTTTTTATCCGCGCGCAGATTGAAAATGCAGCGGAACACCGCCGCGCCGATGATGATCGCATAGCCGACAAAGCTCAGCGCGTCCGGGATCTCGCCGAAGATGAGAAAGCCCCAGAGCGCCGCATAGACGATCTGCGAATAATCAAACACGGAGATCTCCTTCGCCGGGGCGTGGCGGTACGCGGCGGTAATGGAAAGCTGCCCTCCGGCCGCGGCGCAGCCGGCCAGCAGCAGAAAGATCCACTGCTTCGCGCTCATCGGCTGAAAGTTGAAAGCGAAGAACGGGATGGCGCAGACGCAGGTGAACGCGGAGAAAAACATCACGATCTCCGGCCCGCGCTCGCCCTTGCGGCTCATCTGCCGGACGAATGTGTACGCGGCGCCCGCGCCGAGACCGCCCAGCACGCCGGCGAGCGAGGGAAGACTCGCAATGCCCGCCGTGGGACGGACGACGAATACCGCGCCGATAAACGCCGCCAGAACGCTGAGAATGTCCACTTTCTTCGGGTACTCGCGCAGAATGAATATGGAAAAGAGGATGGCGAAAAACGGCGAGAGCTTGTTGAGCATATTGGCGTCGGCCATGCCGATGTGATCGATGGCCCAGAAATTGGCGACCATGCCGAGCATACCGGTGATGCTCCGTGCCAGATGGCCGCCGAGACAGCCCTTATGGATGCGGAAGCCCTGCCCCTCGCGCGCGAGGATCACGAATGCGGCGATCGCTGCCACCAGATTCCGGAAGAAGATCTTCTGCATCGTGGGAATGTTTCCGGCGAGCCGGACAAAAAGCGACATCAGTGAAAAACAGAATGCCGCGCATAGAATGCACAGAATGCCGAGCGTGCGCTCGCTCTTCTGCCGGGGGCTGTTCAATGGTATCCACTCCTCTTTCTTTATAAAATTATTATACACACCCTGTCAAGGCGCGAAAAGGGGTTGACAAATAGCATCGCGGCAATATATAGAAGGGAGAAGGCGTTCTCGCCGCGCTGCTCGGCATAATTGTAGGGCTGTATATCTATTTCTTTGCCAGCTTCTTCTGCCGGTACCGGCAGATCAAAGACCGGAACGAATAAGCAGAAACGGATTTTCTTCGCTTCTTTCGGAAAAGTCCTTGCCAGAGCGGGGCAAATGTGGTACAAGTTCTCTTTGTATCCCTATTACCTTAAGAAAGAAGCCGCTATGAAGCAAACGCATTCCAACAGCCGCCGCAGCGTCTATTTTGAAGGCCTGCGCGACGGCTTTCCCATCGGTCTCGGCTATTTTGCCGTGTCGTTTTCCCTCGGCATCGCCGCGCGCAATGCCGGACTCACTGTGGCGCAGGGGCTGCTCTCCAGCCTTCTGTGCAACGCCTGGGCGAGTACGCCCTCTTCACGCTCATCGGCAGCGGCGCTGCCTGTGTGGAGATCGCTCTTGCAACGCTCATCATCAACGCGCGGTATCTCCTTATGAGCTGTGCGCTCAGCCAGCGCATGAGCCCCGATATGCCGTTTTACCACCGGTTTTTCATCGGCTTTGATGTAACCGACGAGCTCTTCGGCATCACGATCGCCCGGCCGGGCTGCGTGGAGCCGCGGTATTTCTACGGCGCGATGACCGCCTCCATCCCCATGTGGGCGGCTGGAACGGCGCTCGGCATCTTCATGGGCAACCTTCTCCCGGCGCGCATCGTGAGCGCGCTGAGCGTGGCGCTTTACGGCATGTTCCTCGCCATCATCGTTCCCCCGGCGAAGGAAAACCGCGTGGTGCTCGGCTGCGTGCTCTCGGCCTTTGCCGCGAGCGCGGCGTTCGCCTTTCTGCCGGTGCTGCGGGATCTTTCCTCCGGCAACCGGACGATCATTCTCACGGTCGTCATTTCGGCGCTTGCGGCCGTTTTGTTCCCGCGCCCGGCGGAAGAGGAGGCGGCGGCATGACAAAAACGCTCCTCTCCATCCTGACAGCGGCGGTCGTTACATACCTCGTCCGCGTCCTGCCGCTCACGCTGATCCGCAGGCCGATTCAGAATCCCTTCCTGCGCTCGTTTCTCTTCTACGTGCCCTACGTCACGCTCGCGGTGATGACGTTCCCCGCCATCATGAACGCCACGCAGTCCCCCATCGCGGGCGCGGCGGCCATGGTCATCGGCATCGTCGCCGCTTGGTGCGGACTGGGACTTCTCCCCGTCTCGCTCGTCTGCTGCGCGACAGTGCTGATCTTAGAGCATTTTATCGTGTGAGCAAATCTTGTAAAACACCCTCCGCGGATTTCCCGCGGAGGGTGTTTTTATGTATTCACAGCACCTTTTCTTCACCGACCGAGAAGAAATACAGCACCTTTTCCCTGACCTTTTTGCCCATCACGCGCATAAGGGCCATGGAGTATGCCTCGAGCTGAGGGCGGTAGTGCTCAGCTCGTTCTTCGATCTGTGTTCTTCCGATGCGGTCAGTCTTGAAGTCCACGACCACAAGCTCGCCGTCCTCTTCAAAAAAGCAGTCTACCACGCCCTGCAGCAGCACCGCGTCGTCGGCGTCCAGCGTGGCAAAGTCCCGCACCGGCCGCAGCAGCGAGAAGCGGTACTCGCGCCGCACCGTCTGCGCATTCTTGCGAATGCGCGCGGCAAGATCACTTCGCAAAAATCGGACGATCGCGCGCACATCGACGGCGCTTGCCTGCTCGTCGGTCAGCTTGCGCTGCGCTCTGAGCTTTTCGACCTGCTCATGCACGCTCTGCTCACTTGCTTCGCAGAAAAAGTCAAGGTCCTGCATCACAAGGTGCAGCGCCGTGCCCCGCTCCGCACCTGTGAGCGTCGTTTCGCCCGCAAGGAATTTTGGTTTATATAGGCTGCGCAGCCGCGGTGGGAGCGTTGTATTTTCGGATATCTCCTCGTCCAGCGCGCGGCCCTTGAGCTGCGTGGCCGTCAGCTTGGCGGGAAAGGCCGTCTGCCCCGCGTAGGGGTAGCGGTACAACAGCGCAGCAAAATCCACCGGCAGCTCCTCCTTCGGCGGCGCGGCATCCACTGGCGCGTCATCGGGCCGCTGCTGCGGCGTCACAAAGCTCAAACCGTCGTGCACACGCACCGTCCACGGCGTTTCGTCAGCATAGAATCTCCCCTCGCCATTCTGCCCCGCAAGCTCGCGCAGGGACGCCGCTTCGCTGCGCTGCAAAAGCGGCAGCATGATCCAGTCGCCCATGCACTTGCCGCTGTCCACAGCCTCGGGCAGCACAGGACAATCGCTCAGCGCCAGAAGGTCGGCGACGCGGCTTTTCGCGTTTGCCTGCGTGTGCACCATGACGAGCTTTTCCTTCGCGCGCGTCATCGCAACGTACAGCACACGCAGCTCCTCGGCCTTCGCCTCGCGCCGCAGCGTTCGCTCGAGCGCCTGCCGTGCGACCGTCGGGTACTGGATGTGCCTTTGCGTGTCCACGCACACCGGCCCCAGCCCGAGCTGCGGGTGCACGAGCACCGAACTCAAAAAGTCCATATTGCTGAAGCGACGCGCGAGGTCCGAGAGGATCACGACCGGAAATTCGAGGCCCTTCGACTTGTGGATCGACATGATGCGAACGCCTGATGATGCGTGCGCGGTCTGCATCGTCCCCGCCTCGCCTTCGGCAAGCTGCTCGCGCAGCGTGCGCACAAAGTCGAAAAGGCCTTGCCGCCCCGAGCGCGCGTAGTCCTCGCTGAGCTCCAAAAACGCGAGCAGATTTTCCTTGCGCTCCGCCCCGCGGCGCATCGCGCCGAAGATACCGAGCACATTGCACCGGCGGTAGATTTCGCTCAGCAGCTCGCGCACGCTCAGGTGCGCCGCGCTGTTGCGCAAAGCGTCCAGCGTATCGAGAAATTCTCTGCTGTGGTCATCCTCGCTCAAAAGCAGCGCATCGTAGAAGTCACCCGTGCGCTGCCGCGCGCGGATCGCCGCGAGCTCATCGGGTGTAAAGCCGAAGAGCGGAGAGCGCAGCACGGCAATGAGCGGCACGTCCTGCCGCGGGTTGTCCAATATTTCGAGCAGCGCGAAGGTCACGGCGACCTCCATCGTTTCGTAAAAGCCGCCGTCGCTCTCGGCGGCACAGTGCAGCCTCGCGCTGAGCGCAGCCCGCGGCTCCCCGGCGCGCGGCGATAGTCCAAAAGGCGCGTGCTCGGCGAGCGCATCAATATGACGATGTCCTCCTCGCACACGGGCCGCAGCTCTTTTGTTTTGTCATCCTGTATAGGAAATTCACTTGTCAGCATATTGCTGATATAGTCCGCGACGAACGCGGCCTCAGCCTCGCTCGCGCGCACGCACTGCTCGCCCGTCTGCGTCGGCAGATCGAGCAGATGGAACTCCGCGCCGCACGCGCTCGATTCGACATAATTCGCGCCGAGGCGCAGCATTTCATCCGCACCGTAGTCGAGCTCACCCATTTCCTCGGAAAGAATATTGCAGAAGATAAAATTCGTCGCGTCCAGCACTTCTTTGCGCGAACGGAAGTTGCGCGAGAGCAGCAGCTTCGCGCTGTCGTGCTCCTCTGCGTCCTCAAGCGGCGGCCAGGTGTTATAATGCTGCAAAAAAATACGCGGGTCGGCTAGGCGGAAGCGATAGATGCTCTGCTTGACATCGCCAACAGTGAAAAGGTTTTCTCCTTTACAAGAAATTGCGTCAAAAATGCGGTTCTGCACCTCGTTGGTGTCCTGATACTCGTCCACCATGATCTCGCGGTAGCGCGCGCTAACGATGCGCGCAAGCTCTGTCGGCGCGCCGTCCTCTCCGATGAGAAGGCGGATGGCCTCGTGCTCCTGATCGGAGAAGTCAGCAGAATTCCGCCGCCGTTTTTCCTCGTTGTACCGGCGGGAAAAGTCCGCCGTCAGGTCGATGAGCGCGAGCATTGCGCTCGCCATCGTGCGCAGGTCCTCCACCGCCTCGTCGGACGAGGCGGAAAAAATCTCGGCAAAGCCCTTGACGGTCTCCTTGCAGTTGTCCCACAGGCTTTTCATGCGCGCTTTCATCTCGCCGCCGTCGCTGTCCTTCACCGCGGCGAGACGCGGAAACGCGATGGTCACGCCGCGCGCGGCGTCCCAGCCCTCTGCGGTCTTCCCCTCCAGCGCTTCAAGCTGGTAGGACGCGTCGAGGAACGCGGGCGCATACTTCTGGTTCAGCGTGTCATTCGCGCACATCTCCTGCGCCGCGCGCTGCAAAAGGTTTTTGCAGTGGCGCGCCTTGCGCCGCACCTCATTGAGCAGAATTTTTCCATAGGGCGTGTCCTCGATCTTATCCGGCACGGCGCGCCAAAACGCGCGCTGCGCCTCGAGCCATTTGTCCTCATACGGCTGCGCCTGCAATTTTGCGTGCAGCTCGAGCACTAAGTCCTCAAGCGCGCTGTCGTCGCGCCCCGCGCCGAGCGTGTCGGCGAGCAGTGTGCCTCCAGTCGTCAGACGGCCGTAAAAATCGTCCAGCGTGCGCGCGAGCACGCGCTCGCGCAGCACCTGCGCCTCGTTCTCGTCCAGCACGCGGAAATCGGGCCGCAGCGCGTGGCCGCGCGCGTCCTCGCCGAGCAGATGGCAGTTTTCGCGCAAAAGCGCGGTGCAGAACGCGTCCACCGTCTTGATGTCCGCGCGGTAGACGCGCAGCATCTGCTGCCGCAGGTGGTAGTTGCCGGGGTCGCGCTCCATGCGCTCGGTGAGCGCCTTGGCGATCTTGCCGCGCAGCTCGCTCGCCGCGGCGCGCGTGTAGGTAATGATGAGGAAATCGTCGAGATTCGCCCCTTCGCGCTCCACGTAGGAAAAGAGCCTCTCGACGAGCACCTTTGTCTTGCCCGAGCCCGCCGCCGCGGAGACGAGCAGACTGCGCTCGCGGCTGTCCACCGCCGCTTGCTGTTCGTTTGTCAGCTTTTCAGCCATTTTCGTGCGCCCCCTCTCCGTTCGCCTCGTCGATGTACTGCCAGAATTCGTCGTTTTTCGTCGCTTTGATGTATTCCATACGGTCACTGCCGCAGCCGTTTTCAAAGTGGCATGCGCTCGCGAACTCGCAGTAGGTGCAGGCCGACTGCTGCGGCGTGCGCGCGTAGGGGTCGGCGTCGATGTTGCCCGCGAAGACCTCCTGCGTGATTTCATGTAAAATATGGTCGACGTATTTCGAGAGCTTTCCGAGCTGCTCGGCAGAAGCAAGGCTCCCCGTCACCGCGCCGTCCCTTTTCACCGCGATGGGCAGGTAGCACGGCGATTCGAGCGCGCTGTGCTCCATCGCCTGCAGAACCGCCGGGTCCTCGAGCACCATGCCGCTGCGGCGCAGCTCCTTTTTGAGTGCTTTTTCGATCTTTTCGGGCTCCGTGTCGCGCGCGCAGCGCAGCATCGGCTCGCGCGCGGGCGTGTAGAGAACGCCCGCGGGAACGATCTCGTGTCCGCCGAAAAGCATCTGTCCCTCTTCTTTAAGCGTAAAGAGGTAGAGCAGCATTTGGAGCCCCAGCCCGTAGCGCAGCTCGGCGAGGTCGAAGCTCTTCTTGCCCGTCTTGTAGTCCACGACGCGCAAATATAGCTTGCCGTCGTGCAGCCAGCCGTCCACACGGTCGACCTTGCCGACAACGCGCGCCGTGCCGTTTTCCTCGCGGATCGTAATGGCGGGCAGCTGCCCGTCCGCACCAAATTCCAGCTCAAATGCCAGCGGCTCAAAGTCGGAGCCTTGCAGCTCCTCGCTCACCTCGTCCATGATGCGCTCGACCGTCGCGCACAGGCGGTTGAACAGATAACGGAAGCGCGCGCTTTTTTCGCTCAAGTCCGGCAGCACGCGGTCGATGTATTCCTCGATCGACGCGCGCACGAGCGCGTGCAGCTTGTCCTTCGATAGCGTATGCAGTCCGCCGCACTCCTTCGCCTGCCGCAGCGTGTGCTCCATCACATCGTGCACGAACGTGCCGATCTGCGGCGCGTCAAAGCCCGCGCCCGTGCGCTCCCTGGCTTTCAGGCCGTAGCGCATGAAATAGGCAAAGTGACATGAGCGCGCCATGTCCATGCGCGAGGCGGACAGTGTCACCGCGCCGCCGTAGAGCGCGCGCACCGCGTCGCGCGACAGATGCCCGCGTGTATAGCGCGAAGCGTCCTTCATCGCGGCAAGCGCACGCTCCGCGTCGCCCTGTCCTTCAAAATACTGCCACAGCGCGCCGCCGATATGCTCGCCCGCATACTCGAGCGCCGTCGACTTTGCTGACAGGCGATATTCCTTGTCAGCGCTCTCTGTTTCGACGCTGATCGACGGCAGCAGACGCGCGATGCGCCCGATGACGAACGATGGCCGCTTCTCCGCGCCCTTTCCGTCCGAGACGGGATAGGACACCGTCAGCTTTTCCGTCGGCTGGGCCAGCGCGGCGTAAAGATTCTGAATTTCCAGATGAAACTGCTCCATCCCGTGCGGCGCGAGGAAGATTTGCTGCCTCTCGAGCGCCTCGCGGTCCTCGTCGCGCAGCACGCCGCCGCGGTTCTCCGCCGCAGGCAGCACGCCGTCGTTCGCGCCGAGCAGGAACAGCGCGCGAACCGTGTGGCGGTCGTTTCGCGTCATTTCGCATAGGTTCACCGCGTCGAGCGTCACGGGGATCGTGCCCACGCTGTACTGCGTCAGCACAAGGCGCATCAGACTCGCAAACTCCTCGGCGTCGAGGATCGCGTCGCCCAGGATTTCCACAAACTGGTCGAGCACGCTGCAAAGAATGCTCCACAGCTGCGCCGTTTCCTCGGCGCGCTGGGCCTCGCCCGCGGCGAAAAGCTGCTCGGTCTGCGTCTGCAAGACCTCCGGCAGTTTGATCTCCTCCAAATAGCCGTACAGCGCGCGCACCTTCTGCTCGGCCTCGCCGCTGCCGCCCACGCCTTTTTTTAGGCGCGCAAACGGCCCCTGCACGCGCTCGCGCAGTGCGTTGACCGTCTTGAGCTGCGCCCTTGCCTCGTCCGTCCAGTCTTCGCCGTAGCCGTCGGGATGCGCCGACCAGGGCGTCTCGCGCGTCCACATCGCGCCGCGGATCTCCCACTTGAGCGCATAATTTTCCAGAATGTCGCATTCCGCCATGCTGAGGCCGGCGAGGCCGGTCTTGAGACAGCGGAACACATCCTCATACTCAAAGCCTCCGCTCGCGGCGTCGAGCGCGCCGAGCAGCAGCGTCAGCACGGGGCTTTTCAAAATATCGCTGCGGTGGGCATAATAAAGCGGAATACCGTAGCGGGCAAACACGTTTTCGATTGCGCCCGCGTAGGAGTCGAGATCGCGCGCCGTGACGGTGATCTCGCGGTAGCGGTAGCCCTGCTCGCGCACTAATTTCAAAATCTGCGACGCGACCCACTCGCACTCGCTGTACGCGCTGCCCGCCTCATAGAGCGCGACGGTGTCGGTCGGCTGGGTAAATTCGTCCGCCGCGCCGAAAAAGCAGCGCTCGATATGGTCGAGCGCGCCGCGCACCTCGCCCTGCGGAAGAATTTTCTCCTCGCATGCGACGCCGGCATCGCGCGCGAGCGCGTACAGCCGCTCGCGCACGCGCAGGCTCTCGGAAAAGAGCTCGCGGTCCTGCGTGTCGCCAAGGAGCGTGACGGTCACGCTCTTCGCGCGCCGCAGCAGGATACGCAGAATGCGCAGCTCACGCCCCGTAAAATACGAAAAACCGTCGAGGAAAATGTCTTTATTGCCAATATATCCCGACGCTTCGAGGTTTTCCTCCAGCTTTTCAAGCACATCGCGCGCGTCGTGCCCCGGTGCGTGGAGCTTGCTGAGGTAAATGCCGTAGATGAGAAGTGGCGGTACTGCTCGCGCAAGGCCCTGCCCGTCTCCTCCGGATCGCCTTCGATCTGCGCTACGCTCTCGGATAGCTGCTCTGGCGATACGGCGTAGGCCTGCAATTCCTCCATCACGGCGAGCAGGCTCTCCAAAAATGCCGCGCGCTGCGACGGGCGCTTGTAGACCTTGAGCACCGGCGCAAGCTCCGTGAGCGTGCGCTGGAGCGTCAGGAGCTTTCCGCCCGAATCGAGCGTCACGTCCGCGCTGCCGCCGCAGATGCCCAGCACGCGCGAGGCAAGCAGCTTGAACGTCAAGGCCTCGGCATGGCGCGACGCGGTGTCGCCGCAAACACGGCACAGGTCCATCTCCGCCACATGCGAGGCGTGCTCCGGCACAAGCAGGATTTGCTGCGACGAGTCCCCCAGTGCGGCGATCCTTTGCAGCACGCGCTCGGATTTGCCCGTGCGCGCGCGTCCCATCAGTATGTGCAGCAAGCGTCCTTCCCCCTTTTTCTCTCTTAAAGTTATCAATATTTTATCCTGATTTTATCATAGTTTTCTTTTTCGGGCAACGCAGAAAACGCCGTACGCATATTTTCGCCCATCACGGGAAGACTACCGAAGACCAAACCATCTTTTTAAGGAGGGAACTTCATGGTCATCGACAAGATCGCGCTGACACTTGCTATCATCGGCGCGCTCAACTGGGGCAGCGTGGGGCTTTTCGGCTTTGACTGCGTCGCCTTTCTCTTCGGCGGACAGACCGGTATGCTCAGCCGCGTGATCTACACGCTCGTCGGCCTTGCCGGCATCTGGTGTATCACAATGCTGTTCCGCGAGAAAGAGCCGATGGAAAGCGGCGGCCAGGCGTAAAAAATAAAAGGAGAGGGGCTTGCCCTCTCCTTTTATTTTTGCGTTAAAAATTTTCTTTACCGCTCCCCAGTCGCTTCCGCACCTTCCAGCTCGCGCATTGAGCGACGGAACTGGCGATAGAATGTGAAGCTCGTCAGCGCCACCGCGCCGAAGTCCGCCACGGGCTCGGCCAGGAACACCGCGAACGCCTTGTCCGCGAAAAAGTGCGGCAGAATATAGATGAGCGGGATGAGCAGGATGATCTTGCGCCACACGGCGAGGAAGAGCGACGTCTTCGCGTTGCCGAGCGCCACAAACGTCTGCTGGCAGGCGATCTGGATGCCGAAAATACCGCTGCACCCCATGTAGATGCGCACGGCCCACGCCGCGTATTCGACCAGCGCGGGGTCATTATTGAAAATCAGGATGAACGCGCGCGGGAAGAGCTCGACCAGAAGCCAGATGGCCATTGAATAAGTAAAGCACGCGCGCAGCAGGCAGAAATAGGCGTCGCGCACGCGCTGGGCGTTCTTTGCGCCGAAGTTGTAGCTCACGATGGGCTGTGCGCCCTGTGTCAAGCCCTGAAGCGGCATGTTCGAAAACTGCATGATGCTCGTCAGCACTGTCATCGTGCCGACGGCCATGTCGCCGCCGTAGCGCAGGAGAGATGAGTTGAAGCAGATGGCGATGAGGCTCTCCGTCGACTGCATCACAAACGGGGAAAGTCCCAGCGCGATACACGGCAACACGATCTTCGCGTCCACGTGCAGGTTCTCGCACTTTAAGTGCCAGCGCGTCTTCTTTCCCGTGAGGAACGTCATCACCCACACGGCCGACACTGCCTGCGAGATCACCGTCGCCAGCGCCGCGCCGCGCACGCCGAGACCGAGCACGAAGATGAACAGCGGGTCGAGAGCCGTATTTAAGAGCGCGCCAATGAGCACCGTCTTCATGCTCACGGTGGCGAAGCCCTGTGCCGTGATGTAGGCGTTCATGCCAAGTGTCAGCTGCACGAAGATCGTGCCGAGGGCGTAGATGCGCATATAGTCAAGCGCGTAACCGATGGTGTTCTCGCTCGCGCCGAACATCAGTAAAAGCGGCTCGGCAAAGGACTCGAACAGCACCGTCAGCACCAGCGCCGTGATCACAAGCATCGTCAGACAGTTTCCCATGATGCGTTCGGATTTTTCGCTCTCGCCTGCGCCCTCGGCGATCGAGGCGCGCGGCGCGCCGCCGATGGCCATGAGCGACGCGAACGCCGAAATAACCATGATGATCGGCAGGCATACGCCAACGCCCGTCAGCGCGAGTTTTCCGACGGTCTCGGCGGGCTGCATGTGGCCGATGAACACGCGGTCGACCAGATTGTAGAGCATGTTGACGATCTGCGAGGTGATCGTCGGCACGGAGAGCGAAAAGAGCAGCTTTTTGACGTCCCCGTGTCCCAGATCTGCGCGCTTATCCAAAATCATCACCTGAATCTTTCGTATTTTTCCGCATAGTTTGTTAGAATATCATGCCGCGGGGCGTTCGTCAAGCAAGCGGGCCGCGAAGCGCTCTATCATGGCATTTCCATAAAGCGCTTTTGGACATTTTTTCACTTTCTCCATTGCTTTTTCCGCGTGGGCTATTGTATAATTTGTTTTACAATCGCACCAGCGGAGCACCCCGCGTTCCGCTTATCAAACAAATAACGGAGGAATCACCATGAACGAAAAGTTTTCCAAACTTGGCTTTTATCCTTCCGACATTCTGCTGCCCAAGAAGGATGTCGATATGAGCAAGTGGGCGGTCGTCGCGTGCGACCAGTTCACCTCTGAGCCCGAGTACTGGGAGCGCGTGGAGAAGACCGTCGGCGACGCGCCTTCCACCCTGCGCCTCATCCTGCCCGAGGCCAACCTGAAGGCCCCCAACGTCGACGAGTTCATCGCCGACATCAACGCCTCCATGGACAAGTATCTCAAGGAGAACATCTTTGAGACGCTCAAGGATTCTCTCATCTACATCGAGCGCGGCCAGAGCGACGGCAAGATCCGCCACGGCCTGATCGGTATGGTCGACCTCGACCAGTACGACTTCACCCCCGGCTCCGGCGCGCTGATCCGCGCCACCGAGGGCACCGTGCTCGACCGTATCCCCCCGCGCGCCCGCGTGCGCCGCAACGCGCCCATCGAGCTGCCCCACGTCATGCTGCTCATCGACGATCCCGATAAGACTGTCATCGAGCCTCTGACCGCCGCGGCCGACGGCATGGAGAAGGTCTACGACTTCGACCTCATGGAAAACGGCGGCCACATCAAGGGCTTCAAGCTCTCCGCTTCTCAGATCGACGCCGTGGCAGACGCTCTGATGGGCCTGACCACCGACGAGGCAATGAAGAGTAAGTACGGCGTGTCCGGCGTGGCTCCGCTGCTGTTCGCGGTCGGCGACGGCAACCACTCCCTCGCCACCGCCAAGGCCTGCTATGAAGAGCAGAAGAAGGGCAAGACTCCCGAGGAATACCTCGCGCTGCCCTCCCGCTACGCACTTGTCGAGGTCGTGAACAACCACGACGATGCGCTCCAGTTCGAGCCCATCCACCGCGTGCTCTTCGGCGTCGACCATGAGAAGTTCATGGAAGAGTTTAAGAAGTTCTACCCCAACGCCCACGAGGGCAAGGGCGAGGGCCACGTCATCGAGGTCTGCTGGAACGGCCACGACGATTTCGTCACCGTCCCCGACCCGAAGGTCCAGCTGGCCGTCGGCACGCTGCAGACCTTCATCGACGAGTACCTCAAGCAGTTCGGCGGTGAGGTCGACTACATCCACGGCGATGAGGTCACCCGCGAGCTCGGCTCCAAGGAGGGCAACATGGGCTTCCTGCTTCCCGCGATGGGCAAGGAGCAGCTCTTCAAGACCGTCATGGCCGACGGCGTGCTGCCGCGCAAGACCTTCTCCATTGGTCACGCGCAGGATAAGCGCTACTATGTCGAGGCGCGCAAGATCCGCTAACCTAATGTAACCATTGCAGAAAAGCGCCGCCTTGCGGCGCTTTTCTCATCAGGAGGATTCTCTATGGATTTGAAAACAGCCAGGATATGGCAGGACGTATTGCTCTGGGGCGGCGCAGTGGTCTCCCTCGTCGGCGCGTGGGGCTTTCAAAACACTGTCGCCGCGCTCGTCGGCCTCATGATGATGGGCGCTTCTCTCATCGTCTGGTGGCGCTTTTACCGCTGCCCCTACTGTCACGAGCAGCTGGGCC
>OGUN01002027.1_pt1 | contig 12851 bp, 11 predicted proteins | sample 1553621 | NCBI WGS metagenome assembly OGUN01 (sample SAMEA2580300, study PRJEB22360) | human gut metagenome | biome: human gut; feature: human-associated habitat; material: faeces | place: Denmark | collected 2008/2010
GTTTTAGTGGTCTTACCAAACATTTTCTTAATCGGTACAATATCTTTACCCAATGCGAAGGTTGGTTAAATGCCATATCGAAAAACTGTTCTGCCGTTACCGGTTCTTGGCATGAAACGATTTTTACGTAGGAGTCAGTATAATCATATGGAATGTACTTAGAGATAAGACTGTTGGGCAGTAGTTTCATTTTAATTGATTCATCACAAGGAAGTTTTTGATAAAATTCCAACCAATGTCCGTCGGGGTCTTCGAAGGTCAGCAACTTTCCGTAAGGTTCTGTTCTTATTTCTCCGATCGTCTTTACTCCTTTGTTCTTTAATTTCGCATATATAAGTTCTATGTTATCAATCTCAAACATAATTCTTGTCTTGGTTGCAACTACATCACCTTTGTGTGCAGGTCTTTTCAAGATAGCGAATGAAGTTTCACCTAAATCAAACTCTATCCAATCTCCATCTGTCAGTTTCACCTCAAAGCCCATGTCCTGATAAAATTGCTTTGACTTCTGCAAATCACTTACATAAATCCAACAGGCGTATATCTTTCCCGGTTTCATTCTTTCAAGTTATTGATGTTTGATTTTCAGCAGACCGAAGAATGGAGTTATCTCTTGAATGTCCACAAGTTTCAAATGTACTTTTCTCAATGTCGTTTTCAAATCTTCGATGGAGTGGAACCAATATTCAGGAGGCGTATTCTCTTTCATGTCTTGCCAAGTATAGACATGTCCCTCTTGCAGATATGGCTTGATATGATTTTCATACATTCCTTTCGGGGTGGTATGTTCCAACAGATAGCGATAAACTTCATTGAACTTTTTGGGAGATGCGTCTGGATTGAACAAGATGATTTCATCTGCCATTACCATTTCGCCATCTGCTTTCAGCACTTGCTTCACGGCTTCAAACAGTCTTTCCTGCTCGTTCCATTCCACTTGGTGCAAAACAAGCGAGGAAATGATTAAATCCACGCTTTCCGCCGACAGTTCCAAATTCTGAATGTTACCACACTGAAACGAAACATTATCATAGTGCTTATAAGCATCCTTTGCCTGTGCAATATTCTCTTGGCTCGTATCTGTTCCGAGAGCGGATAGAAAATGAGGTACGAATGGTTGCAGGGATTTTCCCCAACCGCATCCCAAATCCATCACCTTGTTCCCTTTCTTGACACTCGCAAATTCAAACATCCGTTCGCTCAATGCCTGTGTGGACTCAAACGTGTCTCTGCCGTCAGGACTAATTGTTCTGTTGATATATACGGATAAGTTCTTCTCCCAATTCTTTTCCATACGCAATCATCTATTACCTCACGAATCCGTTTTTGTAGAAATCGTACCACTTGTCAATCTGCTCGGGACTGTTGGCTTTCAGCAACAGGAGCATTTCACGTGTGAACTCCAAATGTCCCACACCATTTGCCGTAACGATGTTCTTGTCACTAACGGCTTGTACTTCCACATAATTCTCCGCATTAGTGTAACCGGGACCGCCCCATTTTTTGAGTTGGTCGAGACCGTTGCCTGTGTGTTTTACGTTGTTCAAGAAACCATGTGAACATAGGAATGAAGCACCGTTGCATATCGCCCCGATGATTTTACCTTTATCCAAAGCCTCCTGTACCAATGGTACGACAAGTTCTGCTTCATATGAGTCCCAACGGTTACCACCGATAAGCACCAGGGCTGCATAATCTTTCGGCATATTCTCAAAAGAATAATCGGGTAACGTTCTGAAACCTCCGATTGAACGGATAGCGTCCGATGTCGGAGCAACGATATGCACTTCGTATTTTATTTCACCGCCAGGTATCACGCCCACATGAAGAGCCGTAGAGAGAAACGCTCCCTCCCAATCCGTGTACTCATTTAACAAGACAAATATAACTTTCTGTTTCATCATAAATTCAATTGTTTGCTTAAAACTTCACAGATAAGATATATCACCCTCTGTTGATTAGAATTTTTATCGCAAAGAAATCATCAAAAAGCAATTGTAGTTTTTCTCTGATTTCTGTTTGTCTTCGTTGACTGTAATGAATATTTCCTTTTTTCATTATAATGTCTGGCGGTCCTACTTGTGAAATCGGTGTATTAGTTAACAATGGCTTTAGCTCATTCAAATTTGATGAGATACGCTCTTTGTATTTAATGATTTGTTTCTTTCGAGTATCATTTAAATACACGTCCAGTCTTTCAAATAATTTGTGGCTTTTTATCTTTGAAGAAGCAAAGGAATGGATTATATCATTATAAGTAGATTGAATATTAATTTTTTCTTCAAGGGTTAATAAGGGTTTTTCCACCAAAGCAAGTTGCTCTATAAAAATATCTTTTTCAAATCTTTGACTCTCTCTTTCTCCCTCAATGGTCTTGGCTATAAACCGTTTGTTGTAAAATGAATATTTGCAATGACGTCTTTTTTGTGTTTGTTCAATTCTTGGATTAAGGGAAAAGCCACTCGTTTATAGTACAGCAAAGGCTCTCCCCCGAAAAAAGACAGAGTAAACTTTTTTAAGTCCTGCTCTTTAAGAATCCTCCTAATATGTGCACAAACATTTGTCAAAACAGATTCAGACATAACGGACCCCTTATGTTTGTTTTCGAAACAATACCAACACTTGAAATTACAATCAAGAGTTGGATTGATAATTAAGTGATAAGAGTCCTTGCTAAAGTCCGCACTATTCTCAATCTCTCTTAGTTTTAAGTGCTCATCTACAGAATCTTCTATAATAATTCCTTTGTCGATAAAAGCTACATACAATGAATTATGCATTTTCTGCAATTCTTCCACTTGCAATTCTACAATAAGATTATGTAAATCTTGGGTTAGCACAATATATCCTAATGTGATAGTATTGCATATGATTATGTGCTGCTTATAGGGAAAATGCGTATTGTATAAACTGTATTTCATAATCTATTGTTGTTTTTTCTAAAGGACGGTCTGTCAAACCGTTATAACGAAATCTGACAGACCATCCAAGTTCTTTTTAGGACATGATCAACCTTTTACTACTACAGTTTGACCATTTTCTTTACATGCACAGCGACAGCGAGAGCCATTGCTAACATTCACGTTAACATTGAGGTTCTGCTCTAAAGAACCTAATGTTGTTGTGCCTGAAGCAAAACCACCATGCATTTGTCCCATTTCATCCGAAGACAAAACAGACATTTGTTCAATTGCTTGATCCAATGCGTTCATAGTCATCTTATTTTTGATTATACCTACTCATTGCTGGCTTTTCGGTTTCCGCCATTAGAGTCTATCTCTATTCTCTGTTGTTATTTTCTTTACAGGTGTTCCTGTTTTATTTTGTGTTTGAAAACGATATGAAATGCGAAATAATAGGCTCGGTATTGCTACTTGAGACCTCTCAGTATTGACAATATAGGGACTTATTGTTTTGGTCGAACTAGAATGCTTGGCAAACAAATTTTCTATTTTGCAACCCAAATTCCATCGCTTATTAGAAGTGGTATAGTTCACTTCTATCCCAGAAGTGAATCGTCCACTTACTCTACGTGTTTGCATGATCCAAGGTGACGCCATGTCGAGATTTATATTCACTTGCCATTTTGGAGTTATTGTCAGCGTATTGTACAGAGAGGCGTATCCTTGTATAATATTTTTTTGAACATATCCATTGGGAATCCACATATATTGCAGGCCTCCATTTAGTGCAATATGCCAAAATGGATATAATTTCCCATTGTATCCTCCACCGAACCTGACCTCATGCCTTGTATCCATATTGTCATTAGTTAAATATACAATGTTATCCTTCGTGAAAAACATCTCTTCTATGACATCTCTATGTGATTGATAATCAGTGAAAATTGAAAAATTAGAAGTAGTATACGATAAGGTAAATTGATCTGTTTGTTGTGCTTTCAACAAAGGGTTTCCTACAAAGTAAAGGAAGTCATTGACTTTAATCTTGTAATTGCTCAACAACTCAAACGATGGACGAAGTAAATAGCGAGAATAGAAGAATGAAAGATCATTAAGCTTATCGGTAGTATAACTTATGGACAAGGAGGGTAGCCAATTTATATAACCCTGTGAAACACCTTTATTTTTGCTCTGCAAATAGGTGTGTTCTATACGTATTCCTCCTGAGATAAAGAACTTGTCCCAAGATTTTGATAGTGACACAAATGCAGCACCAAGTAATTCTCGATAACGATAATACTCTATGGCATCGTTTATACTCTCTGTCCTATGTTTATAATCATTTGTTCGCGAAGTTAGATTCAACTCAACTCCAGCATTTAAATCTATTGCTTCATTAAAAACAGAACTCCATTCACTCTTGAGAAACAGAAGGTTATTGAAAGCCTTGCTGATACCTTCTTCTTTTCTCAATTGACTTCTTTTTTCAAATTTGGTGTCAATCAATGATATTTCTTTGTCCTTGTAAAAGATATACGCCATTGATGTTTGCAACTTTTTCTTTTTAAGTTCTTTTGATTCCCACAGATGGGTTACAGTGATAGAACCTAAATCAGAATTCTTGCTTCGTAAAGATTGTGTGTAATAATGTAGATACTCGTCTTTTCGATTGGGTTGATTAAATTCGTCGTTTTGTTTTTTTTTTGTCTTGAAAAACAAAATCGCCTTCAATCTCTGCTAACAAGCGATGTTGACCTAAAATACTAGATACTCCTATAATTCCTACACATGAATTATTCTCAGAGTTTTTCCCCTCTGTATTTTTGTTAATTCTCTCGGAATTGCCCAATATATGATAAGAAGATTCATAATTTATTCCCGTGTAAGCACCATTCTGAGTAGAGAATCGTGAATACAATTGCCATTTATCGGTTCCGTACAATAGAGAAAAATTCCCATCTTGCATTAAAGCAGTAGTAGATGGATTAAGAGGCTTACCAGTAAGTGATAAAGAGTTCTTGATAGTAGAAGAAAATCCTCGTTGTTCTTTTAGTGAAATCTTCACGACACCTCCTGACGTTTGTCCTGACGTTGAGGCATTTCTGCCAAATTGTACTTCGATCTTTTTGATATCATCTGCACTTATCATAGACAACAATTCTTGAGCATTTATTCTTTTGACGCCATCAACATGTACCTCAGCAGGTTTCCCGTCAATTAATACCTGATTGCCCACGACTTGAATCCGAGGAGTTCGAGTTAGTATGTCATAAGTACTGTATGCTGCAAGAGAATTGCCCAATCCCGCAGTTTGTACTTGAAATGTCATCTTTCCTTTTGCTGCACTAATTGGCTTAGGCTGAACTACAATCTCGCCCAAGTTTTTTGTGGAAGATATTAGTACTTTTCGCTCTATCTGTAATTGGTTGTTGTTTATTATGAAGTCTTCTTTATAGACAACATCACCCCAAAGGGTTGCTATAACTCGATAACTATGCTCTTTTTTGACGCTGAAATATACTTCTCCTAAATAGTTGGAGTAAGCATACGTAATGGGTGTTATAGAATCATTGCTGTCAAAAAGCAATGTAGTTGCATTTTCAACAGTCTGAGAAGTTAGACTATCTACATATACTATCTTGATTTTTGAGATATCTTTTGTACTTTGAGCATTAGCTGTTGTGCTGATAACACTCATTAGCATACAAACAAAACCGAGAAAAGAACTATGTTTCATAATAGTCATTATTATGTTTTTACTTATCCTTGCTTCTTAGAATACATTTCAGCATCTGCATGAGAGCTGTTTCTATCTCTCCTTCTGGAATACTTGTGAAATCTATTCCGCAAAATGTAGATATGTCCTTATGTAATGCCAAGTATTGTATCCCTGCTGTAAGAATGGCCAATTGCACCCTAAGGCTATTTGGAGACTCAGATGCTTGGGTAAAGAAATCCACTAAACCTTCTGTCTGGATTTCTCTTGCTTTTGCTATTTCAACAGCAGCGTCTAATGGAGAATCTTGAAGTTCTAAGCGAAGCAAAGAACTTAATAGTCCGTCTTCTGCGATTTGCTTCCATAAATAGAGTAAAATCTGTGTCAAATTTTCCGGACTTCTGTTCAGCTTTTCGACTGGGAATTCCTCATAATGAGAGAGCCAAAAATCATGGTCTCGGATAAATTTCTCTACATAAAAGGCAAAGCCCTCGGGATAACGCCTGTAAAACAATGCAGGTTCTATTTCAGCTTGGTCACAAACTTCCTGAATAGAAAGTCCCCCAAATCCTTTTTCCCGTACAATATCCTCTGTTGCTTTATCTATCAAGTGAGCAATCTCGGCAGAAGAGCGTCTCTTTCTTGGCATGTATTTATAATCCTTTTTTGTTACTGTAAGTAATTTTGAAATCAAAAAGTCTATATCCCTATATGAGTGCAAGTTGGAAAGGGCTAAGCGTAATCTGGGACAACGCTTTGAAACAGCCGGATATCCGATAGGAACGATGTAAACATCGTGTTGGAGTAAACGTTCCGCCCACAAAATAGCTTCATCATAACTCGGGGTCAGTATTCCAACGATAGGAGTGGTGGAATCTGTCGTAGAGAAATCTGCTTCTTGTAGCTTCTCTTTTGCATATTGAGCTTTTGCCAACAACTCTTTTCGCTCAGAGGTCGCTTTAGGGATTAGCTCCAAAGACTTCAAGGCAGCAGCTAAACAGGGAGGAGGAAGAGAAACAGAAAAACAGCAACTTCCAGCATAGTAACGGATGTAATTAATTAAATCCTTGCGCCCGGAAACATACCCTCCTATACTTCCAAATGCTTTACTCAGTGTACCCGTAACAAGAGGAACCTGTCCCAATAAATTCAATTCTTCCAAAAGACCGGCACCACTTTCCCCTAATACCCCTATACCATGGGCATCATCCACGATAAGCAAGGCTCCATGCTTTTGAGAAATCTCCAAATACTCCCGAACCAAACCTCGGTCTCCGTCTTGGGAATAAACCCCATCCATCACAACATACAAATTGCTCCCTTCATCTTTGTAACGCTGTAAGGCTGAGTCTAAAGCTTCAGGATCGTTATGAGGAAGTATCTTACAAGTACAATGTCTCACTCCTTCAAATACACTCCGGTGAACGCCTTTATCAAGGAACACGATATCATTAGGTTTTGCCAAAGCAGAAAAGAGTCCAACATTAGCTGAAAAGCCTGAGTTAAAGACCAAAGTATCTTCTGTATGCAAGAGAGAAGAAAGTCCATCTTCCAATCTCTTCTGCAAAGAGGAGTAGCCACCAATGCTGGGAGCAGCACAAAATCCTGTCCCAAATTGATTGATAGCTCTGATAGCATCACTTTGCACGAGAGGATGTTGGGAAAGCCCAAGATAATCATTGGAAACAAAACTGACCATACGAGAATTGGGGCGGTTCTTCAAAGACATTTTGGAAGATACCGCAGAATTAGATTCTTTCCAATAAACTTGCCCGACTTCGTCTCTATAATTTCCTTTATACTGAAAGAACTCTTTTGTAAGCTCTTCAATAGACTGAGAAGACTGTGCTACATTGTATTTATCCAACTTCATACATAGAGTGTTATGTTACGCGCTGCAAATATAAGCAAATAAATTTGTTCATACAAAAAAAAAAGCAGTTTTTTTTGTCTATACAAAAAACAGCATGAGGTTATGTGCGACAATCGGAAATACAATCCTACCATAATCAGTGATACTCTTCTCACTAGAGAACCCTTATGAGAGGCCACTTCCATCCATATCGAAGCCACAAGTACGCAGTTATCCAATACCTTTAACATACACGGTTTCTTTGGTTTACTTTTGTCCGTACACCGCTGTTGGTGTCATTAAAAACATTGTAATATGGACGAAAAAATCAAAGACCAAGAAGTCCTTTTGGTCAAGGATCAAAAGGGCGAAAACCTCAAAGCCGTCACAGGAACGGACGAGAAAGGCGAGCTGAAAACCGTTCCGCCTACCGCTGAGCATGAACAGAGCTTCCTGAAGTTCGACAAGCACAGCAATGCCTTGGAGAACTTCCTCTCCAACTTCATGCGGCAGTTCAAGAATCCCACACCGCTGACTTTCTTCAAAGTCCCCTTCGAGAGTGCCGTTGCCAGTGCACGTGTACTCTCGGAGATGCTCAAAGCTCCGGATGTCCCCTCCAATAAGGAGATGCTGGACTCTGCCCGTATCAATCCTGCGGACTATGCAGGGGAGCAGAAACAGTCCTTCCAAGGCATTGACCCCGACAAGGTGAAGTGGGAGCAGTTCGAGCAGATGGGTGTAAGCCGTGAGAGTCTCGAAAAGGGCAAGCATCTTGATGACCTACTTCAATACCGCAAGACTCCACTTATTCCCATCGCAATCAAAATCGGAGAAGTCTCCCTTTACACCGATGCCCGTCTTTCTCTGAAAGCCTCCGGAGACGGTACATTTATCCCCGTTGTCCATGCCATCCGCAAGGAGCCGCAATTGGAGCGCGAGTTCTTCGGGCATACCTTCACCGACGAGGACAAGAAAGCCCTCAGAGAAACGGGCAATCTCGGTCGCACCGTGGAGCTGACCTTCCCCGGCAAAGAGGAGCCGACCCGCAGTTTCGTGAGTATTGACCGCCTGACGAACGACATCATCGCCCTGAGTGCCGACCGGGTACGCATCCCCGATGAAATCAAGGGTGTGAAGCTGAGCGATGAGCAGAAAAAGGAACTGTCAGAAGGCAAGAGTATCTATGTGGAGGGTATGACCTCCAAAACGGGAAAGCATTTCAATGCCAACCTTCAATTCAATGCCGACAAGCGGTCGATTGAATTTCGTTTCGGCTCTCTCAAACAGGAACAACATCAAAGACAAGCCCCCGAAGGGCAGGGACAGTCAGAGCAGAAAGAATTGCGTGTCCCCAAGAAGATGCTGGGACGAGACATCTCTCCCGAAGAGCAAGCGAAGCTCAAAGCAGGTCAGACGGTCTATATGACCGGGCTTATCGACAAGAAGGGAGAGCCTTTCAATGCCTATGTACGCCCGAACTTCGAGAAGAACAAGTTCGACTTCCTCAAATGGAATCCCGACAAGTCCCAAGCCAAAGAGGTAACTCCCGACAATGCTTCCCGCACACAGGTCGCCGTTAATTCCGAAGGCAAGACCAACGAAGCTACCAAGCATGTGAAGGAGCCGCTCAAGCAGGGACAGACAGAGCCTACCACGGGGCAGGAACAAAAGCAAGAAGAGAAAAAGCGTTCCAAGGGAATGAAAATGTAATCCGCCACCACTAATATCCAAAAAGTAAGAACAAATGAAAGTCATCATAGCAGAAAAGCCGAGCGTAGCTCGTGAAATCGCCCGTGTCGTTCGGGCAACCAACAAGAAGAATGGTTATATCGAAGGAGGCGGCTATGCCGTCACGTGGGCATTGGGGCACCTGATAACGGCAGCCATGCCCGAAGTTTACGGCATCAAGGGTTTCCACAAAGAGAACCTGCCGATTCTTCCTCCCGTCTTTACCCTTATTCCCCGTCAGATTAAGGAAGGCAGAGGTTATAAAGCCGATGCTGTGGCAGTAGCCCAACTCAAAGTCATCGAAAAACTCTTCCGGGAATGCGAGGGTATTATCGTAGCCACCGATGCCGGACGGGAAGGTGAACTTATATTTAGATTCATTTACGAATACTTGGGCATTCCCCGTCCCTTCGACCGCCCGCCTATGGATCAGTTCTTTGACGGACAAAGCCATCAAAGAGGGACTTGCCCATCTGCAAAGCGGAGCGGCGTATGACAATCTCTATTATGCCGCCCGTGCCCGCAGCGAAGCCGACTGGTTGGTGGGTATCAATGCCACCCAAGCCATATCCATTGCGGCAGGAAGAGGCACTTACTCCTTGGGCAGGGTACAGACTCCGACTCTCTGTATGGTCTGTTCCCGTTTCTTGGAGAACAAGAAGTTCGAGCCGCAGCCATTCTGGCAACTCAGCCTTACTGTAAAGGAAGGTGATGAGAGTTTCCGTTTCTCTTCTGCCGACCGCTGGTTCGATAAGGCGGAAGCCATCGCCCTGTATGATAAACTCAAACAGGCTCCTTATGCCACCGTGGAAACGATTGTGCGCAAGGAGACCAGACAGGAGCCACCGCTTCTGTACGACTTGACCACCCTACAGAAAGAAGCGAACAGTCGATTCGGCTATTCTGCGGAACAGACCCTTTCCTTGGCGCAGAAGCTCTACGAAAAGGCATACATCACCTATCCTCGCACGGGCAGCCGATATATTCCCGAAGATGTCTTTGCCGAAATACCTGCCCTGATAGCCTTTTTGCACGACCATCCCATCTGGGGTGTCCATGCTCGCCGACTGACCGAATTTAATGCGCATTCGGTGGACGGCAAGAAAGTGACCGACCACCACGCCCTGCTCATTACGGGCAAGAAGCCGATAGACATGTTCGGAGAGGAAGTAGCCATCTACGATATGATAGTCGGACGTATGCTCGAAGCCTTCTCGGCCCGTTGCGTGAAGGATGTCAGTACGGTTACTGCCGCCTGCGAGGATGTGAAGTTTATCCTCAAAGGTGAAATCATCAAGGAAGAGGGTTGGCGTGCCGTCCTCAAAAACAGCAGAAAAAAAGACAAGGAGCAGGCGGAAGCCGAAGAACGGGAAAGCCGGGAGAATGGAGAAGGCATCATCATCCCTCAATGGGAGGAAGGTAAGCAACTTCCGCTCTGTGCCTGTTCGCTGGCACAAGGAACGACCAAGCCCAAGCCCCTGCACACGGAAAGTTCGCTGTTGGCAGCGATGGAGACGGCGGGCAAAGAGTTGGAGGACGAAGAATTGCGTGCGCAGCTCAAGGATTGCGGTATCGGCACGCCCGCTACCCGTGCCGCCATCATCGAAACCCTCTTTGCACGCGAGTATATGGTGCGCCAAAAGAAGTCGCTCGTCCCTACTGAGAAAGGACTTGCCGTCTATTCCATCGTTAGGGAAATGAAAATCGGTAATGCCGAGATGACCGGACAGTGGGAAGCGGACTTGGCGAGAGTCGAACGGGGAGAGTTGAAAGAGCAAGAGTTTCGCAAGGGCATCGAAAACTACGCCACACAGATTACCGACGAACTGCTCTCCTCCAAAATCCTCTTCCCCAAAAAACAGAGCGACATCCACTGTCCCAAATGCGGCAAGGGCTCATTGGTCTTCTATCCCCGATGTGCCAAATGTTCCGAGCCCGATTGCGGTCTGACGCTTTTCCGCAGCGTGGCAGGCAAGAACCTCACGGACGAGCAACTGACGCAGTTGGCGGTGAACGGGGAGACAGGCATTATCAAGGGCTTCACCTCCAAAGCGGGTAAGAGCTTTGAGGCTTCGCTCTCCTTGGACGGGGAGTTCAAGACGGCCTTTGTCTTTCCCGAACGCAAGAAAACGGGCAAATCCCGAAGGTAAATCCCCGTAAATTGCTAATTTTGCCACTGAATGATGCGGTCATAAACAATCATCTTGTTTTTACTGCGGATTTTAGTGGTGGCACTCGGCGGGGACGTCGAGTGCCTTTGCATTATAATGTCATGCCCTAAAAGACACCGGAGAGCCTCTCTTTCCAAACCGGACGACTGAAAGGCAAAAAGCTTATAAGCTTTCTCTCAATTACTCCTAAGCTTTTGTCCAATTACTTAGGTGCTTTTCAGGGCAACTCAAAACATTCACTAAAATCATAGATATGACAGCCATTCATTTTTCATACTACGAGCTATCCCTGCTCTCTTTTCTTCGGGAAAGCCATCCCGAGAAAGCCGATGACATTCCTTTTATCAAGGAACGTGCGGCAGTGTCTTTTAGAGCGGGGGCCCAGCCCCTCCCGAAGCCTATGCCGAAGCCTTCGATGCCGGTCTTCCCATAGCCGAATGTATCGGCATCGCCAATAAGACACTCTATGCGGGTCTGCACTTCTCCCGCCACGATACCATCTCTTCCGTGCTTTGGAACGAGTTCTCCGCCGAAGTGCCGCTCGAAGCGGTCAGGGAGACTGCCATCCGCCTGCGCCCGCTTTTAGAAAGTATCTTCACCAAGTATCCGATTTCGGACGAGTTCGCCTATATGCCCGAATACAACTCCCTCTATACGGAGATTACGGGTTTTGTTCAACTAAAACTCGAAGAAGATGGCAAGTTATAACAAGAAGGAGCATCTAAGGGCGAATATAGAAGCCATCAAGACCATCTTTGCCCTGCATCGGGAACAGCGCACGGCGACACCCGAAGATCGTACGATATTGGAGGCCTATACGGGCTTCGGGGCTTTGAAGTGTATCCTCTCTCCTGCCAACACGATGGAGGACATCGCCCGATGGAACAAGTCGGAGTTGGAGCTATTCCCCTTGGTGATGGAACTGCATCGCACCATTCGGGATAACACCACCTCCGAATCGCAATACAAGAGCTATATGCAGAGCCTGAAAAATTCCGTGATGACCGCTTTCTATACTCCTGCACCCGTAGTGCAGGAGATTGCCGCTTCCTTACAGGAGGCAGGCATCGTCCCCAAACGCATCCTCGACCCTTCGGCAGGAATGGGCGAGTTCATCCGCTCTTTTGACGGCATTGCAGCCGAAGGACATACGACTTTCGGTTTCGAGAAAGACATCCTTACGGGACAGATGCTCTCCGCCCTGCATCCCGAAAACAAGATACGCATCCGGGGCTTCGAGGAAATCGAATCCAAGCTCGGAGGTTATTTCGATGTGGTCAGCAGCAACATTCCTTTTGGAGATGTGGCCGTCTTCGACCCTGTTTTCAGCAAGACGGCAGAACCTGCCCGAAAGATCGCCCGCATGTCCCTGCACAATTACTTCTTCGTCAAGGGGGTGGATATGCTCCGTGAAGGCGGTGTGTTGGCATTCATCACCTCGCAAGGCGTTATGAACGCCCCGACGAACGAACCGGTACGGG
>OGUN01002028.1_pt1 | contig 12846 bp, 8 predicted proteins | sample 1553621 | NCBI WGS metagenome assembly OGUN01 (sample SAMEA2580300, study PRJEB22360) | human gut metagenome | biome: human gut; feature: human-associated habitat; material: faeces | place: Denmark | collected 2008/2010
GGCGGCGGTCAGGTCGTCCAGCGTGGTGCGCAGTTTGTGGGGTGCCTCGTAAAAGATGACGGTCCGCTTCTCGCCCAGCAGTTCGGCCAGACGCTCCTTTTTCTGCTTCCGGTTCACGGGCAGAAAGCCCTCAAACACCCAGCGGGAGGTGTCCTGCCCCGAGACGGCCAGTGCCGTGACGCAGGCCGAGGCGGCGGGCACGGGCACTACTTTGATGCCCCGGGCCAGCGCGTCCCGCACGATGACCTCGCCCGGGTCGGAGACGCAGGGCATTCCGGCGTCCGAGCAGAGGGCGCAGTTCTCCCCCGCCTCAATGCGGCGGAGGATGCCCTCGCCTTTCTGGAGGGCGTGCTCGTAGTAGCTGACCATGGGCTTTTTCAGGCCCAGAAAGTTGAGCAGCTTCATGGTCACGCGGGTGTCCTCGGCGGCAATGAAATCCGCCGCGCCGAACGTTGCCGCCACCCGGGGCGGCATGTCCTCCAGGTTGCCGATGGGAGTTGCCACGATGTATAATGTTCCGGCCATAACAGCCCTCCTCAGTGTTTTCCGTACATTGCAGCACCGGCTGCAATGAGAATGTCCGGCTCGATCTTCAAGCCCGTTTTCCGGTTCTTCTGCGCCTCCACCAGAAACAGCCAGGGGGCGGCATCCGGCCGGTTTTTCACAAAGGCCAGCCGCTTGGGTTCCAGCCGGTGGGCGCGCAGCACAGCCAGCACCTCGGCCAGGCGCTCGGGCCGATGGCAGAGGGAAAGCTTTCCGCCGTCTTTCAGCAGGCGGAACCCGCAGGCGCAGACATCTTCCAGCGTGCAGTCGGTCTCGTGGCGGGCGGTGGCCCGGGCCGCGTTGCTGCTCTGGAAGCCCGCCGTAAAATAGGGCGGGTTGCAGGCGCAGAGGTCAAAACTGCCCTCCCCCTCCCGGTAGGCGCGCAGGTCCGCGCGGACGGGGGTGATGTGGGCAAGCTCCGGGCCCTGCGCGGCCACGGCTTCCGCCAGCAGGGCGCTGGCCTCCGGCTGCAGCTCCAGGGCCGTGCAGGGGCCCCGGTGGCCGCTGTCGTGCCACTCCAGGCTGACAATGCCGCAGCCCGAACACAGGTCGGCTGCTTTCTGGCCGCGTTTGGGCGGGCAGAACCGGGCCAACAATAAGGCGTCCGAGCCAAAGCGGTGGACGGACGAACAATAGACTTCTGTTTTATTATACAAAATCTCGGTTGAATGTTCCATATACAGGCTCAAAATCCTTTGCCAAAATATCGGGGCCGAAAATCCGACAAAATTGTGCAGGCCGGGAAAATTGCGCGGAAACAGAAAAGCGGCAGACCCGTTTGGACAGGTCCGCCGCTTTTTGTGTCTGTTTACAGGAATCGCTGCAATTATTCAGCAGTGATAGCACCAGTGGGGCAAGCACCCTCGCAAGCGCCGCAATCGATGCAAGCGTCTGCGTTCACAACTGCAACACCACCCTCAATGGTGACTGCACCAACCGGGCAAGCGCCCTCGCAAGCGCCGCAGCCAACACATGCGTCAGAAACCTTGTGTGCCATAATCGTACTCTCCTTATCTCCCGTGCGGTCATTTATGAAGAAACCTGCCCTTGCACGGCGGGTGGCGGGCTCCCTCGGAAATCTTATCCTTGACACGATTCTAGCAAAGCAAAATCAAAAAGGCAAGACTAACCGTACCGCGCAAAATGCAAAACTCGTTTTTTTGTTGGGTTGCACAAAAGCACAGGCTAACTTCTGGAGGAAATTGAAGAGATTTTTTGGCGAAAATCACGAAATGTGGTTAGTTTTAGCAGACTAACCTTGGTAAATTCCCACTATTTTTCTGGGAATTATCTGCCCTTTTTGGGGCAATTTCCGCAACCCGTGCTGCCATCGGCGTCGGCGGAAGCTACCACCGGGGCGGGGTTGCGCACGCCGGAATAATCGTCGTCCGGGTCCGGGCGGCGGGGGGCGCGCTTGCCGCCGCTGATGTACTCACACACGCCCACCTTGTAGTAGCGCGGGGTGAGGGCCTCGGTGCCGCAGCGCACCCGCAGATAGCCGGAAACGGGGTTGACTTCCAGCACGGTGCCCAGGCCGTCCGGGGTGCGGACGGTGCTGCCCACCATGGGCATGATGCTGTTCAGGTACTCGTAGGCGCTCTCCTCGTAGGCCAGACAGCACATCAGACGGCCGCAGGCACCGCTGATCTTGGTGGGGTTCAGGGACAGGCCCTGCTCCTTTGCCATCTTGATCGAAACAGGCTGGAAGTCCTTTAAAAAGCGGGAGCAGCAGAACGGCTGGCCGCAGATGCCCAGGCCGCCGATCATCTTGCTCTCGTCGCGCACGCCGATCTGGCGCAGCTCAATGCGGGTGTGGAAGATGCCGGCCAGGTCCTTGACCAGCTCCCGGAAGTCCACACGGCCGTCCGCCGTGAAGTAGAACATGATCTTGGAGCGATCAAGGGTGTACTCGGCCTCCACCAGCTTCATTTCCAGGCCGTGGCGTGCAATGCACTCCTGGCAGGTGCGGTAGGCCCGTTTCTCGTCCTCGCGGTTCTGGCGCATCCGGCGCACATCCACGCTGTCGGCCATCCGGGTAATGGGCTTGAGGGCCTTGGGCACTGCCGTGTCGGCGATCTCCCGCACGCCCTGCACCACCTCGCCGCACTCAATGCCGCGGGCAGTTTCCACAATGACGTAATCCCCGGCCTTGATGTCAGCATCGGCGGGGTCAAAATAATAGCTTTTGCCGTTGTCCTTAAAACGGACAGAGATGACTTTTTTCATAGCATTCCTCTTTGGGGTGGTTGTTGTTCTCGTTGTATCTGAGTCGGGCTCCAAATGAGCCTGATATTCCATTCTGATGTTAGTATACCATAATCAAAACCACATTTCCACGAAAAAAATAAAATCGCCGCGTCCGGGCACCGTGTTCGGGCCCCCAAAAATTTGGCGGCGGGTGCAATGATCGGCCCGGCTCGTTCGTATACAACCTGATTTCGACATGAAAATTCTGGAAACGGGTCAAAAAATTGAGGAATCGAGCGGAGAATTCCCCGGTTGCGGAAAAGTATCTTAAGTTTTATAAAAGATTCACCAAGGGACTATTGCAACCCCCTCCCCCTCGTGTATAATAAGGATACTAAAGGAAATTTAAGCCCCGCTGCTTGGGGGGCCTAAGAGAAACGGTAGGAAGAAATGGAAAAATTCAGTGTCAAAAAACCGTTTACGGTGCTGGTTGGGGTTGTCATGGTCCTGCTGCTGGGGTTCGTGGCCCTCAGCCACATGCAGACCAACCTGCTGCCGGACATCAGCACGCCGTACCTGATGGTGGTCACGGTTTACCCCGGTGCCAGCCCGGAGCGTGTGGAGAGTGAAGTCTCCGACGTGATGGAAAACGCCCTGGGTACCGTGGCGGGTGTGGACACTATCACCTCCACATCGGCGGAAAACTACAGCCTGCTGCTGATGAAGTTCTCCGAAGGCACCGACATGAACAGCACCATGGTCAAGGTGTCCAATAAGGTGGACCAGACGGTGTCCAGCCTGCCAAGCAGCTGCCTGACTCCTTCCATCATTGAATACAGCATGAACATGAATGCCTTTATGACGGTTGCCATCAGCCGCGAGGGCAGTGATGTCTACGACCTCTCCGATTTCGTCAGCGGCACGCTGGTGCCCTATGTGGAGCGCAGGGGCGGCGTGTCCAGCATCTCGGCCAACGGCCTCATCGAGAAGATGGTGCAGGTGCAGCTGAGCCAGTCCAAGATCGACGTCATCAACGAGAAGCTGCTGGAGACCATCGACGTCCAGCTGGCGGCGGCCCATGAGCAGCTGGAAGCCGCCCAGGCCCAGATCGAAGCCGGCCGCAAGGAGTACGAAAAACAGCTGAAAAACTACGGCGACATGGTCTCCGATACCGTGATGGCTCAGATGGGCACCGAGGTGGGTGCCGCCGTGACCACCGTCCGGGATAAGGCGCAGGCCCTGCTGGACAGTGTGAACCAGCTGATCGCCGTGGTCAACGAGCCGGAGATCCAGCAGGCGCTGATCGAGGTGCGCGATGGCCTGCAGCATGTGGTGGACCAGTTCAACGAGACGGGAATGCGGGACATTGACTCCCTCATTTCCATCATCGGCGAGCTGCGCGATATCACCGATAAGCTCACCGTTGCCCTGCAGCAGCTGCAGAACCGCCTGAACCTGGAAACGGGTGCCGACGGCAGCACCGCCGGAGATCTGGCGGGCGACCTGGAAGTGCAGCAGAGCATGAGCACCATCTATAAAACGCTGGAAGATACCATCAAGGCCATGGACAATGTGCCTGAGCTGATGAACACGTTCTCCCAGGCGCTGGGCAGCTATTCCAGCCAGCAGCTCTCCGCGTACATGAAGTTTACCGAAGCCCGCGAGATGCTGAACAACTACCAGACCCAGTACGACGAGGCCAACGCCCAGTATGAGGCGGCCAAGGAGAAAGCCCTCGCCAGCGCCGATGTGGCCAAGCAGCTGGATATCGACACGCTGGCCACCCTCATCTACGCCCAGAACTTCTCCATGCCCGCCGGCTATGTCAAGGACTCCAGCGGAAAATCCTGGCTGCTGAAAGTTGGCGAGGAGTACGACAGCGTGGCCGATATCGAGGGCGCGCTGCTGCTCCATGTGGATGGCTTTGGCGACGTCCGCCTCTCCGATGTGGCGGATGTGGAAGTCATTGATAACGCCGAGGCCAGCTATACCCGTCTGAATGGCGAGCGGGCCGCCGTGCTCAAAATTTTCAAGAGCTCCACGGCCAGCGCCAGCACGGTTTCGGATAGCTGTCTGGAAGCGTTCAAGGAGCTGGAAGCCCAGTACGACGGCCTGAAAGTGGTCGTTCTGTCCAACCAGGGCAACTACATTACCGTTATTGTCAAGAGCATCCTCACCAGCATGATCGTGGGTGCCGCTCTGGCCATCATCGTGCTGGCCATCTTCCTGAAAGATATCAAGCCCACCCTCGTGGTCGGCATCAGCATCCCGCTGTCCGTTCTGTTCGCCATCGTGCTGATGTACTTCACCGGGCTGGACCTCAACGTCATGACGCTGGCGGGCCTCTCCCTCGGCATTGGTATGCTGGTGGATAACTCGGTCGTCGTCATTGAGAACATCTACCGTCTGCGGGGCCGGGGTGTCCCTGCACCCCGCGCGGCCGTGCAGGGCGCAAAGCAGGTGGGCATGTCCATTGTGGCCTCTACCCTCACCTCGGTCTGCGTCTTCGTGCCCGTCATCTTCACCTCCGAGACGGTGCGCAACCTGATGCAGCCCATGTCTCTCTGCATCGGCTACTGCCTCATGGCCTCCCTCATCGTGGCTATTACCGTTGTCCCGGCGGCGTCCTCCACCGTGCTGAAAAAGGCCGAGCCCAAGAAGCTGGCCTGGTTTGAGAAAGTGCAGGACAAGTACGGCAAGAGCCTGGAGTGGTGCTTCCAGCACCGCGCCATCCCGCTGGGGGCTGCCATCGTTCTGCTGGCTTTCTGCGGCTGGTGGGTCTTCTCCATGGGCATCACCCTGCTGCCGGAGATCACCAGCAACGAGGCCATTGTGGAGATCTCGACCACGGCGGATATGAGCAAGGAGGATTCTTACGATGTGGCCGGGCAGGTGGTGGAAGCCCTGATGGCGGTGGACCATGGGGAAGGGGTGGGCATCCCCACCGATACCAGCGTGGCCGGCATCGACGTTGGCCAGCTGGGCCTTCCCAAGGCTATTACCGACCTGCTGAACGCGGCCAACAGCTACGGCAGCTATAAGATCAATGTCAAACTGGATGAGAGCCTCTCCTCCACCCAGATCGAAACCGCCCGTCAGGCGCTGGAAGACGCCCTGGGCAGCGTGGAAAACTGCACCGGCACCGTGGAGATCAGCGGAATGCAGGAGCTCACCAGCATGATGGCCAACGGCCTCAGCGTCAAGGTCTACGGCCCCGACACGGCCACCATCACCCAGCTGGCCGATAAGGTCGTGGAGATGGTCAACAACACCGAGGGCTTTACCAACGCCACCACCGGCCTGGGCAACGGCGACGCCACCATTGAGCTGCAGATCGACCGTGATAAGGTCCGTGCCTATGGCCTGACCGTCGCGCAGGTGTATCAGCAGATCGCGGCGGACCTGACCACCACCACCACCGCCAAGACCCCCGTTGTGGTGGACGGCACTTCCATGACGGTCCAGATCACCGATAACCTGGACCCCGTCACCAAGGAAAACATGATGGGCATTGCCTTTGAGACCACCACCATGTCTGCCGATGGCACCACCACCACGGGCACCTGTCAGCTCAGCGATATTGCCACCTGGACCGTGGGCACGGCCCCCGACTCCCTGACCAGCGAGAACCAGACCCAGTTCGTCACCGTCACGGCGGACACTCTGCCCGGCTACAATACCACCGTGCAGGCCCGTCAGGTCAAGAAGACGCTGGACGCCTACACCCTGACCGATGAGATGCCGGAGGGCTGCTCCTTTGACGTGGGCGGCGAGTCCGGCAACGTCAACAAGATGACCAATGAGATGGTGCAGTGGCTGGCACTGGCCCTGCCGTTCGTCTATCTGGTCATGGTGGCACAGTTCCAGAGCCTGCTGTCCCCGTTCATCGTGCTGTTTACCATCCCGCTGGCCTTTACCGGCGGCCTGCTGGGAATGCTGCTCACGGGCCAGCAGCTGACCATGATCTCTCTGATGGGCTTCATCGTCCTGATGGGTACCGTCGTCAACAATGGCATCGTCTTTGTGGACTACACCAACCAGCTCCGCCTGGGCGGCATGGAGCGCCGCGCGGCCCTCATCGCCACCGGCAAGACCCGTATGCGCCCCATCCTCATGACCACCCTGACCACGGTGCTGGCCATGCTCCAGACGGCCCTGAGCAATGATATGGCCGGCCAGCTGATGCGCGGCATGTGCGTCGTCATCATCTGCGGCCTGAGCTACGCCACCCTGATGACCCTGTACATCGTCCCGCTGATGTACGACATCCTCTTCAAGAAGCCGCCGCTCAACGTGGATATCGGCAGCGAGGAAGACCTGGACGACATCCCGGACGACGCGGCCGAGTTCCTGGCACAGGCCAACGCGCAAGCATAAATTCCCCTGCAAACAAAAAAATCCTCATGGAGCGCTCCATGAGGATTTTCTTTTTGCAAAACCACCAAAAAATCTCCCAAAATATTGGCTGTTAATTCTAAAAAGTTCTGCCCACAAGCGTGTGAAACTATGATATAATCATAATTATGAAAGATACACTCAGGAGTGCGCCTGCTGGGTGTGAACCAAATGATGAGGAGGCGAGCGCAATGGCACAGTTTCGTTCCAAGCCTTTTGGCGTGACAAAAAGCGGCGAAAAGGTCAACGAGTACATCATCTCCAACCCCGGCGGACTGGAAGTGCATGTGCTGAACTATGGCTGTGTGATCAAAAATATCCTTGTCCCCACAAAAAAGGGCCCGGTGGACGTGGTCGTAGGGCATGACACCCTGGCCGACTACGAAAACGACTTCAACTCCCAAAGCAGCACCTGCTGCGGCGCGTTTGTGGGGCGGTACGCCAACCGGATCGAGAACGCGGTGTTCAGTGTAGGCGGCAGGGCCTACCATCTGGAAGCCAACAATGGCAAAAACCATCTGCATGGCACATTCCCGCGCAAGATCTACGAGGTGAAATCCTTTGGCGATACCCTGTTACTGGAGGCGGAGAGCCCGGATGGAGAAGACGGGTTCCCCGGCAATCTGAAAATTTCGGTGCGGTATATCCTCACGGAGGACAATGCCCTGCGGATGGACTACCGGGTGTCCTCCGACGCGGACACCGTGCTGAACCTCACCAACCATACCTATTTCAATCTGGATGGTGAGGGCGATGTGCTGAACCAGAAGCTCAAGCTCTACGCGTCCCGGTATCTGGAGGGCAACAACGAGACCTGCCCCACCGGGCGCATCCTGCCCGTGGCGGGCACGCCGATGGATTTTACTTCCGGCAAACCGCTGGGCCGGGACATCGACACGGGCTTTTCCCAGACCACCATGGTGGGCGGCGGCTTTGACCACTGCTTTGTCATTGACCGGGACCGCGGCTCCAGCCAGAGCCTGTGCGCCTGGGCCACCAGCGAGAAAAGCGGCATCAGCATGAAGATGTACACCACCCAGCCGGGCATCCAGCTTTACACGGGCAATTTTTTGCAGGATTGCCCCACCCCGGGCAAGGGCGGCGTGCCGCTGCAGAAATACGGCGGCTTTGCGCTGGAGACCCAGCACTTCCCCTGCAGCCCCTCGCACCCGGAGTTTCCCACCACCATCCTCCGCGCGGGCAAGGTCTTCCGCGCCAACACCACGCTGCGTTTCTTTACCGGACGCCAGTGCGGACGCCTTTGAAAAGAGAGAACGGAATGGCCGCCCGGTCGGGCGGTCATTTTTGTGTTCCGGGGGATCTTTCTCTCATTTGCACAAAAAGCGCCTTCCCTCCATGGGCAGGATGCAAAAAAATTTGTGGTTCCATCATCGTGCGGAAAAAGATGCAACAAGAATCCAGCTGCATAAAATGGGCGGTACTTGATTCCGTGTGCAAAAAGCGGTATTCTTTAGGCAGCAGGGGCAAGGCCCTTACAAAGAATGCAACAATGGTGACGAGAGAGAGGTTTTTGCAATGGCAATTCTGGTTTCCGGCGGCGCTGGCTACATTGGCAGCCACACCTGCATTGAACTGTTGAACGCTGGCTACGATGTGGTGGTGGCCGATAACTACTATAACGCTTCTCCGGTGGTGCTGGAGCGGGTCAAGCAGATCACGGGCAAGGACTTCCGCTTCTATCAGGCCGATATGACCAAGCATGAGGATGTGGAGAAGATCTTTACCGAGTGCCCGGACATCACCGCGGTCATCCAGTTTGCAGCCTACAAGGCTGTGGGCGAGAGTGTCTCCAAGCCCATTGAATACTACTATAACAACCTCAACTGCACCCTGGTCATCCTGGATGTGATGCGCCGCCACGGCTGCAAGAACTTTGTCTTCAGCTCCTCGGCCACCGTTTACGGCGACCCCGCCAGTGTGCCCATCACCGAGGACTTCCCCGTGGGTGCCACCACCAACCCCTACGGCACCACGAAGGCCATGACCGAGCGCATCCTGACCGATGTCTGCAAGGCGGACCCCACCCTGAACGTGGCCCTGCTCCGCTACTTCAACCCCATCGGTGCCCACAAGTCCGGCCTCATTGGTGAGGACCCCAACGGGATCCCCAACAATCTGATGCCCTACATTGCAAAAGTCGCTGTGGGCAAGCTGGAAAAAGTGCACGTCTTCGGCAACGATTACCCCACCCCGGACGGCACCGGCGTCCGCGATTACATCCACGTGGTGGATCTGGCCCGCGGCCATGTCTGCGCCATCCGCAAGCTGGAGACCAATTGCGGCCTCTTCATCTGCAACCTGGGCACCGGCAAGGGCTACAGCGTGCTGGATGTCATCCATGCCTTTGAGAAAGCCTGCGGCAAGAAGCTCCCCTACGTCATCGAGGCCCGCCGCCCCGGCGATATCGCCGAGTGCTACGCCGACCCCTCCAAGGCCAAGCGTGAGCTGGGCTGGGTGGCTGAGTACGGCATCGAGGAGATGTGCGCCGACAGCTGGAACTGGCAGAAGAAGAACCCCGACGGCTACCACACTGCAAAATAAAAGGATTTTCCACTGCGATTGTCCATAACGTTGAAAACACCCCTGTCTGCTGCGGCAGACAGGGGTGCTTTTGCATCGCGGAGGTCATTTCACGATAGGACATTTTATGAAATGCGGTCCGCGACGAAATTTGTCGTTGGCATCCCTTGACAAAGGATAAAAGTTAGCCTATAGTACCATTGTTAATACAGACTAACAAATGGCCGAAGAAAGGCGGACAACCATGACACTGAAAGAACTGAACATCGGCGAAAGTGCTGTCATTGAGACGGTTGGCGGACAGGGGGCCCTCCGCCAGCATTTTCTGGATATGGGCCTGATCCCTGGGGAAAAGGTCACCCTTGTCAAGTTTGCACCCATGGGTGACCCGATGGAGCTGCAGATCCACGGCTACGCCCTGACCCTCCGGTTGGATGACGCGGCCCAGATCAACGTTTCCCCGGCAAAAACCGTCCGGGTGGTGCCCGCTGCCTGCCCGGAACAGAAAGTGGTAGAGCACCCCGGCCTGGGCGAGGGCGGCCGCTACCACACCAAAAAGGGAGAGAATCCGCTGTCGGACGGCACGACCCTCACCTTTGCACTGGCGGGCAACCAGAACTGCGGAAAGACCACCCTGTTCAACCAGCTTACCGGCTCCAACCAGCATGTAGGCAATTTCCCGGGCGTGACTGTGGACCGCAAGAGCGGTGCGATTAAGGGCCACCCGGAGACCGAAGTGACCGATCTGCCCGGCATTTACTCTATGTCGCCCTATTCCAGCGAGGAAATCGTCACCCGGCAGTTCCTCATCAATGAGAAACCCACCGGCATCATCAACATCGTGGATGCCACCAACATTGAACGGAACCTGTACTTAACGATGCAGCTCATGGAGCTGGATACCCCCATGGTGCTGGCGCTGAATATGATGGATGAGGTGCGCGGAAATGGCGGTACCATCCGCATCAACCAGATGGAGGCCATGCTGGGCATCCCGGTGGTGCCCATCTCCGCGGCCAAGAACGAGGGTGTGGATGAGCTGGTAGACCATGCCATCCATGTGGCAAAGTATCAGGAACGCCCAGGCCGGCTGGATTTCTGTGGCGAGGACGACCACGGCGGTGCGGTCCACCGCTGCATCCATGGCATCATCCATCTCATTGAGGACCACGCCAAGACAGCTGGCATCCCGGTGCGTTTTGCCGCCACGAAGCTGGTGGAGGGCGACCACCGCATTGAGGAAGCCCTGCAGCTGGATCAGAACGAAAAAGAAATGATCGAGCACATTATCCTCCAGATGGAGCAGGAGCGCGGGCTGGACCGGGCCGCTGCCATTGCGGATATGCGGTTCCACTTTATCCACCAGCTGGTGGCACAGACCGTTGTCAAGCCCCATCAGAGCAAGGAGCAGCTCCGCAGCAACCGCATTGACCGGATCCTCACCGGCAAATATACGGCCATCCCGGCCTTTGTGGGCATCATGGCGCTGGTGTTCTATCTGACGTTCGGCGTCATCGGTTCAGGCCTGCAGGACCTGCTGGCAGCGGGAATTGACCGGCTGACCACCTTGACGGATAACGCCCTTACGGCATGGGAAGTCAACCCGGCGGTGCACTCACTGGTCATCGACGGCATCTTTACAGGCGTGGGCAGCGTGCTGAGCTTTCTGCCCATCATTGTGACCCTGTTCTTCTTCCTCTCCCTGCTGGAAGATACCGGCTACATGGCCCGTGTGGCGTTCGTCATGGACAAACTGCTCCGCCGCATCGGTCTTTCGGGCCGCAGCATCGTGCCTATGCTCATCGGCTTTGGCTGCACCGTGCCCGGCGTGATGGCAAGCCGCACCCTCCCCTCGGAGCGTGACCGAAAAATGACCATCCTTCTCACACCGTTTATGAGCTGCTCGGCCAAGCTGCCCATTTACAGCCTGTTTGCAGCGGCATTTTTCCCGCGTCAGGCCGCGTTGGTCATGGTGGGATTGTATTTCCTTGGCATCCTCGTGGGCGTAGGAATGGCCATTCTCCTCAAGGGAACGGTCTTCAAGGGCGAGGCCGTGCCCTTTGTGATGGAGCTGCCCAACTATCGCCTGCCGGGCCTGAAAAACGTAGCCCAGCTGCTCTGGGAAAAAGCCCGGGATTTCCTCGAGCGGGCGTTTACGGTCATCTTTATAGCCACCATCGTCATCTGGTTCCTGCAGAACTTTGACCTCCGGCTCCGCCTGACGTCTGACCCGCAGACCAGCATTCTGGCCCTGCTGGCGGGCGGGATCGCACCGCTGTTCGCACCGCTGGGCTTTGGCGACTGGCGTGTCTCCACGGCCCTCATCACCGGCTTTATGGCAAAGGAGAGCGTTGTTTCCACCCTGACCATCCTGTTCGGCTCCTCGGCAGCCTTTGCAGCTGCCCTTACCCCGGCCCAGGCGGCCCCGCTGCTGGTCTTCTGCCTGCTGTATACCCCCTGCATTGCTGCAGTGGCCTCTGTCAAGCGTGAGCTTGGCGGCAAGTGGGCGGCCATCATGGTGGTAAACCAGTGCGTCACCGCGTGGCTTTGCGCGCTGGTAATGCGGCTGATCCTGCTGGCGATTTAACATGAAAAAAGAGCCTGTACTGCGGAAACTTTCCGGGTGCAGGCTCTTATTGTTTCTTCTGCTTTTGATATTCTAAAAATACGACGTATTCGCGGACTTTGTTCAAGTCTTCCGGTGTGAAATCCTGTGGACAATGAATCGTGTGGGAGGAACGCTCATACGGGAGCGGTTCACGGATGAGGCCGAGCAGATAATCCAGTGAAACATTAAAGATTCTGGCGATTTTTACCTTTGTGGAGTCATCCGGAACGCAGCGGTTGCGTTCATAAGCAGAAATGGTCAGAGGAGAAAGGGAAAGCTCTTTTGCAAGGTCAACTTGTGTCATGCCATGGTCTTTTCTTAACTCACGCAGCAGCTCCCCAAACATTGCGGTTTCCCCTCCTATTACAAAGTGACTAAAGTATAGCCGGTTATAATAGTTAAAAGTGAGAAACTTATAGTATTTTGATACTTTTACTTGACTTGCTTATTGTAATGGTATAGTTTTTAGAAAGAAACTATCATTTTAACAATAGTCTGCGAGTGCGAGGAGAAGTCAACATGAAAATCAGAATAACACGCCGGAATTTTTTGAAAACAGCGGGAGCCGTAGC
>OGUN01002043.1_pt1 | contig 12741 bp, 8 predicted proteins | sample 1553621 | NCBI WGS metagenome assembly OGUN01 (sample SAMEA2580300, study PRJEB22360) | human gut metagenome | biome: human gut; feature: human-associated habitat; material: faeces | place: Denmark | collected 2008/2010
TCATCTCAGCTTCAATCTTTTCTAATTGGCTATCCAGTAACTCGATTTGTTGAATGGTTTGAGTTATCTGAATAGATATAGCGCTGTCGTTAGCACCGACAGACTTCTGTGCGAGAACTCTTAATTCTTTGGACTGTTCTTTGGTAAAGTGTCCGTGTGAGTTCACTTTGAGCAGATTAGCCAGATGAGTCATATGCATGGAAGCAATCTCTTTTGGAGAAGGTGCTTCTTTTAATAAAGCATAGACAGCGTGTTGATGCAGACCGGATTTGAAAAAGTATTGAATCTCCGGAAAGACCTGATCAACATAGGTTGTCAGTTGAATTTTCAATCGGGTACGTTGCTTTATGGTTTTCTGACGGAAACGTCCCAATGCCTTAAGATCCATCATATCGAGATCAAAGAAGCTGACGAATCTGAGGTTGTCCTGCATCATAAGAGTTTTAGCAATCACGTAAGTGTCGACCTTATCTGTCTTAGTTTTGCGAACGTTATTTTTTCGCATTTGACAGGTTTTGATGGGGTTCAACACACACACTTGGTAAAGCTCAGTAACAAGGTATCGAACAAGGTTGTCACCGTAGTGTGCCGTTGACTCAAGACCGATGATGAGGCTGTTCTTATCGAATGATTCGAGTTTAGAGACCAGCAGTTGGAAGCCATCAGCGTCATTTGTGAATTTGAACGGCTCAATGATTATTTCACCGTCGGAAGAAATCGCAGCGGCGAAATGATTAAGTTTGGCAATATCAATGCCTACGTAAATTTTCATGAGGTTGTACCTCCCTTTCCTAAAGTCTGATACCATGATGTCCACCAACGATTATCATCGTAGACTTGATAGAAATAAGTACTCTGAGTGAAAAACACTCCGGCAACATCCAGCTGATAAACAATTCAGATAAAGGTAGCGGCAATACACTCCAGTTGAGTAGTCAAGCTACAGAATAAACATCAAAAGTCCATAGTATCTGAATTGTATTGAACCACGATATTAAAAGAAAGGAAATATGTGATAATTAACTTCCTAATTATCATACAAATTTACTATGAGTTTTCTTTTTGGTCTGTATTTTGTATCCGTAATCTCCGTCTTTATTTTCCTGCTTCATTTAATGCTGCAGGATAAATGCTTCGATCTCCGATAAATCTTTGGAAATCAGCAGACGGTTAAAATCTTCTTTTGCTGCAAAGCCTGAGCTCTGCATTTCTTCGAAAAATGCTTTCAGTGGCTGATAGAAGCCATCAATATCATAAAGAATACATGGATTCTCATTGATGTGAAGACGCTGCAGGGATATGATATCCGATAACTCGTCTAAGGTTCCCGGGCCACCCGGCAGTGCAATGTAAGCATCTGCTAATTCTATCATTTTCGCTTTCCGCTCTGCCATGTCTTTCGTATCTATGTACTCTGTTAAAAACTGGTGTCTGCGGTTTTGAATGGATTCCACCTGCGGCAGTACACCGATTACTTTCCCACCATTGGATAAGACGGAATTGGCTATGGTTCCCATCAATCCGCCCCGGGCTCCACCATATACCAGCGTGTGTCCGTTCTCTGCAATCCACATACCAAGGGCTACTGCACCGATGGTATATGCTTCTTTACTTCCTGCGGATGAACCGCAATATACTGCTATATTCATATGCTCTCCTCTGCTACTTTTCCTGACGTTCTACTTCCATATTTTTAGGCAATACAAGATTCAAAATAATGGCAGTAAGGAATACAACTGCTACACAGTTTTCTGCAAAGATAGAACGGATAATTCCTGGGAAGATTGCAAATAAATCCGGCAGCTGGGTAAAGCCTAATCCGATACTTAAGGACAGTGCCGATATGGTAATATTTCTCTGGGAAAATCCACATTTTCCAATCATCTGCAGTCCACTGATTACGATAGTTCCGAACATCATAATTGTACATCCGCCCAGAACTGCACTTGGCAGTGTGGCAAGTACTGCACCTATTACCGGGAAAATTCCTGCCAGAATCATAATTATGGCCCCCGTTGCAATGACAAAACGGTTTACAACCTTGGTCATGGCAACCAGACCTACATTCTGGCTGAAGGATGTAATCGGCATACAGCCAAATACCGAAGATAATGCACTGACAAATCCATCACAGGCAAGTGAGCCCGCAGTCTCTTTCTGGGTGACATCACGGTTTAAGCCGGATGATGCCAGTGCCGAGGTATCTCCAATTGTCTCGGTTGCTGACACTAAGAATATCAAAACAAATGCGATAATAGCATCTGCATGAAATTCCATTTTAAATGGCATCAGATGCGGCAGTGCCAGAAGGCTTGTATCGGAAAGTGCTGAAAAATCTACCACACCCATACACAATGCCACAATATAACCTACAATCAGTCCAAACAGTACGGATAACTGTTTGAAATAGGATTTTGCTACAATATTAAATACGATACAGCATACCAGTGTCACAGTTCCAAGTATCCAGTTGGTTGCAGATCCGAAATCTGCACTGCTGCTGCCACCACCAAAGGAATCTGCACCTACTTCAAGCAGGGAAAATCCAATTGCTGTTACAACGGTAGCTGCTACAATCGGTGTTACCAGTTTCATCCAGTATTTGGACAAAAGTCCAAGGATACCTTCTACGATACCTCCAACAAGAACCGCTCCCATGATTGCTCCATAGCCATACTGTCCGCCAATGACACAGGCAATGGATACAAAGGTAAAGGAAATTCCCATGACAATCGGAAGTCTCGAACCGATTCTCCAGATTGGGAATAACTGAATCAGTGTTCCGATTCCGGCAATCATCATTGCACTCTGAATAATCATTGCCGTATTCTTTGCATCCATTCCGCAGGCCCCTGCCACAATCAGAATCGGTGCAATATTGGCTACAAACATAGCTAAAATATGCTGCAAGCCAAATGGAATTGCATTTAAAACCGGCACTTTGCCATCCAGCGCATAAATATTATCTACGCTGGCTTTCTGCCCGCCTGCCATACCATCTTTTGTGTTTTTTCTTTCTGAAAAACTCATTTTCTTTTTTCCTCCGTTATCTATTTCCGCAATAGCATTCCCGCTATCTTTTTTATCTTATGACGGAACAAAGGGGAGGTCAACTGCTTTTTACAATTTCCAGCCTGCTGCCTGAAGCTGTGTCTTTGCCATATGCCGGTAAACGCCATCCTTTGCTGTAAGTTCTTCCGGCGCACCCTCTTCGGCTACCACTCCATCTTTTAATACCACAATCTTATCTGCATCTGCCACTGTACGCATACGATGTGCAATAATCATAACCGTCTTATCCTGAATCAGCCGGGACAGTGCCTCCTGAATCAGTGTTTCATTATCTACGTCCAAGGATGCAGTTGCTTCATCTAAGAAAATAATCGGTGCATTCTTTAAAAATGCTCTTGCAATAGAAATTCTCTGACGTTCTCCGCCGGATAATTCAGAACCGTTTTCCCCAATCATGGTATGCCAGCCCTCCGGCAGTTTATCTGCAAATTCATCACAGTGTGCCAATTTTGCTGCCGCAATGACTTCCTCATCTGTTGCATCGGAACGTCCAATACGGATATTTTCCATAATCGTATTGTTAAAAAGTGTAACATCCTGAAAGACAATGGAATAAAGAGACATCAGTGTTTCCGGGTCAATCTTTGAAATGTCCATGCCGCCTACCGTAATCGTTCCCTTATCGATATCCCAGAATCTTGAGGCAAGTCTTGAGACCGTGGTCTTACCGCCGCCGGATGGTCCGATTAATGCTGTGACTTCGCCCTGTTTTGCAGTAAAAGTAACATCTTTCAGCACACTTTCCTTACTGTCATAGGAAAATCCCACATGTAAAAATGCAATATCATATCCATCATATTTCATCTCGGTGCTTCCACTCTGTACCGAATGGGATAAAATTTCATCCAGCCGCTCGCACTGCACATCCACACTGATTATGGCAGCAAGGTTCTGCAGGGAAATCTGCATCGGGTCATAAAGTCTTGATACCAGTAATAAGAACATAAAGAAAGTCAGTAAATCAATACTTCCTTTCGAAAGTAAAATTCCGCCAACCAGTGCTACCGTCGCAATTCCAAGCTTTAAAATCATCTGGGCACCGGATACAAAAACAGCATTTCCAAGTTCTGCCGCCACTGCATGTTTTTCTACTGCTTTAATTTTCTTCTCAAGTCCAGCCATATAATTTTCCTGTGCATCATTTGCCCGTAAATCCCGGACCGTCTCCAAGCATTCCTGAATGCCATCTGCGCAGGCCATTTTCAGTTTCATCTGTTTTCTGCTAAGATATCTTAAAAATTTTCCGGCACTCAGCACAATGAGGAATGATACCGGAAGTACCCACAGTGCAGCCAGTGCCATCCGCCAGTCAAAAAAAAATAAGCTGACAGCAATAATTGCGGTGGAAACACAGGCTCCAAAAAGCTCCGGAATATAGTGGGAGGATGCCGTTTCTATCGTGGCACAGTCCGCCATAATGGTGCTGGTCAAATCGGATAAATCCTTTTTGCCAAAGAAAGATAATGGAATCTTTCTTAATTTTTCTGCCAGCGTAATTCTTCGCACACCACTTTCCACATAGGTGGCAAGGAAGGTGCAGTTATACTGGATATACGTTGTCACTGCAATCAGAACCAGACAGAGAATACTTCCCACAAGGTAGAACACGCCTCTGCCGCTCAAGTTATCATTCAGATAATCCTCCACCAGAAAATACAGCAGTCCCACCGGAAACATCAACACAATATTGGAAACGGTTGCTGTCAGAAATGCCTTTATCATGTCATTTGCACCCTGCTCTGAAAGTGCATATTTATGTTGTAATTTTTCTTTCCAGCTCATGTTACGCACCTACCTTCCACTGTACCGATTTGTTGTATTCTTCCCACATATGGGCATATACACCATTTTTCTGAAGTAACGTCTCATGGGTTCCCTCTTCTGCAATACTGCCATCCTTTAAGACACAAATCCGGTCTGCGTCTACAATAGAGGACAGACGATGGGCAATCATAATTACGGTCTTACCCTTAGACAGTCTGGAAAACGCTTCCTGCACCTTTGCTTCATTATCCGGGTCTGCAAAGGCTGTTGCTTCATCAAGAATCAGAATCGGTGCATTCTTTAACATGGCTCTTGCAATGGAAAGCCGCTGGGCTTCTCCACCAGATACATAGGTTCCGCTGCTTCCGATTACTGTATCAATTCCATCCGAAAACTTCGCAATGATGTCTTCACACTGGGCTTCCTTTAATGCCTGCATGACTTCTTCCCTGGTTGCATCTTTCTTTCCCATTCGGACATTTTCCAAAATGGAAGTTTTTAATAATTTGCTGTCCTGAAATACAAAAGATACCATATCCATTAACTGCTTGGAAGGAATTTCCTTCACATCCTTATTTCCTATCAGGATGCGTCCTTCCGTGATATCAAAGAATCGTGCCACAAGGCTTGCCAGCGTCGTCTTTCCGCCGCCGGACGGTCCTACAAATGCCACATGCTCGCCCTCTTTGATGGCAAGATTAATCTGATGTAGTGCATCTCTTCCGGCATCTTCATAACGGAAGGATACATTTTCAAAGGTAATGGAGTTGTTCTCTGGCTCCTGTGCATGGGCGGTTTCCGGTAACGGTTTCTTTTCTAAAATACTTTCGATACGGGAAATTGCATCTGCTACAATCAGCTGATTTTCACTGGAATACATAATTTTATTCATGGTCACAGTGATAATCGGCGTAATGATAATATAGAATAAAAGATTTAATAAAAAGGTATTATCGGCTCCATTTCGTGTAAAGAAAAAGGTTGCTGCAATCAGCACCGCAAATACCGCATTGATAACTGTTGTATACACCGTCATTGGTATCCGCATTTCCTTCGTGTACGCAATCGTCCATTTTTCGTATTTCCTGATAGAGGTCTGAAAGCGTTTGAATGAAAATACCGACTGTCCGAAAGTCTTTACTACCGGGATTCCACGGACATATTCCACTGCTTCGCTGGACATTTCGTCCAATGCATTCTGATATTCTTCCATCTTATCTTTCATACGCTGTCCGGTCATGGTTCCCATAATTAAAAATGCTGCCACCACAGGAATCAGGCTCAAAAGTCCAAGCCGGAAATCAAATACCATAAGCAATACCAAAAGACCTGCCGGTGTTGCGATGGCTCCTGCCTGATCCGGTAACTGGTGCGCCAGATAGGTCTCTGTTGCTGCGCTGGATTCATTGACGATTTTACGGATTTTGCCGGTTCCGTCTTTATCCAAAAATCCCATTGGCAGCGTCAGGATATGCCGCATCAGGCTGGTACGGATATTTGCCTGGACACGGAATGCTGCCAGATGGGAACACATCAGCGCGCACACATAAACCAGCATGGATAAAATGGCAAATCCAACGGCTGCCCAGCCATATTCTTTTAAATGAGCTGCTTTGCCAAAATCCGGTGCCACAGAAAGCACTTCTTTCATAATTCTCCAGATGTAATAAAATGGTACCAAAGCCAGCCATGCGCTGATTACCGATAAAATCCAGGATGCTATGGTCAGATAGCGGAATTTACCGGCATAGGCAAAAAGCTTTGATAAGGAACTTTCCTTTTTCACTTTTTCTTCTCCTCCTTTAAAAATAATTGATTCTTTCTTCTTATTGAAACGAAAACTGTTTTAAAAACTGCTCCCGGTGTGCTGCTGCCACATATTTTCACAGCCAAGTGCCACCTCACTGTTGGTATTCAGGCAGAAGAACTGACTTTTGGGATTCTGGAATGCACCTTTTTAATATTTCCATCGTACAGTGTATCTAATGTAAATTAGTTTTGACTAACCTGTGTTTTTAAGAAAAGACTGCTTCCTGCTGTTACAAGATAAGCAGTCTTACTATCTTTTACACTTCGAATTTTAAAATGGTATTCCAGCCTGCATAGTTGAATTTTTCCAACATATGTATGTATTTCCAAGCTGTCTCCTTCTCCATCTTGTGGCGGACAACTTCAAACATGCTGTCAAATAATGCTCTGGTCATGATATGGATGAACTCTTCCGTCACTTCATTTTCCTCATCATTCTGAAAATGAATAACCTCCATGAACTTGTAGGTATATTCTGCCTCTACTTCTGCCAACTGTTCTACAAAATTCTGGAACTTCGTTCCATAGGACGCCTCTAATAACAGCTGAAATGCGGTAAAATTATCATAGATGTAATCCAACATTTCATCCATTCCGGATATTACATAGTCATCCATTTCTTTCGGCTGCCGCTCCGGCTCTACTGCATGAAATTCTTCCTGCGTCTTCACAAAAAGATTCATCATATACTCTGCCACCGGTCCTACAATTGCTGCAAACAGCCCTTCTTTGTCTTTAAATCTGGAATAAATAGAACCTGTGGTTGTTCCCGCTTTCGACGCAATGGTGCGAAGCGATGCATCGGAATAACCCTTTTCTAAAAATTCTTCCGTTGCGCAGAAAAGAATTCTTTCCGATACGCCTTCGATTGGTTTAGTCACTGATGCCTCCGTTTCATTTATAACAGTGTTATATAACACTGTTATAAATATAATTAGTTTTGGGTGAGATGTCAAGGGGGTTTTCGTCACCTTACACTCTTAAAATACTGTATCAGTATATTCTTAATGTAATTATACCTTCTGGCATAAGAATTTTCCACCCGGATTAACTCAAATCCATGTGCCCGGCAAATTGCATTTTTCTTCTCGTCTCTCGCCCGCACAATGGCATTTTCTTTATGTTCTTTTCCGTCTAACTCAATGGCGAGTATCGGCATGTCCTGTCCACGGTATCCTTTTTCATATACCACAAAGTCAAATCTTCCGGTATAAAAAAGGTCGTCATAGGATTCATTTTCCTGAAATACGTGTGCAATGCTGACTTCTCTCTGCACAACGCAGCGGTTATTTGTATTCAGCACATTATCTAGTGCATGATTTAATGTAGTTAAAAATGCAGCCTCTGTCTGCGTGCTGTACGGCTTGATTCCCAATGCCCTGGAAGAAGTCTCTCTTGCTGTCACCTGCGCCTCACCGTTGGTCTGGACATAATCTACCAGCTCATAAATATCATCATCCCCAGCGGAATGCAGACGCTTCAGTTCCTTGATATCCGACAATATTACCAACTGGTCTTTTGCCCGGGAGGTTGCCACATTAATCAGTTCTTTATTATTTTTCAGCCAGTCATAAGTTCCCTGATAAGTCTGCTGGGTGATTGCCAGCGAAAAAAGCACAACATCTTTTTCATCTCCCTGAAATGCATGAACCGTTCCGCAGGGAATATTTTCCATACCATTGTCTTTCAACGCCTTGTTAATCAGCTCTTTCTGATTGGTAAACGGAGTAATGATACCAATGCTCTTATCCGGATGTTCTTTGATAAACGAAATAATCTCTTCCACTTCCTGCGGCGCTGTATTCTTATAGTTGGTGGTATTTGCTGGAATATTCTTAAAAATCAGCGGATTAGCTTCTTTATCTGGACTATTGATAATCAGCTTGTTGTTATAATATTTTTTATTATTAAATGAAATAATTTTCTTATTGCAGCGGTAATGGTGGCTGAGCAGAATTTCCTCGCTGACTGCATCACATGCCAGATAGGTCTTATAAATGGAATTCTTTATATAATCATACTCATCTGTCACTCCATAAATCCGCTTAAGCTTCTCATTATCTATGGGATTCAGCAGAATTACCGGGCTCAACTGCTGCGGGTCACCTACTAACATAAGACTTCTGCCCCGGATAATCGGCACTAATGACATGGCAATATTTCCCTGGCTTGCCTCATCCATGATGACCATATCAAAATAAGTTCCCGGCTCACCAATCTTATGTGCCGATATGGATGTAGTTGCAATAATCGGGAAAATTCTCTGGAACTTCTTCAAATTTTCTTCCTGACGGATATAGGTATTAAACTGCTTGACTTTCTTTTCCTCATCCGGACAGTTTACAATCTCCATCAAATCCTGATTTTTCGGTTCCTTCAGACGCTGAATATATTTTGCAGACGTATAGTAGAGATATTTCTTAAACAGCTCCTCATCTTCCACTACAAGTTTCAATGCTTCTTCATCTGTAATCTCACCAATTTCTGCTAATTTTTTCCGTACCTCCTGAAGCTGAACACCCTGCAATTCTGTCTGAAAAGTCAGATGCTGATTAGTCTCTATCATTTTAAGAATCGCTTCTTCCCGCTCCTTTAATTCGATTCTCTCTTCATGTCTCTGTAAGAGCTTGGTCAGCTTCTCCGTCCTTCTCGTCTTATCATCCTTATTCTTCTCAAGGGTACTGTCAAATATGGAAATATCCTTTGTCCGCTTATACAAATCCCGAATATCGTCCAGTGCCTGCAGCACACATTTATCATTCCCAAGGCGGATAATTGGAAATGGTATCATCCCCTTATTCCGGTAAGGAATGGACTTTAATTTATCGCACACGCCATCGATGGGATGATTGTTATAAGATGCAAATAAGACCGTTTTCTCATTAAAGAAAGCAGTCACCATGGTATTTACGATGGTATTTGTTTTGCCGGTTCCCGGCGGTCCCTGGATATATGCCAGCGGATATTTCATGGCATTATGAATTGCCAGTAACTGGTCCAGATTGATTTTCCGGTCTAAAAGTGTTATCGGATAATTTTTCCTTCGGTCTACCTGTTTTAACAGTTCTCCGAAAAATGCTTTTATCGGAATGGTCACTTCATCTTTTTCATACATTTTATGAATTGCTTCATACTCCTGATGAAGATCCACCAGCAAATCCCTGCCGATTGCAATTACATATGGCATATCATCCACGCCGTTTATCTGGGGATTGGACTTCGTTATTTTATCTTTTATCAGTTCCTGATTCTTTTCAAAATCATTTAAAAGTTCATAGTCATCTGCATCTAAAAATTTCCGGATTCCAAATTTTGCTTCCGGCTTATTCTTCTCCAATGCAAACTCCATGCAGACGGTTATTTCTTCATCCTGCCTTAAGGTCTTCTTCTGCACATCCAGCCGCAGCTTTCGGTATACCAGCACATATACGCCTTTGGGCGTATGTATACTTAATACATTTATTGCCAGCTGCTTCATTTTCTTCTTGGAAGCGGCATCCTTTGCTCCATATTGAAACTTTGATACAATCTGCCTAAACTGCTCCGGTGTGAGCTTATAAGTCCCCTGCCATTCACCATCCAGATGCTCAATGAGTGCATAATCTGTTTTGTAAGGTACAGAATCCATTTTATTGCAGTCAACAAGATAATTGAGCACCTTCAGATTTGCAATATTATCAAAGATTCTCCGGTATTTTCCCTGATTATATGTAATATCATCTATCAGCTCCTGCTTTGTTTCAAAATAAGAGCCTTCTATTACTGCCGATGACAGTATGGATTCAATATAAATGTAAAGGCTCATTGTGGTATACTGCCCCAAATGCAGTCCCATTACATGCATGGATTTCCGGATAGGGTCTATCTCCATAATTCCAATCCAATATTTTGTTACTTCATCTTTTCCATTTTTGTACTCTATACTGAGCCATTTTCTCTCATGAATGGCCCGGAAGATATCTCTGCAAATTGTGTTCATGGTTTATAATTGTTTTCCATTCCTTCATCTGAATATGATTTTATCCACCCGCGTCGTACTGCATCTGAAACTGTATATTTCACCCCATACCTGTTGCTAAATATAAATTGCAAAAGAGAAACTTTCTCCTGCTTCATTTCACTAAGTATAACAGCAAACAACTCTCCAACCAGCCAGTCATGTACATATTGTGCTGTCCACTTTTTTCTATTATCAAAATATTTCATCCGTTCACTTTCTCCTATAGGTCTATACATTCCCGGTTGCCAAATCACATCAATATATCCCTCCATTTTAGGTATAAATTTCAAATATGCATATATTTCTGCATCCTCATTAGAATCGACATTCCTGCGTAGTGCCACCATATCATTATCAGAATACACCTGAAATATATTATAAGGCTTATCTTCACCATCATATGGATGCTTTTTCATAAATTTTAAAAACTCCGCAAAAAAATTCAATTCTAATTCTAAAATCTTATAATAACCTCCCTTTTCTTTATATTCCTGGAAATTTTCAGCACCCAATTCAGCTCTTATAATTTCCTTCTGTACAATATAGTCATCAAATAATCTATCTATAATTTGGGCAAATTGTTTAACCATATCAGTAGATGCTTTAATCATTACATTTGGAAGACTCATAACATAAAATTTTTCATCCTCTAATGTTTTCCTGACTCTGCACCAGCTTCTTTCATATGCATTTTTTCTCGAACTGCATCCTTCAAATAATATAGCTACAATATCTTCCTCATCAAATCCTATGTCAATATCCGTTTGGTATAAGCTTCTAAAATAAACCATACAACACATTTTATCATTATACCGTATAGGTAAATAGGCATCTATTCTAACCTCTCCTAAGCCATAATGAAATACCATTCTATCTCCATTATTAAAGCACTCATATTCTATCTTTAGATCTTCTTCATTATACTTATTCGGTTCTATATTACTTGGCTGTAAAATAACAGACTTTTCTACACCACTAATTTGTAACTTTTTTTCATATTTCTCCCATATTTTTTCCGCTTTACGAGAAGCTAACTCATGGAAAAATCTTAGATTACTTGTTTTAAATGGGATGTTTGTTTTTCTTACAATTAGAGCAACATAACATATAATTCTCAATAGAATTTTTAACAAATTTTTTATCTTCTAATTCTTTAAGATACCTCTTTAAATCTTCATCATTTGAATTTTTAACTTTCTCTAAGCTTAAGTTATCCGGTAGAATATGATCAACCTCTGCATTTTTAGGTATAAGAGCGCATCCACAGTAGACACATTTTTTCTCATATACCTCCCACATAGCTGTCCTTATAAAAACATTTTCTTTTAAAATTTCATGATAAGACATTTTTCTCCCCCTTGCCAGACATTTTCATAATAAAAATTCACTCCAATTACTGCATCAGCTTTTATCATATATATGTTTTGTAACACCAGACATAGGAAAAAATCACCCTACTTCTCAAATGCCATTCTTTCCATAAGATTCTTGTATTCAATCATTCTTGTATTTGTTTCAATTAAATCTTTTTTTAATTCTTCATAATCAGGATACATCATCTGTATCTGCTGCGGTGTTTTTTCTTTATTATTTATATTGTCACTATACCATTTTCTAAATTTTGCTTGCCACATTGTTAAATGCGGACGTAGTCCCGTATTTAACACCTTCTCTGTGAGTTTAATCAAATCATTTGAATATGGTAATCTACTTACTGGAATCTCTTTTAACAGCTCTCTTGCAATTCCAAAAAAATCATACCACGAATTATACACCTCACTTATAACATCATTATCTTGATCAAATGGCAATCCTATTTTTCGTGTACTTAATTCTACCCACAATTTGTATGCGATTTCTTGGTCCTTTTTATTATACACAAGTTTCACACTAGTATCTCCAATACCTAAATTCACCTCATCAATAGTAATAGAATGCTTTTTTGCTATATTTGCACATTTTCTAATCATAAACGAAACAATCAAAACTGCAATTACTAAAATGATTCCTGCAAGCCAATTCACCTTAATATAAATGATATTCCAACCTTCTAACCCAACATCAAATATATTCATTTCCGTTTTCTCCTTATAATT
>OGUN01002045.1_pt1 | contig 12735 bp, 10 predicted proteins | sample 1553621 | NCBI WGS metagenome assembly OGUN01 (sample SAMEA2580300, study PRJEB22360) | human gut metagenome | biome: human gut; feature: human-associated habitat; material: faeces | place: Denmark | collected 2008/2010
ATTTGTCTGCCGCATCACTGATTAACTGTGGTGTATTAATTGCAGAAGAATTAATGGAAATCTTGTCCGCACCTTCCCTAAGCAGCACTTTAAAATCTTCTACACAGCGGATTCCTCCGCCTACGGTAAATGGAATAAATACATTTTCCGCTACACGTCTTACCATATCTACTACTGTATTACGGTTATCCGAAGATGCTGTAATATCTAGAAATACCACTTCATCTGCTCCGGCTTTATCATATGCTGCCGCAATTTCCACCGGGTCACCGGCATCTCTTAAATTCACAAAGTTCACACCTTTTACAACTCTTCCATCATTGACATCCAGACATGGAATAATTCTCTTGGTAAACATTATTTCACACCTCCCTGTAATGACGCAAAGTTCTTAAGTATCTTCAGTCCAACGGAGCTGCTCTTCTCCGGGTGGAACTGGCAGGCAAAGATGTTGTCCTGCTCCACAGATGCATGAATAGTGACTCCATATTCCGTAGTTGCTTTTACAATTTCTTCATGCTTTGCCTGTAAATAATAAGAATGCACGAAATATACATAGGCATCCATCGGCACATTCTGAAACAGTCTTCCATTATTCTGTAAATGCAGGGAATTCCAACCGATATGCGGAATTTTCAGCCCATAAGTATCCGGGATTCGCACAATTTTTCCCTCTAAAAGCCCAAGTCCCTCTACTCCTTCTGACTCTTCGCTTCCTTCAAACATTAACTGAAGTCCGAGGCAGATTCCAAGGAATGGCACTTTTCTTTCACAGACTTCATGGATGACCTTGTCCAGTTCATAGCGTTTCAGATTATCCATTGCCACACCAAAAGAACCAACGCCCGGTAAAATCACCTTATCTGCCTGTTCAATGGTATGAAAATCTCTTGTAATTACGCTTTCCTCACCCAGATATGCTAATGCTTTTTCCACACTCTTTAAGTTTCCTGCATCATAGTCAATAATTGCTATCATAATGTTCTCCTATTCCAGTCCTGCTGCTGCAAGTATCCCCTGAATTGCCTTTGTATAATCTGTTCTCTTTGTCATCGCATGCAATTCTGCTGCCTTTTCCTCCGATACACCAAAATGGTCTGATAACTGCTGCAAAATCTGATTCTTCAGTCCTGCCATTTCGTCTGTTATCTCATATTCCTGAGCCAGGTCTGCGCCATCTACGCATCTGCCATATCCACGAATCAGTGCGTCTAAAGCCATCTCGTTTTCATTGATTCCGCTTAAGCTCTCATAAGACTGATATTCTCTCTGTATGGAAGCCAGCACCTGTGCCTTCTTATAGAAATTCTCGTCTTTTCCCTTTACAGAAGAACCAGCTATGGTCTGGAATGCTGTTACATAGGAGCCGCTTGCAAAATCATCCTTTGCCTGCTGCATGTCCTGTCCATACTGCAAATTGGAGCTTCCCAGCAAAATCAAAATAAGAATGGAAAGTGCCATAATAAAAATCAGAATAACCGGCTTCTTTGGAAGAGGCGGCGTACGGTCTATTTCTTTTGGAGGCTTCTCTTTCTTTACCTTTGGTGCCTTCTCCTTCTTCGCCTTTTCCTTCTTTTCTTTTTTCTCTTTCTTGCCCTTCTTACCGGCTCCCTCGTCTGCATCCATCTCTTTTAAGATTTCTCTATTTTCGGATGAAATGCTGCCAAGGCTGTCATCTTCTGCAATCTTTGTATCATCCTCTTCTTCATCCGGTCCAAATAAAGCGGACATAATTTTACTGAAGAATCCCTGTTTTTTTCTCTTTTCCTTTGCTTCCTTTAAATCCTTTAATTCTTCGATACTTCCAAGGCGTTCAAATTCATCCTGGACCTCACTGTCCTCATCTTCTGAATGCTCTAATTCTTCTCCATTTTCATCTGCTTTCAGCAAATCGCCGATATCGGATAAGTCAGCATCTCCGGATAACATATCCATAAGATTAATGGCATCATCATCTTCTGAAAGAAGCGGTTCCTCTTCCTCAGATTCTGTCTTTGATGCTTCCGGTATCTCCGCCGCCGAATCTTCATCCAGCGTATCAAAGAAGCCCAGCGTCTCTTCTTCCCCGGAAGCATCATCTTCCGGTGTTTTCGACGTATCCGGGTGTTCTTCCTCTCCGGAATCTCCAACCTTCTTCCGGACCGCATCCATGATATCATTCACATCTTCCATCATATCTGATGCTGCAGACCCATCTGTTGCCATATCTGTGGTTCCTGATGAGATTGACTCCGAAGCTTTCTCGACATCGGATGTCTTGTCTTCATTGACATCAATATCTGCCTGATTTGATGCCTCTTCGTCTAATTCCATTTCGAATTCCTGCAGGAAATCATCTGCTGCTCCTGTTGCCAGCTCCTGTTCAAATTCACGCTGGAATCCTGTGCCGGAGTAGTCCTCGTGCTTCTTTTCCACCGGCTTTTTCTCCCGTTCTCTTGGCTTTGCAGCTTCTTCATTCATTGATTGAATCAGATTCTCGATATCCTTCTTATTATTTCTTCTGTTAGCATCTGAAACTGAATTCAGCAAATCGTCCAGATAATCTTCACTCTTACTCAAATTTATACCTCCATGTATCCAAGTTGCCTGTATATCTGCTTACAGGGTCTGCCACAACATCTCCCAGCAGATGCCGGACAGCGTAAAGGAAAGGGATGTGATGTAACATCACACCCCTTTGTCTGCGTTCTTTCCTTACTTTCCAGTCTGGTCAATCAGTCTGTCGATAGCCTGTACCAGACTTCCAATCTCCGGTTTAGTCAATTGGGCGTCTGCTCCGAGTGATTCACCTTTTCTTCTCATTTCATCATTTACCAGGGAAGAGAAAATGATTACCGGAATATCATGCATGTTATCGTTCTCTTTTACCAGTTTTGTTAACCGGTGTCCGTCCATCAATGGCATCTCGATATCTGTAATAATACAATGTACTTTATCTTTTACATTGCCGGCTTTCTCATAAGCACAAAGCTTGTCCCATGCTTCCTGTCCGTTCATATTGACATTCAGGTTGGTATAACCAGCTTTCTTCAGACAATCTGTAATCAATTTACTTAATAATGGGGAATCCTCTACGATCATAATCGGGGAATCATTACGGTTACGATTTTCCAGTTGCTCTACATCAGATACCTTAAGTCCTGTTTCCGGGCTGATATCAGAAATAATTTTTTCAAAGTCAAGAATAACAATCAACTGTCCATCCAGTTTAATGACTCCGGTTGATACACCCTTGTCCTGAACATTAATTGTTGCATCCGGTTTGATAATCTCTGACCAGGAGACACGATGAATTCCAATAACCTGATCTACATGGAATGCAATATTTAATTTATTAAAGTTTGTGATAATAAACAAACCTTTTCCTTCTTCATCCTGCATACCAAGGCATCTTCTCAGGCTGATTACCGTCAGCATGGTATCTCGTGGCATAAAGATTCCTTCCACACTCGGATGTGCATTTGGTACCGGGGTTACCGGCTGATAGGATAAAATCTCACGAATCTTCGCTACGTTAATTCCGTAATGATTATCTCCTAAAGTAAACTCCAGCACTTCCAGTTCGTTCGTACCATTTTCTAACAGAATATTTGTCTCCATTTATGTTTTCCTCCCAAGGTCATTTCTTAGAATATTTCTATTTCGAATTATAACATAATATCACATAAAAATGCACCGTTTTTTTACAATTCTCTAGATATTTTTACCATTTTATAGATTACAGGTCTTATGTACCGTGTTTTCGACTACTTCCAGAGAGATTTTACTCAAATCTTCCGGTGTACTTTCCGGCACCTCAAAGAGTAAAACCGTATCTGTACCACTTCCTGCTTCAATAGTTCCCTGATATGTTCCAAAGTCATTTAACAGAATTGTGACCTGTGCAACAGCTTCCACGCTGTCATTTAACGTCACGCGGAATGACACCTTGCGGCTTAACATATCACAAGCTACTGCTTCCGTTCCAGCATTCTCTAAATGAAAATGTAAAACCAGATATTTATTTCCGGCATCCGGCTCTACCATATAGGATGAATTCTGCTGATAAACTGTTGCAAATTCCGCACCGGTGTACTGCGCATCAATGCCCGGTATTGCTACTGCATCGTTTAAGGACACACTGTTGTCCGATGCCTCATTCTCCGGAGTTCCTGTTGCATCTCCACCTTCTGATGGCATCTGCTCAGTGGAATCCGGCTGTTCCACAGCCTCGGTATCTGCAGTCTCTGTTGTCTCTTCACTCTTCGATAGTCTTACAATTCCATCCTGCTGCTTTATATTATACTTTGATACTACATGTGCTGCATAATCTACAATTGTCTGTTCTTCCTGCTCCGTTAATTCAATCGGCTGCTCTCCGCATCCACCTAATAATAACGCAGCCAACAGCACACATGCCGTTGTTTTTATCTTTCTGTCCCTCATAGGCACTCCTTAACTTATCAATCTATTCCTATGTTAGCATTTTTCCGGCTTTCAGGCAATAGTTATTTCACATTCTTCCTCGTTATCATCGCGATTGCTGGTGTCTAATTCTATCCAGAATTCCACACCATCCTCATGGTTAATGACTCCGCACTGCTGATGCATGGAATCCATAATTGCTTTTACAATGGACAGACCAATTCCGCTGCCTCCATAAGCTCTGGTTCTTGCTTTATCTACCTTATAGAATTTAATCCAGATATTATCAATGTCTTCTTCCGGAATCGGCTTTCCTGTATTAAACACGCTGACTCTTACTACATCCTGCTTACATTTATAAGAAATTTTAATCCGGTTTTCACCTTCCAAATGGTTGATTGCATTGCTCAGATAATTGGTTATAACTTCTTCTATCTTAAATTCATCCGCCCATACAAAAAGCGGCTGCTCGTCAAATTCCAGAATAGCTCCCTTCTGTTCTAAGATAATGGCATTACTGGCAGTTACTCCACGTATCAGTTCGGTGATATCAAACCGTTCCATCACAATAGCATCATTCCCAAATTCCAGCTGATTCAAAGTAAGAAGTTTCTTTACCATGCGGTTCATCTTCTCTGCTTCATCTGTAATGACCTCACAATAGAAATTTCTGCTCTCCGGATCGTCCTGCACACATTCCTGTAAGCCTTCTGCATAACCCTGAATCAGTGCCAGCGGTGTCTTTAACTCATGGGAAACATTTGACAGGAAATCTTTTCTCATCTCGTCAATCTGTTCCTTCTTTTCGATATCTATCTTCAATTCATTATTAGCACTCTTTAATTCCGATATGGTCCGCTCTAAGATTTCCGATAGCTGGTTCATATGCTCGCCCAACTGTTCAATCTCATTATCTCCCTTGACCTCATACTTCGCATCAAAGTCGAATTCTGCCATTTTCTTGGATATATCTGTAAGCTGCAGAATTGGGTTAGTAATACGACGTGTAACAAAAAAAATGATAATACCACTCACTATTACCGCAACAACTCCTACATCCATCAGCAGACGATTAGACACCTGCGCACTTTCCTTGATACTTTCCAATGGAGTTCTCGCCAGCAAAAGATTACCATCTGCCAGGGTTCCCCAGAGAATCAGATAATCCGATTCCAGCCTGGTATCCTCTTTTTCTCCCATGACATAATTGTCGTTTGCTTTCAGTACTTTCATATTAAGATGCATATCATCATTCTGCACACTTGCCATGATAATTTCCATAAACTGCATCCTGAGATTTTCCACACCATTGGTAGAAGAACGCACTACTGTACCATCAGATGTAATGATTAAAATCGTCAGGTTACCATTGGAACAGATTTTTTCAAAATCTATATCATAATCTGATGTATTTAAGATTCCCTGTTCACTGGCCGCATTAATCTGCTGAAACCCATTTTCCAGCACTTCCTGTTTATAGCGGGTATAATAGCCTTCCAGCAGGGTAACATTAAGAAGCCAGCACAGTAATACCGTGCCGGCCACTAATCCAACGATAGTCAATGTAATCTGCGTTGTAATGGAATGCTGTTTTTTCTTATTCTTTGCCATATATCTTCCACCTTATCACATTCTATTGCGGTGCATCAATGTCCAGCTTATAGCCCATACCCCAGATTGTCTTGATATAATCCCCTTTTTCGCCCATCTTGCTGCGCAGCTTTTTCACATGGGTATCGATGGTTCTGGCATCACCGAAATAATCATAATTCCATACATGATTCAGAATTTTCTCACGGGATAAAGCAATTCCCTTATTCTCCATGAAATATGCCAGAAGCTCAAATTCTTTATAGCTCAAATCAATATTTTTGCCGTCAATTGTTACCATGTGGGCAGCCTTGTCCATTACAATGCCACCTACTTCCAGCACATCATCTTCCGTATAATTGCCGGTTCTCCGCAAAATTGCCTCTACCCTTGCCACCAGGATCTTCGGGCTGAATGGTTTACTGATATATTCATCCACACCAAGTTCAAACCCCAAAAGCTCATCACTTTCTTCACTCTTGGCTGTCAGCATGATAATCGGTGTCTTGGAACTTTCCCTGATTTCCCGGCATACATCCCAGCCGTTCATCTTCGGCATCATAACATCCAGAATAATCAATGCAATATCTTTATTTTTATAAAATACGTCTAAGGCTTCTTCTCCGTCTCCTGCCTCTAACACTTCAAAGTTCTGTTTTACCAGGAAATCCCTCACCAGCTTACGCATACGGCTTTCATCGTCTACCACCAGAATTTTACGTTTTTCCATATTTGCTTTCCTCTTCTTTTTTCTATAGTTTAACGGATAAATATGTCAAATTTGTGTTCTTCTGCGATTTAATTCTGCTTTTCCAAAGCATCCAGTGCCGCTTCTCTTTCATCCAGTTCCTGTTCCCACTCTTCATATTTATTAATGATTTTCGTCTCATAATTTAAGATTGTGGTACTGCCACTGGTAAGGCTGATGGCAAACATGGCAATAACAATGATAATCAGCACAATATTCACAGAAAGTAAGATGCGGCAGCGCTTCTGTAATTTCGTTTCCTGTTGTTCCTCTGAATTTTTATCAGCATTTTCATTCTGGTGCTCACCAGATTTTTCTTTGCCAGCTACATGGTCAAGGTCTAAGCCCATATCTTTCACCGGAATACCTGGTATTTCGGATGCATCCACCCCGGGCAGTCCTTTCAGATAATCCTGCAGTTCTTTTAGATAGGCATATCCTATCGGTGTATGGAACAATTCCTGAGCCATGATTCTCTGGTAGATTTCCTGTACCATCTGTGGATTATCCATATTCATATTATCATGTATGTACTGGATTCCTTCCACTTCCTTTTTTGCCAATTTTGCCTGTTCTTCATTTTCAAATACGAATCCACTTACTTCCCAGACTTTGCCATCTAATTCTTTTTGTTCCATATTTCCTCCTGCAATTTACAATCCCAGAAAAGTCTTTTTATAAAATGGTGCAACCTCACCAATCAGCTCCATTGCCTTTTCGTCTGCTTCATGCATATCAAGACGCATATAGCCAAGGGACGGCTTTACAGCTTCAGCAATTCCTTCAAAGACGCTCTTTCTCTCACCCTTAAACTCTACAACCAGCAAATAACTAATGTCATCCTTACGTTCAATCTTCGTTACCAGATATGCTTTCTTAATATTCTTCTGTTTCTTCATATATTCACTGAGTATCTGTTTCAGTTCATCCGCCTCCGCAATTGGCTCACCAACAAATACACCCGTTTTCTTTTCAACAAGATTGCCAGATGCCATCTCAGCTTCCTGCCTCTTATATCGTTTGAAATAACCTATAATAATTTTCTTCCGGTTCTCTTCTACCCGAAGTTCCATACTGCCCGGATTGATTACAAAATCTCGCTCTCCTGCAATCTTCATCAGCTGGTCAAAACTGACTTTCTGTCCCTTCCATTCCTTTACATTATAAATCTTCTGGAAACTCTGCCAGTCTGTATACACCGGCATCCACTGTGCTCCATTGCTATCCTGTAACAATGCAAACTGAAGGGCTGTTCCCTTTTTTCCGTCTGCATCCTTTTCTTCCTTCGGGTCCTCTACCACTTTTACCGGACATAAGAATTCCCCGCGGACTACCTCTTTTAACATACGGTCACATAAGAACTGCTCCGCACGTTTCCACTGTTCATCTTTCTTTTCTTCAAATAAAATCTGTCTGTGTCTTGCCATTGCAAGAATCAGAGCCGGATTTACAACCGGAATCTGTGCTTTGGAAAGCTCGGAAAAATCCGGTGGTGGAAGCAAATCATCTCTTTTTAATCTGCAGGAATAGCTTCCCACATCCAGTATCAGATCTTCCATACCCCACCAGTGGAGGTTTGCCCAGAAGAACATCTGCTTGTCTCCTCTGATTCCTTTTAATTCCAGTTCTACATTCTGCTCTTTATAATGTTCTATTGCCCTTTGAGCAAATTCTTTCGTTGAAAAGATTAATACACTTCCGTCCCCCATAACACGCGGGTAACCGGTATGCTTGTCCCATGCGCAGTAAAGCTCTTTGCATCCCTTTATTTTATCTGCCAGAATCTTGTTAAACACTTCTATCTTCTTTAAAAAGTTATCTGCCACAAAGGTTTTCTTCTTATGATGTACTTCTGCAGAACGAATCAGAAATTCCAGTTCCTCTAAAGTAAGCTTTGCAAGCTCCTGTTCATCCGGCATTTCATAATTCAAAAGATGGGTCTCTAATAATTCTTCTTTACGCTCTTTACTAATTTCCATGTTCTTCTCCTATATCTTTCCTTAAAACAATCACGTTATTTCTATTTTAATATAAAAATGCTATAAAGTAAAATAGAATCCTTCCGGATTCTACTTTATCTTTCACGCAGTTTACATCAGTTCTTCAATGACTCCTGTTTCATTGTATTTTCTGCAGTCAATGACACGCTGATTGGAAGAACCTTTGAATTTTAATGTAATATCATATAGCTCTGCCACATAAGGGCCATCCACCAGCACATCGATTAAGGATAATAATTCTTTCGTATCCTCGGTATATCTTCTTCCCTCCGGTACCAAATCCTTATCCAGTACATATCCGGTATATGCCCATATGTCTTTTTCCGGATGTTCCGTCCGCACCCGCCTGATAAACGGAAGCAGTGCATGCTGGTTTTCCGGTTCAAAAGGGTCTCCTCCCAAAAGAGTCAGTCCCTTGATATAGGGAGATTCCAAAGATGCAAGAATTTCATCTTCTACTTCTTTTGTAAATTCCTCTCCATTTTTAAAATCCCATGTTTCCGGCTGAAAACACTCTTTACAGTGGTTCCGGCAGCCGGATACAAACAGCACCGTTCTTACACCGGTGCCGTTCGCAATATCATTATATTTAATCGCTGAATAATGCATTTTCTTTTCACTTTCTTTTTATAAGTGAAGTACACGCTCCTTGATTTCCTGGGTTCTTCCCTGATTCCAGAACTGGGAACCAATATAACCACAGGTACGTCTTGCCACATTCATCTTATCCTGGTCACGGTTGTGGCAATGCGGGCACTCCCATACTAATTTTCCATCATCATCTTTTACAATCTGAATCTCACCATCATAGCCACATACCTGGCAGTAATCGCTCTTGGTATTTAACTCTGCATACATGATATTCTCATAGATGAATTTCATTACAGATAAAACAGCATCCAGATTATCCTGCATGTTCGGAACTTCCACATAGCTGATTGCTCCACCCGGTGAAAGTGCCTGGAACTGGGATTCGAATTTCAGTTTGGTAAATGCATCGATATTTTCGGTTACATGCACATGATAGCTGTTGGTAATGTAATTCTTATCAGTAACACCCGGAATAACTCCGAAACGTTTCTGTAAACATTTTGCAAATTTATAGGTGGTAGACTCAAGCGGTGTTCCATATACGGAGAAATCAATATTTTCTTTCTCTTTCCACTCCTTGCAGGCATCATTTAACCGCTGCATTACCTTTAAGGCAAATGGTGTTGCTGCCGGGTCGGTATGTGGTTTTCCAGTCATATATCTGGTACATTCGCAAAGTCCTGCATAACCCAGTGAAATAGTAGAATATCCACCATATAAAAGCTTGTCTATGGTCTCGCCTTTTTTCAGACGGGCAAGTGCTCCGTACTGCCAGAGAATCGGTGCCACATCAGAAGGTGTTCCCTTCAGGCGGTTATGACGCGCCATCAATGCACGGTAGCAAAGGTCCAAACGCTCATCAAATAGCTTCCAGAATTTTTCAAAATCTCCGCCGGAAGAGCATGCCAGATCTACCAGATTCAAGGTTACCACGCCTTGATTGAAACGACCGTAGAACTTTGGCTTGCCATCTTCATCATGATATACGGTAAGGAAGGAACGGCAGCCCATACAGGTATAGCAGTTGCCATCTTTTAATTCCTTCATTTTCTTCTCAGAAATATAATCCGGAACCATACGCTTTGCAGTACATTTTGCTGCTTTCTTGGTCAGATAATAGTATTCCGAATCCTCATGGATATTATCCTCTTCCAATACATAAATCAACTTTGGAAATGCCGGTGTAATCCATACGCCATCCTCATTCTTAACACCCTGATAACGCTGGTCTAGCACTTCCTCTATAATCATGGCAAGGTCTTTTTTCTCCTGCTCATTCTTTGCTTCGTTCAGATACATGAACACGGTTACGAATGGGGACTGTCCGTTGGTAGTCATCAGGGTTACTACCTGATACTGGATAACCTGTACGCCCCGCTCGATTTCCGCATGAAGTCTTCTTTCCACAATGCTGTTAATCTTCTCTTCGCTCAGTTCCACATCGCTCTCTTTTAATGTCTGCACCAGCTCTGCATGAATTTTCTCGCGGCTGATCTGGACAAATGGTACTAAATGTGCCAGTGAAATACTCTGTCCGCCATACTGTGAGCTGGCTACCTGTGCGATGGCCTGTGTTGCAATGTTACATGCAGTTGAAAAGCTCTTTGGCTTTTCAAGCATAGTCTCACTGATTACAGTGCCATTTTGCAGCATGTCCTCAAGATTAATCAGACAACAGTTGTGCATGTGCTGTGCATAATAATCTGTATCATGGAAATGAATGATTCCAGCATCATGCGCCTCCACAATATCCTCTGGCAGCAAAAATCTTCTTGTAAAATCCTTATTTACCTCACCTGCAATGTAGTCCCTTTGTACACTGTTTACAGTCGGATTCTTATTTGAGTTTTCCTGCTTTACCTCTTCGTTGTTGCACTCAAGAATACTCTTGATACGTTCATCAGTTGTATTGTGTGTTCTGGCTAACTCGCGCTCATAACGATACCTTACATAATTTCGCGCTACAGAGAAGGCCTGCTCACGCATAATGGCATTCTCCACAAGATCCTGTATTTCTTCCACGTTTAAGGAACGATTCACTGCAAGGCACTGCTTCTCTACTTTTTCCACAATATGAGCGATCTGATGATGGCTCAGTCTTTCAGCCTCAACCACGCTGTCATTGGCCTTTTTCACGGCCTGTGCAATCTTATTTGCGTCAAAGATTGCCTCTGCTCCGCTTCTTTTAATAATCTTCATTATGCAGCCCCCTTAATCAAGTTGTTCCTCACCATTATACAACATCTTGTGCTTTTGTCAATGTATTTATACTGTATTTGGTGTCTATCGAATTCACAATTGTAGTGGGTGCTTTTGCAACTTTGAAAAAATTTTTCCAGTTTTTTCACACAATACAAACCTGTGTTCCCTATATCGACAAAATATTATGATGTCTTTAGGGAACTTTTGTCATATCGTCTGACTATACTTTCTGTGTCTTTGAAATGAAAGACTTTCGATAATCGCTCGGTGAGCATCTCATCACCTGATGAAATACCTTTCCAAAATAGGCAGGATTGGAAAATCCAACCATCTGGGCAATCGATGTGATGCTGTCTTCTCCCTTGATCAAAAGGGGCAGACTTTTCTCAATGCGGTATTCCAACAAATATTCAAATATCGTCTGATTCATATGACGCTTGAAAAAACGGCAGCATTCACTCGCGCAGATATTAACATTTTCTGCGATAGCTCCAAGAGTCACATGCTCATGATAATGCTCCTGCAAATAAGTAATCGTCTTTCTAAGACGCTCAATATCTTTGTACTGAGCCGATGGATCTGGCGAAATTTCACTCCATACGTTTGTATACAATGTATTCCATATTTGCAAAAGTGTCTGACAAATTACAAGCTCAAATCCTGGCAAATGACCCTCATAATCTGTCACAATTGTTTGAATTAACAAAAGTATCTGTTTTTGCCACTCAGTATCTGGCACAAGATGTAGTCCTCCAAGCAAATCATTTCTTGTTACAGGCTCTACATATTTTTTGTCAACTGCACTTCCCTCAAAGCCATAAATCATTCGCGGATGAAATGTAACGGAAAGATAACGGCAGTCTCCCTGATTCAACATATGACCAGTGTGAAGTGCATTTGCATTGCAAAAAAGTCCTTCTCCTGCCTTAAGGCAATATACAGTGTCATTTACCTGATATTCGATTTGTCCCTCCTCAATATAGGTTAATTCTACCTCCGGATGCCAGTGCCAGGCAAATGCGCCTCTCTCGTAATCAGACAACACTTCATGGCTGACAAACACTGGAAATTCATAGCTTCCGTGAAACTTCAGCTCTTTTTTCTCATTATTAATTTTTAATTGCATAGAAACCTCAAGATACTTATAATTTTTTCGAAAATAGTTGTTGCCATACCATTCCTCTCTCATTATAATTGTAA
>OGUN01002050.1_pt1 | contig 12682 bp, 10 predicted proteins | sample 1553621 | NCBI WGS metagenome assembly OGUN01 (sample SAMEA2580300, study PRJEB22360) | human gut metagenome | biome: human gut; feature: human-associated habitat; material: faeces | place: Denmark | collected 2008/2010
TATATTTATATCTGCTTTTTTTCAACCCTTAAGCCTCCCGTTTCAATTGTCAACCTTAATGTTTGTTTTATGGTTGACAATTAAGAATATACCATCTATAATGTTATCCAGTGGGTGCCATTTAATAGTTGACATTCAATTTGTTATCTGGAAGCGGATAGCTTAGCCCTGCTATCCGCTTCATATTTTTGTCAATCCCCCTTAACCTCATCCAATCGAGGAATGGCACCCATTGTATGTATATTATTTATCAACAAGGAGAACACACAGATGAAAAACAAATTCACAACCGTGGAGATTACAATGATGGCTGTATTTGCAGCAATCTTATGCGTATCTGCATATTTAAGCATCCCAACTCCACTCCCAAATGCAGCTCACATTACATTATTGAACTTTATGATCATGCTCATTGCACTGGTATTTGAAGTCCGCGACTCAACGATCATCGTTGCCTTATGGATGATCCTCGGTGCAGTCGGTGTTCCGGTATTTATCGGCGGCGGCTCCGGTATCGGTTATCTGACAGGAGTATTTGGTGGATATACATTCTCATTTATTATCGTTACTATCTTTGCAGGTCTGACAAAGGGTAAGAAATACAATCGTATCCGTTATACGATCGTTGCTATTTTAACAGCAGCACTTATCGACATCATCGGTATGTTATGGTGGAAATTCAACGGAAACTTAACCTGGAAAGTTGCTTTCCTTTCAGGCTTTGTTGCATTTATTCCACTTGATCTTGTAAAAGCTATCATTGCTGCACAGATTGTTCCATTATTCAAAAAACTTATGCCGGAAGCAAATGCAAATACAGGAGCAAAAGAAGTAACCGAATAATTCTTCAATAATTACTATACGCAAATAAGCAGGAAACTTTTAAAGTTCCTGCTTATTTGTGTTTTTGTATTAATTAATATAACTCTACAGATTCCGATGTAGCAGCCGATGTTCTTTTCCGGCAAGGAAATGATCATACAACTGACGGACTGCCGGGTTTTCCTCGGAGAAACGGACATTGGAGCTTGCGTCTGCATTGTACATACCTTCCATACGGCTCCGTCTGGTTCTTGGGCCTGCGCCGGATGGCTGACCGCCACCCATGATACATCCACGTCTGCACGCCATAACTTCAACGAAATCATAGCTTGCTTCGCCGGATCGGATACGGTCAAGCAACCGTCCTGCATTTGCAAGGCCATGTACAACTGCGATCTTCACTTCTCTGCCATCTAAGTCGATCGTTGCTTCCTTCGTTCCTTCAAATCCCCGGACACCTGTATAACTGATCTCACGGATCGTGTTATAGGATTTGTCCTCCGCAAGACGACGGAGCACCGCTTCCGTTACACCACCTGTCGTTCCGAAGATCTTGCCTGCACCGGAAGCCACGGAAAATGGTGCATCTGCGGATTCATTTTCCAGTTCGGTAAACTGCAGTCCCATCTGCTTGATCATCCGCACAACCTCTGTCGTTGTGATGACATAATCGGTATCCTGTCTGCCATCCGTGAAATTATCCGGTCGGAGGATCTCTCCCTTCTTTGCTGTACAGGGCATGATCGATACAACCATCGTTCTCTTACCATCTTCTTTATCTTTCTCTGCAAAATAATCCTTGATCACTGCCGAGAACATTCCCTGTGGAGAACGGCAGGTTGACAGATTATCTGCAAATTCCGGATATTTTTCTTCACAATATTTGACCCAGCCCGGACAACAGGATGTAAATAATGGCAGCTTCTCATCCGACGCAAGACGCGCCGCAAATTCTTTGGATTCCTCCATAACCGTAAGATCGGCGCCAAAGCTTGTGTCAAATACCATGTCAAAGCCCATGATACGAAGTGCTGATACCAGCTTGCCAAAACAGTTCTCGCCCTTTGGTATACCGAAGTTATCTCCAACTGCCACGCGGACTGCCGGTGCGATCTGTGCGACCACCCGGATGGACGGATCTTCGATTGCATCCCAGATATCGGTTACATTGGTACGGATCGAGATTGCTGCGGTCGGGCAGACAACTGCACATTGTCCGCATCCTACACAGTCTGTCTCTGCAAGCGGCTTGTCAAATGCCGGCTGCACCTTCATTTTCGAACCACGGAATGCAAAATCGATAACACCAAGCCCCTGAATCTCATCGCAGGTACGCACACAGTCACCGCACAGGATACATTTATTTGGATCCCGGACGATAGACGGCGAACTCATATCGATCTTTTCTTCTTTTTTATTATTCAGGAAACGAACCGCATGCACTCCAACCTTATAGGCAAGTGACTGGAGCGCACACATGCCATTCTTCTGGCAGGTCGTACAGTCTCTGCAATGAGAGGATAACAACAGCTCGATAATAAGCTTTCTGTACTGCTGCACTTTCTTTGTATTCGTATAGATCACCATGCCCGCTCTCGGTGTCTCGGAGCATGCCGCAAATATTTTTCCTCTGTCATCTTCTACCACGCACATACGACATGCGCCATAGATGGATAATTCTGAATGATAACAGAATGTCGGGATATCGATCCCCGCCTTTCGGATCAGAGACAGAACATTCTTCTCGCCCTCGATCGGCACTTTGATTGAATTGATCGTAATATAATCCATGTTCGTCTCCCTCCTTAATTCTCTGTATATACTGCATGGAACGCACAATTATCGATACATGCACCACACTTGATGCATTTGGCTGTATCAATGACAAATGGTTTCCGGATCTCACCTGTGATCGCACCGACCGGACAGTTTCTCGCACATTTGGAACAGCCCTTACATGCTTCCGGATCGATCTTATAGCGAACCAGTGCTTTACAGTTTCCGGTTCTGCATCGTTTGTCAACCACATGCTCGATGTATTCCTGACGGAAATTCTTCAGCGTACTGAGTACCGGAAGGGCTGCGCTCTTACCAAGTCCACAAAGGGCCGTGTCGGTGATCGCCTGTCCCAGTTCCTCTAACAGATCCAGATCCTCTAACGTACCATTTCCGGCAACGATCCGCTCCAGGATCTCAAGCATCCGCTTGGTTCCTTCACGGCATGGAACGCATTTGCCGCAGCTCTCGTTCTGTGTAAAGTTCATAAAGAAACGGGCTACCTCAACCAGACAGGTATTCTCATCCATAACAACCAGACCACCTGAACCGATCATCGCGCCTTTGCTCTTTAATGAATCAAAATCCAGACTGACCTCCAGATCATCCGTCACCAGACAGCCACCGGATGGTCCACCGATCTGAACTGCCTTTAATGGGATGTCATCCTTTAAACCACCGCCGATATCATACACGATCTCACGCAGCTTTGTTCCCATCGGTACCTCGATCAGTCCCGTATTCTTTACACTTCCGGTCAATGCAAATGCCTTGGTTCCCGGACTTTTCTCCGGTCCGATCGACTTGTACCAGTCTGCACCATTTAAAATGATCATGGACACATTTGCATAGGTTTCTACATTATTCAGAACCGTCGGCTTGGCAAATAAGCCCTGCTCTACGGTTCTTGGCGGCTTGGTTCTCGGCATTCCGCGCTGTCCCTCGATCGATGCCGTAAGCGCACTTCCCTCTCCGCAGACAAATGCCCCCGCGCCACGATTGATATGTATATGGAAAGAAAAATCGGAGCCTAAGATATCCTCACCAAGGAAGCCCGCTTCCTCTGCCTGTGCTATCGCTGTCTTCAAACGGCTGACTGCCAGCGGATATTCTGCTCTTACATAGACATATCCCTCCTGCGCACCAACCGCATATGCAGCAATGATCATACCCTCTAACATCTTATGCGGATCGCCTTCCATCACACTTCGATCCATGAACGCACCCGGATCTCCCTCATCACCATTGCAGACAACATATCGGATCTTCTCCGCCTGTCTGGCAACCTGCTGCCATTTGTATCCGGTCGGGAAACCACCGCCTCCACGTCCACGCAGATTGGAGTCACTGATGACCTGAATAACTTCCGAAGGCTCCATGGTAAATAACACCTTCCGAAGTGCCTGGTATCCACCGACCGCAAGATATTCATTGATATTTTCTGCATCGATATGTCCGCAGTTTTTCAGTACCAGTCTGGTCTGTTTCTTATAAAATGGAATTTCTTCCTGCTGTCTATAGACAATACCATCCTTGTGATACATCAGACGCTCTACCGGTCTTCCGTGCAGGATCGTCTCGTTGAAGATCTCCTCGCAGTCTTCTTCCTTTACTTTTATGTAGATATAATTATATGGCTCGATACGCACAAGCGGCCCCATCTCACAGAATCCATGACAGCCGCTTTTCTTCACGCCAACATGACAGGCTTCTTTTATAACTGTCTGTCCTGCTGCAAAATTCTCTGTTTTACTAATGTCTGTTCCAAATTCTTCTGCTGTATCCGGCTTTTCCTGTTTCTCTGTCCCTGTATACTCTGCCTCCGGAACAAATTCTACCTTCACGCCCTCTGACTGCTTCGCCATCTCGCAGAACCGGTCGTATATTTTCTGAGAGCCACCCGCCAGACATCCGGTTCCTGCACAGACAAGGATCCTGTGCGAATCTGCATGCAACATCTCTTCTGCCTGTTTTACTGCTGCGTCAAGCTCCGATACATTTGTTATTCTATTCATCCGCACCCTCCTTCAATTCTGCTATCAATGCAGTTACCTTCTCCGGTGTCATAGCCGGATGAACAACATCGTTTACCGTCATGACCGGTGCGAGTCCGCATGCGCCAAGACATGATACTGTCTCTAATGTGAACATCATATCATCTGTTGTGTGTTTCTCTTTTGACAATCCAAGTTCTTTATACAATTGATTTAAGATATCCATGGATTTTCTGACATGGCATGCGGTTCCATCGCACACCTTAAGAATGAACTTTCCTTTTGCATCAAATGAAAAGTTCTCATAGAATGTTGCTACGCTATAAGCTTTTGCCTCTGTAATATTCAGTTTGTCCGCCACATATCGTAATAATTCCGGCGGAAGATACTTATATTCGCTCTGAATATCCTGAATGATCGGGATCAGAAATCTTGGCTCTGTCCCATATGCAGCAATAATCTTATCAGCCTCATCGTAGTAAGATTGTTCCAGCATGTATTACCCTCCGTGCTTTGCCCCATTGTTGGGAATTTTTTTCAATACCTCATATACAGATGATAACATTTTTCAATAGGATTTGCACGAAGATTTTGGATTGAAAAATAACCCCCCGCCTGTCTCCGGCACGATGGTGGATAGTGTTTCAACTCATTGCACTTTCTATTCGGTTCGCACGCTTATTTGTCAGCAGTCGCCCAAACTCGCCTTATCAGGCTCAAACATGGGCTTGATGCTGACAGCTAGTGCAAACCTCATAACGAAAGTTCCACTGATGTTGAAAACACTATCCACCATCGTGCCGGAGACAGGCGGGGGTTTTTATATTGCTAGCATTTTACGATCAATAGTTTTTCACCCGGTGTTACCTCATCGCTTTCCAGATGGTTGATGGTTCGGATGGAATCCAGACTGGAGAAATATTCTTTTGCAATCGACCAGATACTGTCGCCTTCTTTTACAACATATCCAACCATACCCGGCATAGCTGCCTTCTTATTCCAATCGATCGGTAGGATATTCATATCGGTAATGACGTCCACAGAACCCGGTGCAAATACCGTAACATTCATATTGATCACCGCCTTGATCTCCACCTCATCGGAATTCAACATCTGGGCTGTAATCTGGTCAACTGATGGATTGATACGGATTGAATCCTGATTGACAAATGGTACGGATTCCACTTGATAATTGAATGGTATCGCCGTTTCAATCTGCTGTAACGGCTTGCTATCCTCCGCTGATACATAGAGTATTTCGGCTTTTACCGCACCTGATATATCAATGCTGTCCTCTCCTGCTTTTACCTCATCGATCTCAACTGTTCCGGTTGCATATACGATCTGCAGTATCTTCGGAAAGCTGCTCTTGATCCGCTCTTTATGTACAACCTTTGTCTTGGCATTATTTTTTATCTGAAGATTCTCAAATGGAAACTGTTCACAGATTGTTTCTACATTTGCCGACGGAGAGAACATATCCCCGATGATAGAAAGCTCCATATCTTCATAAATCTTCATATCTGTATGGAGATTATATTCAACCTGAAGCACGCGGTCCTCTCCGTCATTGTCGGCACGCACACCGACTTCTCCTTTTCCCATCGTGATGCGGTCATCCAGGATCATGCCTTCATTTGCTTCTTCGCAAGGGATCATTCCTGCAAATTCCCGACTCTCATTCAGATACTGCATCGGTACGCCGGGCTCCTCCGCCAGATAGATTACAAACAGGTCCATCTGTCCTTTAATATTTATTCCCCCATCTACAACCTTTGTCTCGATGCCATAGAAGGACACCCGGCTCCAAAGCACCCGACCGATGTTTGGTTTATTGGCAGCGATCTCGAAATCTTCTTTTACCTTCAATATATCTTTTACAGATGCCACATTATTTGTAAATGGAATCTGCTCATTCCTGCATTCGATTCCCGATCCGTTTAACAGTCCGGTTGCCCCGGACAGTTCTACGGAATCCATAGCCCACAGTTTCATGCCAACCAGCCCGCGAACTTCAAATTTTCTTGAATTGATCATGGTTATGTACAGATCTTCCAGCACGCAGCTGACATCGATCTTATCACCGGCAAGTATGCCATCCATATTAATGGATTCCTCAAATGGAACATCACCCTCATAGGTTTCAAACCGAACATCTTCACCAACTGTCTGATACAGGACTTTAAATACAACTGTTCCTGATATCCGCACCTTATTCTCCAATGTCTCTACATCATCTAAAAGGACATTTCCTGTACTTGCAATGATCCGTTCCATATCATCTTTTGCATCCGGTACATTAAAATCATCATTGATCGTAAACTGCGAATACTTAGAAGTCTTTAAAATCGTTGTACTGAGTTTATTTTTTACAAGTTCCATATGATACCCCCATACTATTTTCTAATTTTTAAATACAACCGGTGTCGTTGTCCGTGCGATCCGAAGAACTATATATGGATACGATACCGTATCCTTACTTACTGCATCTGATGGTGTCGCCGTCTGCCTAAGAACCGATTCGACGTAAATAGCATTTTCATCCATATACATCTTATCTACAACCACGCCAACATCATCCCGATTCTGCCTGCCGCTGCAGATCACAATATATGTGTAAGTGTTGTTTGAATATGTCAGATTAAACGGTTCTTCTTTTTTACTGTTAATGACGCTCAACAACTCCTCCGGCAGCATGGTGTCGTCACAGATATCGTAAGTCAGCGCTTCACCATCTTCTTTCACCTTATAGAAACTGCATCCGGCAAACAAACTCAGCCCAACTACCACAGTCAACACCCCTGCCAGAATACGCAGCCATCTTTGTCCTCTCATCTCACCGCTCCCTTCACAATGTCATTTTTCGGCTCTATCTTTACCCTTGTCAATCTCTATACCATTATTTATATGTCCTGCTTTGCAAGTCTATGCATGGAAATTTTGCCGGAGCTCTTAGCCTGTCTTTTCTCATTTTTTCTTATTAATTTATATTTCAACTAAAAAAGTCCGGATACAGCATTTCTGCCATATCCGGACTTCCATTAAAATATACATGTTATCTGTTCTGCTTACGTTCTTATCCTATAATTGCCTTGATTTCAGCTTCACTCATTTCGGTTACATCCATGATCTGCTCCAAGGAATAGCCTTTCTTATGCATTTTCAGGATAATATCAGCTCTTTCTTCCGACCTTCCAACAGCCTTGCCTCGTGCTTCGCCTATCGCTATTCCAGCGGCTTCGCCCTTTGCATATCCCATTTCCTCTACGCCTTCACTCAGATTACACATGATTTTCACCTCATCTCTTATACCGCGTCTGTCTACCGGTATGTCATACTCCTGTTTCATAAGCTTCAATTTTTGTTCTGCTGTCATTGTCTGCGACAATAGTGCTCCTAACAATCGATGCAGTTCATATCTTTCTTCCTTTGGTGGAATCTCCTTTGCCAGACCAATCATCACGATATTTGAAATATCCAGATTGCCCTTCCAGTCCTGATCACCAAGCAGATCATCTTTTACCATATGGATATGACTCAGACTGTTCTCTTTCATATTCATACAGATCCAGATAGAATACACCTGTTTGATCTCGTTATAATCGGAACCGGTAAATTCCCGCTCTTTCTGTGATGATACTAACCTCGCGGTGTAGAAAATTGCCCTATTTAAGATATAATACTTTGTCGGTTCATTCTTCTGTGCTTCCAGATTAATGATCATTTTTGCCAGTCCATCCCGCATCCGTACATAGAAAATGATATCAAAACACACCTTTCCCTCATCGATCTCGGAACTTTCTGTATTCAGTCCGACAATCCGTTCACCGGTTCTGGCATCCACCGTTTCTTTGTTCGTTAATCCCGGTTCAACCGGAATCTGGCTGATATACGGTTCACCTTCAATCAATGATGCAACCGTATCTGCATCCATACCTTTAAATTCTTCTACTACCCTGATCAGTATATGCGCCAATATGATCTTCTGTCCAAGCAAGCGCTTGGCACTGGCATCATACTGCGCTTTCTGATCAGTAGCCTTGGAGGAATATACAATTTCATTATCCATGTCCCATCTCCTTTCCCGATAGAACAGAATAACATGCATATTTTAGCTTTGTATATTGCCTCCGCCTCTCCAAGTTTGATTGTAACGGATATCCGAACGGAAAACAAGTTTATCCATAAAAAAGTCCGGATACAGCATCTCTGCCATATCCAGACTTCTACTAAAATATACATGTTATCTGTTCTGCCTATGCTCTTATCTTAATCTATTTATAACACCATCAACAAAGTTCCCAGTCCGATCAGTACACAGCCAATAATCGACTTCATCGTGAATTCTTCGTGCAGGAATACAAATGCAAGAATCAATGTAATAACGACACTTAATTTATCGATTGGTACTACCTTGGATGCATTTCCCATCTGAAGTGCTTTATAATAACACAACCACGATGCTCCGGTTGCAAGTCCTGATAGGATCAGAAACAACCAGCTTTTCTTCCCGATCGCGCTGATTCCGGACTGTGTATGTGTCAGGAACACCATGCCCCATGACATCACAAGCACAACTGCTGTTCGGATCGCTGTTGCAAGATTCGAATTTACTCCATCAATACCTACCTTTGCAAGAATTGATGTCAATGCCGCAAATACAGACGACAACAATGCAAATACAAACCACATATAAATCCTTCTTTCTTCTTTTATTATCTTCTTTTTCATGCAACTGTGCAATCTATGAAATCTTAACTTTTTCTCTTAACTGCCTGTCGGTAAATGAAAAGTGCGGCAACTGCTGTTATCAGTTCTGCTACCCAGAACGCATTCCAGACACCGACAACACCAAAGATACGACTGAGTACAAATGCAGCCGGAATGATGACAACCACATAGCGAAGCAGGGAGATCATCAATGATGGCGTACCCTTGCCAAGTCCCTCTAATGCACCGGATGAAGTCACAGATACCGAAGAAACTATAAATCCGGCACAGATGATCCGAAGTGCCGTCGTGCCCTCCGTGATCGTTGCCTGATTATCCGAGAACATTCCGATCAATTTATCCGGAAAGATCAGACAGATCACTGTTCCAAATACCATGATCATACCAATGATCGTAAGTGTAATATTATAAATGCTGCGGACACGCTTATGCTCTCCTGCTCCGTAATTATAGCTAATTACCGGACGCATACCCTGGATCATGCCGTTTGCAGGAAGATATAAAAATGTCTGCAATTTATAATAGATTCCAAGGATCACGACATAGATCTGTGAATAGGTACTTAATATCGCATTCAGTGCAGTTGTAAGAAGGGACGGAAGCGCCATATTAAGAATAGCCGGAATACCGATCGCATACAGCTTCCCTGTCAGATAATCCTCCGTATGCAGATATCGTCTGCCGATCTTTACGGATATCGGACGGAACACATAGACAAACAGATAGATCAACAGGGTAAACACCTGTCCAAGTCCGGTTGCAAGTGCCGCGCCCCGGATTCCCATTTTCGGGAATGGTCCGATACCGAAGATCAATAGGGGATCTAATACAATGTTCATCAGGCATCCACCGCCAAGTCCGACCATCGTAACAACCATTCTTCCAACTGCCTGATAGATCTTCTCAAATGACAGATCAATAGAAATAATAACAGAAAATGCAAATACGATCACAGAGTACTGAATTCCCATCTGAACAACCATCTCATTCGATGTGAACATCCGCAAAAATCCCGGCATGATTCGAATACAGACTACCATCATGATCACACCATGAACAACAGAAAGAAGCGTACCCTTTGACGCTGCTGCATTTGCCTTGTCCGGCTCCTTTGCACCGAGATAGAACGCGATCACCGCATTGATTCCCACTCCAAAACCGATGGCTACCGCATTTACAAAATTCTGGATCGGAAAGACAAGCGACAGAGCTGTCATTGCATCCTCGCTGATCTTCGCTACAAAAAAGCTGTCCACAATGTTATACAGAGAATTGACCAGCATCGATAATATCATCGGAAGTGCCATGGACAAAAGCAGCGGCAGCACCGGTCGTTCTTTCATAAATTCTTCGTTCATACGTTTCTCCCTCTCTACATAAAAACGCCACACAGTTATAAATGGTTTCACTTATAGCTGTGTGGCGAAAAGATGACTTATTTATTATCCGGAAAAATCCACTTCATTCGTTTTCGTGGCTATTCTACCATATTTTTTCAGAATGTCAATAACTGCTTAGCGAATATAGTATACTCTGTTATCCTTTCTTGGAATAACATCAGGATACGCTCCATCCGTAAATCCAAGTGCGCAATGTCCGACACCGATATAGTCGCCGGTGATTCCAAGGCCTTCAAGGATCTGCTTTCCTTCTTCGCTTTCGAATTCTTCTTTTGCACGATGGATCCAACAGCTTCCGATTCCAAGATCATGTGCGGCAAGCATCAGATTTCCCATCGTCAGGCTTCCGTCATAGACAGCAGTCGGACAGGATGCATCTGCCAGTACGATCAATATAACAGGTGCTCCGTAAAATGGATCAAAGCCTTCCTCCCAGCCGCCGATCATACGGTTCATCTCCATGATCTTATCCCGCATCTTTTTATTTGTTACCGCAATAATGATCGGAGACTGCAAGCCTCTGCCATTTGCAGCAAATGTTCCTGCTTCAATGATCTGATCCAGAACATCCGCCGGAACCATATCCGGTTTGAACTTCCGGATACTTCTTCTCGTCTTCATCTCATCCAAAACAACGCTCATCTTAAAATCCTCCTTATTACAAGTACTGGCACAATTCATTAGATGGTGTCAAGCATGTTGATTTACCAATACAGGGACATTTGAGTCCGCCGGTACTTGATGGCGCAAAGGCGGCATCTTAGTACCGCTGCAGGACGAAACGAGCGGAAGCGTTCCCTGATTGGTAAAGTCAACATGTTTGACACCATCTAATGAATTATGCAATTACAACAAGCTCTTGCGGAGTTCTGCTCCGTCTTTTGCGCTTAAGTACGCCGGTGCTATATCGAATACAGTCTTACATCCGCTCTGTCCTTCTTTGTACAGACGGTATGCTGCTCTTGCATAAGCCACGATGACACAGGATGTGAATTCTGGATTGGAATCCAGCTTCAGGCTGTATTCGATCACATGATTATTTTCCAGATTCCAGCCGGTCTTACCGGAACGGATCACAAATCCACCATGAGGAATTCCACTGTGGTTTGCCTTTAATTCTTCTTCACTGATAAAGTGAACCGTCGTATCATAATCGGCAAAATAATTTGGCATGTTCTTGATCGTTTCTTCAACCTTTACAGGATCGGCACCGTCCTCTAATACAACAAAGCACTCTCTTGTGTGCTTCTGTCTGGTTGTAAGTTCTGGATTCTCACCATTTCTGACTGCTTCCAGTGCTGCTTCTACAGGGATCGTATACTGCTTGCCATCCTTAACACCCTCTACACGACGGATCGCATCGGAATGTCCCTGGCTGACACCTTTTCCCCAGAATGTATAATCACGGCCTTCCGGTAAGATCGCATTTGCATACATACGGTTTAGAGAGAACATACCCGGATCCCAGCCTACTGAGATGATGCCGACATGACCATTCTTCTTTGCGGCAGCATCTACATTTGCAAAATGCTCCGGAATTCTTGCATGTGTATCGAAGCTGTCTATAACATTGAACATCTCTGCATACTTTGGTGTCTGCTCCGGCAGATCGGTAGCACTTCCGCCGCAGAGAATCATGACATCGATCTTATCCTTCCACTGCTCCACATCATTTACAGAACAAACAGCTGCTCCCTCTGTTAATATCGATACTGTCTCCGGTGCACGTCTGGTAAATACCGCTGCTAGCTCCATATCCGGATTCTGCTTGATCGCACACTCAACACCCCGTCCAAGATTACCATATCCTAAAATACCTATTTTCATGTTTCATACTCCTTTGCAAAATTACTCTTCTTTCAGTTTAATGATTCAAAAAGAGCCTGTCAACTTTTTCATTGACAGACTCCCATTTCATTTTCTCAACAATATAATTCTACTTTAAACGGTCTTCCTCCG
>OGUN01002063.1_pt1 | contig 12653 bp, 9 predicted proteins | sample 1553621 | NCBI WGS metagenome assembly OGUN01 (sample SAMEA2580300, study PRJEB22360) | human gut metagenome | biome: human gut; feature: human-associated habitat; material: faeces | place: Denmark | collected 2008/2010
GAACGGGCGGCAAGAAACAGATCCATGTCATATTTGTCCCAATTCCGGAGATGAGTCTTGATATCCATCCCTTGCGTATGTTCGGCGATCAGTCCGAGTTCCACTGCGAAGTTCAAAGACTCGTCACTTCCGCGATCCAGCTTTTTCTCCCTCAACCATTTCGAATAGAGAGAAGAGAGCGCCCTGAATTTCGCCATCCTGATCGGGGCACTCCCATATCCATAAATCCAAGTATCCCCGATCTCGGAAGTCACGACAGGCAGTGATGCTTTCATATCCAATAGCTCCTGTGCTATTTCATTAAAGGAAGCAGCTATCAGCTGCGCATTGGGATAACGTTTATGCAGATCGGCATAGATTTCTTTTACCTTTTCATACGAATGAGGTCCGTGATTATCACCGGTAAAGTTGACCGATATAGCCGTCTTCCCTCCCGGCAACACATTGTCGGAACCATAGTCCTGCTGGTAAACCAATATCAGTTCGTTTCCCTCCGGATCCCTCCATCGACAAAACTCAGGAACAGCCGGTATTGGAGATGCCGGATTCACTCCGATATGGAGGAAACGGATACCGGCGCGGTTCATCGGGGCAATGATACTGCGGGTATGCCCCGGAACATCGGTCATCTTGGCGGCTATCGTCTTTTTGCCGTATTTCTCGTCCAGTTTATGTGCCAGCAACAAATTGGTTTCCAGTAAATCCAGATTCATCGACTCGGTTTCCACCGTATAGGGGACACCGTTCCAGACAATGTCTCCCTGCCGGATCGCCTTTTCCAAACGTTCCACGTCGCGGTCAGAAGCTGTTTGAAGATATTTCCAAACCAACCAGGAGCCGGTGGTCCAGACATATCGTTCACCGGAACGGTCCGCCCTTAGCTTTTCCGCCACATCCAGCGCTTTCGGGATAAACTCGTCGATATAGCGCTTTTCTACAACCGAACTCAGATCGGTGAACCCGACATCGAGGTGTGTCTTAAATACGACATAGACTTTCGAGACCTCTTCATTCACTTGTGCCTGCCCGGCATTTACCGTCAGGCAGATGCACAACAGAACTAATAAAAATTTAATAAGAGAAGTTTTCATGGCATTTGATTTCAACTATCACTACTTATTGTAAATATTACAAGATCAAGGCAACAAAAATAGTAGATTCAGCCAGATATCATTTTATCTTTTATTACTATTTATTTGGACAATCTTTTGATTCCCGCCAAGATAAAGACAAATACCCCGCTTGCTTCCGGACTAATCCCGTTCAACAAAAGTTTTTCAAAAATATACCTTTATCCCTTCACCTTACACAACTAAACACAAATGGTTTGCTGATGAAAGATTCCGACCTCAATGTACCGATGGTACTGAAGCATACCTCAGAACATAATCACCCTTACTAAGGATCAAGCTGTCTTGTGTCAGCTTTTCAATCATTAATGTATCGGTAAAAGACAAAGTTCGGTGATTTCCGATGCTTTTTCCTGTCAGGATCAATTTACCATCTTTACTTTCCCACGTCTCATATTGGAGGGTTGCCATATTGATAGAAGAAGCCTTACCTCCGGATTCGATCTTGATCCCCTGAAGCATATGCTCCATTCCCGGAGCAGGCTCCACCCACGATCCTTCGATACTTGCCCCACTACAAGCCATAAACAGTACGGCAGGCCCAGCCATAAACCCACTTGCGTTCTTTAATAATGATTTTACATTCATGATTAATGATATCTAAATTCCAACTTTATATGTATCCATATTTTCAACTAATTCATTAAGGGAAAGCTTCTTGAAGGACTCACGTCCGTCTTTAAACCGGGTTGCATTCATTCTTAGCCGATTTAATATCTGCATATCCTGTAAAAATAAAGCAAAAAGATCGCTACAACAAGCCTTTTCTCCATTATTCTTTGTATCTTTAATGCCATGTTTGTTCTTGTCCGACAACAATGAAACGCTTGTAAGACATATGACAAACAAGCGTTTCACAACTGTCGCACAAGCGTCCGGCAACTGAGAGACGAAATAGGGCATGGCAGTCAGCTACCAACAAGTGCAATGTTTAACCTTAATATAATACGGATATGTGTGCAAGATACAGATTAGTCCGGAATCCGGACCCGACAGGAAAGCATAAAAAACAGGCTTTACATCCTCGTGTCGTACCTTACGGGACGCTACGCGTCAATGATTTGATGTATCAGGTGGAATCACGCAGCGGTCTTTCGGCAGGAGATGTCAAAGGGGTTTTGCAAACGCTTGCCGACGTGATGGCCGACAAATTGGAGGAAGGATACATCGTCGAGTTAGAAGGAATCGGCTTTTTCAGTCTCTCGCTTTCCTCCCGTCCGGTCATGGACAAGAGCGAGATCCGAAGCGAATCGATCCACTTCCGCAGTGTCAACTTCCGTTGCGGGAAATACCTGAAAAAGAAACTGAAAACGATGCATCTCGAACGTATGCCGGAAACCCAATCGACTCTCCCGTCCTTTGAAGAACGGCTCCGCCGCCTGACAAACCACCTGAACACGCATCATTACATCACATGTGGCGACTACCGTGAATTGACCGGCTGCTCCAAATACCGTGCCCTGCAAGACCTGAACAAACTGATAGACGAAGGGAAACTGGCTAAACACGGGTACAGGAGTACAAGAGTTTATTCATTTCCTTCAGCCATAAGCGAGTAAGGAAGAACCGGATGGGCTTACGGCTGAAGGAATGAAGGATTATTCGGGGAAAACTTTTGTGGGACGAGTCGTAGCAAAAGTAAACCATTCCAGATTCATCAGGTCTTCTTCTTCATTTCCTGCCGGTTCTGCTGCTTTAAAGACCAAGACCAACGCATGTTTACCGGTAACCGATTTGATATTGGTCTCATGAATAGCATAAGCCACCTCACCATTCATTGCCTCCAGGTCACAGACTCCGAGCAACTCGCCCTCCGGACTATCCAACCGGATTTCGATCTTCGCTTTCTTGTTCTTATCCCAAGTCTTACAAATAAAACGATCCACGTCCGTACCGGTAAAATCGTAATATTTCCAATAGGCATGATCGCCATCACGAATAGACGACAAATACTCTACCGGAACATCATTGTCCGGCCTGCGTACGGCAACCGCCACATGGCCGGACAACAGGCAAGCCCTGGCGGCATCCATCCGGTAGGACGGAGAGATTGGGCCGCCCACCCCCTGTGTGGTCATTTCCACCTCATTAATCGTGCCATCCGGATTAAAGGTTATCGGTTCCAAGCAGGCTTTCCGCATCGTCCCGGTCTCGGTGGCATGGGTCGGACGGTGATAAGCGATATACCATTGTCCGTTGATTTCGGTGATACAACCATGATTGTTCACCAAGTTACGGTCACTTCCCCAATTGTCAATAATCACCCCTCTATAGGTATAAGGTCCCAAAGGAGAAGTAGCTGTCGCATAGTCCAATGTAGCACAATTGGACTCACCATGCCGAGAATGGCTACCATAGACCAAGTAATAGATACCGTTTCTTTTCCGAACAGAACTTCCTTCATTGAAGAAATGCGTTTTATAGGTCAGCAAACTGTCATGGACAGCCCCTTCGATAGAAAGCATATCCTTGCTTAGCTTTGCACCTCTGACATGCCACTGCCCCCAAAACAAATAAGCCTGTCCATCATCGTCGATAAAGACAGACGGGTCGATACCAGAAATTCCCTTTATCGCTTTTCCCTCTTTAAACGGGCCATAAGGTGAAGAAGCAACAGCGACCCCTTCATCCTTTCCTCCTCCAGCAAGACAATAATAAAGATAGTACTTTCCATCCCGATAAATACAGTCGGGAGCATATAAAAGCCTGTCAGTATAATCGACCTGCTTTCCCGCTCCTTCAGTTGCAAAAGAGAACTGCTCTACATGCCAGTTTACCAAATCAGAAGAAGATAGTACATTATAAGAATGCGAACACCAACTGTTACCAGGTTCGTCACGCGAACCATAAATATAAACACGCCCATCAGGCATTTGTCTTACTTCCGGATCAGCAATAAAGACACCCGGAGGTGCTATTGGATTCAGTGCCTGATGAGATGAAGCAGGAAATACATTTTTATCTTTATCGGATGAGACCTTTTTCGTGCAAAGTCGACATCCGGTCAGTAGTCCTGCCACAAGCAGGCTACTGACTCCCAAATAGTAGTTCATGCAAATATAGTTTTCCACAAGTGATGATATTCTATACGCTTTTTATATTTTATATCCGCAGAAGAAGTCCCGATCATAATCGTAAAGCTACCGGGTTCCACCACGTATTTCATATCCTCGTTCCAAAAAATCAATTTTATTTTCATAATCTGTATAATTAGATTAAGAAGATTAACTCCATCCCGGATTCTGTGTCAAAGAACCGTTAGTCAAGTCAATGTCTTTTGACGGTATTGGAAACAGATAATGCTTGGTTGGATCAAAGTTACGTATTTCCACATAACGACGTGGTACACCATCAATTGTAACGGTCCGGTCAGTTGCCCCAACACCATCCAAACGCATAAAGGCACCATAGAGCTCACCATTCATACCCTCCCCGGATAGTGTTGTCGTTTTCTCTGCAATTCTCCAACGGCGAAGATCAAAGAAGCGCAAACCCTCGTTGGCTAATTCCACACGACGTTCATTACGAACCAAAGTACGCAAGGCTTCTTCCGACGTATAGTTAGCCTCTGTCACACGTCCGCCACCACAACGGTCACGCAATTGGTTGATAATACCGAAAATTTCAGAAGAAGCAGCAATTCCTTTTGTTTCAAGCAATGCTTCAGCGTGCATCAACAACACATCCGCATAACGAAAATAAATGACATCCACACCACCGTCCAAAATCTGTATCATAGCATGGTCGCTCCAGTCACAATACTTTTTCCAAACATATCCCGTAGGTGAAGGTTCTTTTGCATCATAACGCTGTCCAGGGATACTTTCTTCTGACTCCGGATCATAAAGAACCCAACTCATTGTCTTCGATTCACGAATCGTAGAGGTCGGATAGATGATAGATTGTGCCAAACGGGGATCCCTATCCTTATAAGGATTTTTCGGATCGTAAGTAGAACCATTTTCATGTATTAACCGACCGTCAGCCATTGGATAGGCATCTACCATACTACCAGTAGGAGTCAATCCCCCCAAAGCATCTCCACCTGACATTTCCTTCAAGAAAAAAGCTTGATTTAAACGATTACCAGTAGTTATACTACCACTAGTATGAACATGTTCTCGTGCCAAAATAATCTCATCCGAATCTTCTGCATTCCCATTAAACAAGTCGGCATAAGGAGTCTCTCCTACAGTATTAAGCGAATACTTACCGATCAACTCAGATGTAACTGTCAACAAATTACTGAAATCATTTTCCCATAAATAAGCACGTGCTTTCAATGCTTTACATGCACCTGATGTTACACGGCCCCTTTCAAGAGCCTTACCTTCTAGTTCTTTTATTGCTTGATCTAGTTGACCATGGGCAAAAACCAACACTTCTGCCTTAGGAGTCCGGACTTGAGTTTTAGCTTCTTCTTCTGTTAAGACTTTCTCTATTAACGGTACATCTCCGTACAACGCTACTAAACGAATATAGCTGTAAGCCAAAAAAAAGCGTATTTGTCCAGTTAATGAAGTTTTTTCTTCAACACTCAGTTCCGAACACTTGTCAATGTTCTCCAAAAATTGCCAAGCCATACGAATATTAGTATAAGCATACGCCCAATGGTTATTTACAACAGAAGTCGTAGTAAGATACGATCCGTTACCAATCAACTTTATATCCGTATACCATCCTTCCCATTGCATGTAGGAATTGTCCGACATCGCCTCGTCGAAACAAGGATGCATTTCATATTCCAACGGGAAAGCACGGGAATATACGTCTGCGACAAACGCACGGACATTACCGGGAGTTTGCCAAAAAGTTTCTTCCGGTAATTTATCCTCAGGAAGCGCATCCAAGACATCGTCACAAGAACACAGCGCACATCCTACAAAAAAGGCTATTGATAAAATTTTATTTTTCATAATGATTCTAATTTTTAAAATGTAACATTAGCACCTATGCTGTATACTCTTGAGTTCGGAAAAGATATGGTATTCAAGCCATTTTCCGGATCAAAAACTCTATAATTTGTCAACGTAAACAGATTGGAACCCGAGAAATAAATTCTAGTCCTCTCTATAGGTGACTTCTCTCCAAACTTGAAAGTGTATCCGATCTGTAAATTCTTTAAACGTAGATAAGATGCATCCTGTACCCAATGTGACATATTGGCATAATTGAGACGATTGGCCATTGTCATACGTGGATAATATTTACCAGTAGTCGGGTTGGACGGATCAAAAGAGTCATAATAATGTTCTTCCATAGCCGTTTGTGAACCCAAAGGCTCGATAACGTCACGTCCTAGAAAACCATCGACTTTACCAACCCCTTGAAACATGGCTGAAAAATCCAAAGCCTTGTAATTGAAGCCTAAATTCAAACTGAAGGTATAACGAGGTATCTGATTTCCGATAATCTTTTTATCGGACTCCGTAATCTTTCCATCTTTGTCCAAATCCTCAATAATAATATCCCCCATTGAGAAATTCGAGTTATATGTCAACATCACATCCTTATATTGTTCATATTTTTCTTGCGTATCAGCAAGACCTAATGTTTGCCAACCAAACAGAGCATCGATTGGTTCCCCCTCAATACGGGTAGTCAGACTAGATGTTGGTGACTTGTAGCCATGCATATCCAGAATTTTATTTTTTACATCGGACAGCATGAAATTAATATTGTAGCTGAAATCATCATTTATTTGGTCCTGCCAATTGACTGTCAATTCCCATCCACGGTTTCTAACCTTACCAGCATTCGAAATCGGTGGTGTGATACCTAACAAGCTGGGAGCTTCGAGGCTCAACAAAATATCATCCGTATCCCGATTGTACCAATCGAATGTAAAACCTAAGCGATTGTCAAGTACATTGACGTCAAGACCAAAGTTCAAGTTCGTACTTGTTTCCCATGTAATAATGTTATTTCCCATAACACTTTCCGTCATTAATGATTGTACAACACCATCAAATAAATAAAAACGGGTATCTCCACCTACTACAGCATACGTAGACATACTCAGATAATCATCAATACTTTGGTTACCTAGTTTGCCCCATGACATACGCAATTTAAGATTCTGCACAGCACTCCTAAGCGGACTAAAAAAAGATTCTTCAGATATCCGCCATGCTGCCGAGAAAGAAGGAAACGTACCCCAACGATGCCCACGGGCAAATTTGGAAGATCCGTCATGCCGTACATTGGCTTCAAGCAAATAACGATCTTTATAAGAGTAATTCACCCTACCGAATACAGAAGTCAAAGCACTATAGGTTTTAGTCCCTGTGGCTGTGGCTGTAGCTGCATCACCTGGATCGATTACTTCGAAATCATCGGTCGGAAAATCTTTCCGCGAAGCTACAGTTGTATTGTATCTGAACTGTTCGCGCGATGCACCCAGCAACACATTAATATCGTGACCACCGAATGCTTTCATATAATTAGCCGTCGCACTGAGGGTCAAGTTACGGTTACGATACCAAGTATCCGTCTTAGTATTACGAGCCACAAATATATTCTCACTTTGTCCAGCCGGTTCGAAAGCATCATAAGTTACTCGCTTTTCAAACTTATCAACATAAGACGTCTTGCTTTCATAACCCAATACCCCTTTCACTATTAATGAATTTTCTAACAACTTTACTTCAGGTGAAAGCAATAATGACAATTTATCCGTCTCATAGCGTTGATAACCATAATCATCAGTCGTCATACGTACTGGGTTCTTCGGTGTAGAATGGAACGACCAAGTTCCATCTGAATATTTAACCGGCATATTAGGGAATGAACGTGGTGCATAAATATAAGCATAACCAAGCCCCGGGCTCTCTTTACTAACATCGTTGATATAAGCGATGTTAGATTGAATAGTAAACCAATCGGCCAAATTAGCCGTCGTATTCAAACGGGTATTATAACGTTCGTAAGACGATTCGATGATTCCGTCCTGTTTGGCATATCCTACTGTTCCGACATATTGTATACGATCGTTACCTCCCGTAACAGAAACATCATGCGTATGTTGTAAAGCCGTATGTAATAATTCATCAAACCAATCTGTATTTGCTTCATTATGATCGATATTACCTGTGCCATTCTTCATACGATCAATCTTATCCTGCGGAAATAATAATGTTGTACCATCGGGTAGAGCCTTTCCATCAGCAACCATAGCACGATTATACAACTCCGCATATTGCCAGCCTGTAGCCGACTTCGGTTGACGCGTAGCCTGCTGCCAGCCGACGTTTCCATTATAATTAACCTGTACTTTTCCTTGTTTCCCCTTTTTCGTTGTAATCAGGATAACCCCATTGGCAGCACGCGAACCATAAATTGCCGCACTCGCATCACGTAAGACGGTAATGCTCTCCACTTCCGAAGGATCAAGCATATTGAATTGTTCCATGCTCGGCTGCCCATTAGTACCCAGCTGAATGACGTCATCGATAATAATCAGAGGAGTCGAGTTACCACCGTCTTTGGAAATACCGGTAAAAGTACGATTCTGACGAATATAAACTTCATTAGCATTCGTACCCGGACGACTGGAACCCAATTCTACTGTTAAACCGTTAACCATTCCTTGCAATGCTTCCGAAAGATTGGATACAGGAAGGTCTTCCAACTCTTCAGCAGAAATGGTCGAAACAGAACCGGTTATATTCTTCTGTTTCATACTACCATAACCAACCACAACCACTTCATCCAGTTTTTGGTTATCCTCCTGAAGAACTATATTTAATGTATTACTTTTAGGAACAAAAGTTTGCTTAATATAGCCTATATAAGAAACTACAACCTTTTTCCCTTCAGGAACATCCAGAGAGAAATGACCGTCAATATCAGTGATAGTACCCGTCGGAGAATCTTGCAACCTTATAGTGGCACCAATAATCGGTTGACCACTTTCATCCAATATCTGCCCCGTTACTTTCCGGGGTTGTGCGTTAACAGATAATGCAAATGCGATGAAGCATAACAGCATACCTATCTTTTTAACGGATGAAGAACTTATGTACTTCATAAATATAACGTATTTATACATATTATTTCCTTTATTAAATGCGCAGTTCATCTTCTCCATTCGGGAGCTCCCACGCTAGAACAACCTTCAAATAATTCATTCAGTTTAAAATTGTTATTAGCCGGATCGGTAAACAAACCAGTTGTCGACATTTTAGAATCACTCAGCCCAAGACTGCCCTTAGTTGATGAATGATCACTTGTCTGAAAACTGTTAACCGGACTAAAGCGATAACTTCCCGTATAGTCATCCTGACCACCAGAACCCAGTTCATTAAACTTCGGAATATTATTGTCTATTTTCATAGAGCCACCAAAAACGCAATTCTCTATTTTAATGGGAATATTTGCAGCTACTCGGAATAAAAATGCATTTTCCATAGGGGCATAGCAGAATGTCGTGTTCGTAATTGATATATTTTTACCACTATCCGTATTACGCAAATCGGCAATAGCACAAATATTAGTTATGGTACATCCATCAAAAGAAACATCATTTACATAATTTCCTTTTTTTCCATCTGTAGAAACAATACCTTGATTACCTATTGCATTGATTGTACATTCTTTAAATAAAATTGCTTCAACACTTCCGCCTGCTTGTTTCGAACGAACAATAGCACGGAAATTCTCGATATAACAATTGGTAAAATCGACCGTATTGATCAAGAAGACTTTAGATTCCGGACAGATCACCTGTTTGCCGCTCAAACTGTTGTTAGTCATTTCCGACAAAGGTTTTGCAGCCTTTAGATTGATGCGTTTGAACGTTATCTTATCTATCATACCATCTTCTACCACACGAAAAGCATTATCAAAGCTAAAAGTAGGATACTCCTCCAATGTTTGCGGAGTTACAAAATTAACAGAATGAGCAAATTCAATAATCGATTCACCACTATTCAACACATATGTTTTTCCTGCCGGAAGAATAAAAGTGGTGCCTTCTGCTATAGAATTCCAATCGAGACTGTTGAAATAATTCGGGTCAAACGGTTCGTTACGCAAGTCTACACGATTTGCCGTTCCATAATCCGCATCCAAATTCTCTGTAGTTTCTGTTGTTACTTCGATACGTGCCTGATAAGTTTCAGAGGTCTGCTCAGCCCCTGAATACAGACTGACACGATAAGATGTTTCAGGAGTCAGATCACCTATAATTTTCGAACCAGCCAGGTACTCTTCCGAAGAAACCTGATATACCTTCATTTCCTGTGAATCGTCTTCTGCTCCGACCGGAACTGCGGTCAAAGCCGTAATAACAACCGTATCATTGGGGGACCATGAGATAAGAGCCTGCGTATCAATCGTACGAGTTTCCTTCAACTCAATAGACAAAGGACGATAAAGAATCCCTGTCACCTCCGTCTCCCAATAACCGGACAATCTTCCATTACCTATACATTTTACCTTAAATTTGTAATTTTCTTCCCAATCCAAAACAATAACACAGGAAGATTGGTCAGTTGATACTGTTTCTGTTTTATAGAGCTCTTCCTCCTTATTAGTCACCTTATATACTTCGACGACATATTCAGTCGCCCCTTCTACACTCTTCCAACTAATATAGGCTTTGTTTTGTACGACCTCCATCGTTGCCACAGGCCGTAATAGAACTTTAGCACCTGAATCGTCATTGTCCGAACAGCCTGTCACCAGAAACAAGAAGCTACTCAACAGGAGGCCTACCATCATTAATTTCATTAAATTCATAGTATTTAATTTTAATATTAACATTTCATTGATCTTACTTCTTGAAGTTGTATGAGATGCTTTCATTCACCAAACTATTGATATATACTTCTAAAGCAGTATACCCAATATCCGTAGTTTTGTTGCGATCTTCCGAATTAGTCGGATCCAATCCTACTTTCTTTTCCCAAGCATCATCCATACTATCTTTATCTGCATCTGTAATAACTCCGGATGTATTATATGTCAACCCTTCAAATCCTTCTGCTTCTTCCGGACTATTGATTATCCCAGGAAGAGGCCCACTTTTATCATCACCGGCTCCCGTATAGGTGCAACTTCCCCCCTTCACGTCTTTAATGATACGTGCATCCACTTTATCCCGTGGAAAGGCACCAGCGCCATTATCACCGATTACCGACTGGAAAGCCTTTTCGGCAGATTCGTAATTCTCGGACAAGGTATATGCTTCCCAATCAAACCAATATTGTTCGTAATTATCTTTACCAGAAGATACAATAAAAGAAGAAGCTTTCATTTCATCAAGACTATAAGGGTAGTTACCATCTGTATATATACCCTTCCAGTTGTCAGAAGTGAGATCAGAATTCCCTTCCATTACATTTCCATCAAAAAACCACTTGGATGCAGCACGCAAAGGAGCCTTTTCCGGATCACGTGCACTTGATTGACGGAAGAATTTCGGTTCCTTCACACGAGCCGTTGTAGCAGGGCCCGGTTTATAGTAGTTATTCACAAAGTTACATGACCATCCATGATGTTCCGAATCTTGTGACTCGTCCATTCCTCCATAAGTAGCCATTTGGCTCCCCCAATTATAGTTCACATTATTAATATATTCCATATATACATTGATATCCTGTCCGGGGTCTTTGCCTCTCGCGCCATTCATCAATGGAGTACGGCTATTACAATGAGCAAACAAATTATGGTGGTAAGTAGAAGAGGTACCACCCCATGCACCGCCATAGCCACGGGAACCTTTCTTATTTACAGAATAATAAAGTCCTTCACTGGAGATGCACCATTGTACTGTAGAAAAATGGGTATCAATAAAATCCGTGTTTTCTTCACTTGCCCAACTAAATGAACAATGGTCAATGATAAAGTTATTAGCATTTTCCACACGGAGGCATGCAGCATTATGATCTTTTCCACTCGCATCCTTATCCCCTACACGGAAACGCACATGGCGAATAATAAAATTTTCAGAACCTCCAAAATTCACTTCATTCTTTATCACACAAATTCCACCTCCCGGAGCAGTCTGTCCGGCTATTGTGAAATTCTTTGCTTTACAACGTATCTCCGACTTCAATTCTATTTTACCGGAAACGGTAAAAACAATCGTAGTAGCCTCATTCTCTGAACATTGTTTCAATGCCCACCGAAAAGATCCTTCGCCATCATCATTGGTGTTTGTTACTTTAACTACGACTCCGTTACGACCCCCCGTCGCATTTTTCCCAAAGCCTTCGGCAGTAGGAAAAGCTTTCAATACTTCCGGTGCTTTCGCGTAAGGGCCCAAGTCCATATTAGTGAATCCTTTGACATCAGTACATGCTCCTAAAATCGTAGTACAACCTACAAAAAACAGACACTTAGTAAAATAATACATAACACCTTCATGCTGTGTTTTCCATTTTTCAATTAATGCATAATTTCTCATCCATCTTAATTTAAAGTTAATACATCTTACTATATACTTTTCACAAAACATCTGTTAGGCACAAATCAGAGTTGAATGTTACTCACTTTTTCACCTATTAACAGAAAGGTTTT
>OGUN01002065.1_pt1 | contig 12650 bp, 4 predicted proteins | sample 1553621 | NCBI WGS metagenome assembly OGUN01 (sample SAMEA2580300, study PRJEB22360) | human gut metagenome | biome: human gut; feature: human-associated habitat; material: faeces | place: Denmark | collected 2008/2010
ATAATAAACACTCTATTCCTTTCTCCTTTTCCCCAAAAAGCTTACGCTTTTTAGGGACCCCATAATTCCAAATTCTGCGAACAACGAGAGCAAAGAATTTGGGAAAAACAGTTCGGGGAACTGTTTTGTAGTATCTTTGTTTCTTATAAGAGCCCTGTTTAATTATTTTCTTTTTGTTTATGGGTGAGAATTCTGCTCGAACCTGTGACGCGTCAAAAGCAATTCCGTGTTTGAATGAATTTCTTTGAAATTCATAATAAACACTCTATTCCTTTCTCCTTTTCCCCAAAAAGCTTACGCTTTTTAGGAACCCCATAGTTCCAACTTCTGTCGTACAGCAGTGCGTCAGATTTTGTATTACTTTTAAATCAGTTTATCGACAGTATAAAAGCCATCGGTTTTTAACCGATGGCTTTGTTTTATGTCAACCAAAATCTTATGCTGCTTACACCTATATTTTATTAGTTTATAAAAAGCAAAAGGAGACGGTATTTCTACCGTCTCCCATAGCTTTATTTCAATGTCAGATTGAAAAGGCTGTATTAGTCTAAACCGCCCTCTACATCTTCTCTACCTGTTGTTGATGTAGTTACAACATCATATGTTTTGAATTCATCAATCTGTGACATTGGCTTTGTGTAAAGTTCTTTCATTGGTTTTCCTCCCAAATTTACCGGTGCCTTACCCCTGCCGATTAGGCAGAGGCAAAAGCATCAATAAATTATAATTTGTTAGTGATAAGTGTAAGATTTAACTTCAGAAATTGTTTTATTCAAAGTGCCGTCAGCAGTCTTTGTGATAACAAATGCTGCAGCTGAAACCTTACCGTCTTTCTTAGAAAGACCATATCTAAGAGAAATATCTGCTGCTGAATTCTTAGTATAAGCAATCTTTACAGTGCCTGCATTAGCGTCTGCACCCTTATTGCCAACATTTTCAAGTGTGAGTTCAGAATCAGCTAAATTCTTACCATAAATGAAGCCCTGCTTAACTACTGTTTCGCCAGGAGCAACATTACGAGATGCAGCAAATGAAACCTGAACAGAACCAGCAATTTCATTTACGCCTGTAATTACAACTGTTGTTTTCTGCTCAACTGCAGTATCAACAGCTACAAGATTCATATCTGAACCGCAGAAGAATGTGTAAGTATCGCCATAAGCAACTGTTACACCGTCAACCTGCCATGCTGCAACGCCGTCCTTATGAACGCTAACCTTAGCGTCATAAGCAACTGTTGCAGGGCTTGCTGTTTCTACGCCGTCTACTGTGAGAGTAGCACCTTCAGGAGCAGTTACTGTGTACTTAGCAACATTATCCTTAGTGTACTGAGCGTAAATTGTAGCACCATCTGTAAGTGCATGGATATCAGGTTCAGTCATTGACCAACCAGTGAATGTGTAACCAATAAGTGTTGGAGCTGTTGGAATTTCAATATTAGCACCGCTTGTTACAGTTTGAGTATCAATTACATTGCCGTATGGGTCTACAAATACTACTGTAAATGAAGTGTCAGCCTTTTCAGCAAATACAGGTTCGTAAGTGATGTCAGCTGTTGCATATGTTACAAATGAAGCTTCGTCAGAAACAATCTTGTTACCAACTTTCCAACCTACGAATTCGCCTGTTTCGTTATTAGCTTTAGCAGTAAGAACTACTTTATCACCAACTGCAAGTCTTGCGTTAGCACCGTTTGTAGCATCAGCATCGTTAAGAGTTGTTGTGCCAAGTTTTGTTGAAGCAACTGTTACAACTACACCTGCATCAAGCTTAGCAACTGCATCTTTAAGAGCAGCTGTTGCAGCGTCTACATCTTCCTGTGTTGTGTAAGCTTCAACTGTAGCCTGAGCATTAGCCTTAAGAGCTTCTGCTACCTTTGCGTAAGAAGCTGCTGTGAAATCATCAGCTTTTACATTCTGTGCAGCATCAAGTGCATTATAGTATTCTGTACCGTCAAGCTTATCAATCGGAAGTGTTGATACATAACCACAATCAGGGCAAGTAGCTGTCTTAGAACCTTCTACCTTAATTGTAGGCTGAGTAACGGTTTCGTACTTAAGAGTACAATCATCTACTTTGTCGCTACCAACTTCAGTAAATGCATATTCACCTGTCTTTGACCAAGTGTAAGTTGTTGTAGTATGAGTACCGTTCTTATTATCGGTAACCTTAGCAGGAGTGTTAGCAAAGTTTTCAGGTGTTTCGCCCTTATTAACAGTGAGAGGTTTAGATGTACCGTCAATGAAGTTATAAGTATAAGTTTCAGTTGTAGGATTAGCTACAAGACCTTCAACTGCAGCTTTAAGTGCAGCTGTTGCAGCGTCTACATCTTCCTGTGATGTGTAAGCACCAACTGTTGCTTCATCATAAGCAGCAATTGCTTCTGTTACCTTAGCATAAGAATCTGCTGTATACTTAGAAGCGTCAACATCCTTTGCAGCCTTGAGTGCAGCTCTGTAAGCTTCACCGTTAAGCTGAGCAATTACAGTACCTGTTGCGATTGTTTCGCCGCAAACATTACATACTGTATCACCTGTGTTACCAGGATTGTTGATTGTAGGTTTAGTAGCGTTTACAACCTTTGTATCAGCGTGGTCACATACAAGCTTATCAATTTCTGCTGTGTAAGAATGACCGCAAACATCACAAGTGTATGTTGCTTCACCTTTTGTTGTGTATGTAGGCTTAACTGTTACTTTTTCTATGTAATGACAATCTGATTTTACAGGATTAGCTACTTCATTATAAGTAGCGTCTTCTGTTGCAACTGGAACATCAGGCCAGCTATATGTTGTAACTGTATGATGACCTGCATTATCAGATTCAATAGTTTTTGCTGTGTTAGAATCAGGAACTGTTGGCTTTTCGCCGGCATTTACAGTTTGAGAAGGAACGTCCACACCATCAGCTCTCACAAATTTGATTGTGTAAGTTGATGGCTTAGGAGCTTCCTTAAATTCATTGAAGCCCATGAAAGTTGACTTTTTTGAACCAGGCCATTCAGTATCACCTGTGTTAGTATTTGTTTTTGTATCCCAAGCATTTTTAGCATATGTTGTAAGTTGAGGAATCATAATACCATCACTGGTTGGACCTACATATGAAAAGCTCTTTACATTTGTAGGATTATAAATGTGGAACTGGATAGGATCGTTTGTTACGATTTTAAATACGAATGTAGCAACAGGAATTGCATTTGTATAAGTATAACCTGATGCTTCACCTGTTGTAGGGTCTACAAATAAACCGTCAGGATCTGCAACTGAAGTGGTATCAACATTTGGCCAAGACCAGCTATAATCAAGTACATTGTACTTGCCATCTTCTGAATTAGCAATAATCTGTGAAGAGTTTGAACCATCTGTTGTGAATGAAGATTTGCTTACGCCTTCTTCACAAAGTGAATATAAAGGAAGGTAAGATAAACCACCTTTACCTTTTTCCCAAGTACCCTTAGCAGCTGCTCTTTCAGTTTCAGTACCAAGCTTATAAACGTTCTTTCTGCCTGATTTATAATAATAAATACCGGCAGGTTCAATAGAATCACTGAACTGAACTTGTGCCAAGATTGATGAAAGAACTTTGATGTTTTCAACAGCAACTGTCATTGTGAAATAATCACCTACACCGAGCTGAACATCATTTTCGAGTGTAGGAAAATAATTTTCGATTGCTGAATTAAATGTATTTGCCTTATCCTTGCTAATAGTAAGTGTACCGGAAGTAGTGTTACCATTAACAACTGTATAATTATAATCTACAGGTGCGCCATAAAGTGAAGCATAAGAGCCAAACTTTTCTGAGCCTGTGCCACAGGTTGAATAATCAGTATAATTAGTTGCATTATCCTCTACGAATGTACCAAAATACATTTTCAAATTTGGTTCATAATCGCCAGGTGCTGCAAGTGCTGTGAAAGGTACTGATAAAACAACCATAAGAACTGACAAAATGACAGCAATTGCCTTTTTGAAAGTTTTATTCATTTTCTTTCCCCCTATTTAATTCAAAGTTACATCAGCGTATTTAACTTCATTACCAAAGAATGTAAAAAATGTAAGCTTATCTAAACCATCAATTGCATTATCTTTGTTAAAGTCGCAGTAAAGATTATAATCTTCTGCACCACCGGAAAAAGCTTCATAAAACGAAAGCTTATCCAAGCCATCAATACTGCCATCGTGGTTATAGTCGCATATTGCAATGCTTACCGATGAAACATCCTTTGATTCGGAAACTACTAATGTAACCGTTCTGTCAATAGTGGTTTCACCACTTATTAACATTTTGTACTCACCTGCCGGAATATCGGCAAGTGTATAATCACCGTTTGAATCTGTAACTGCAGTTGCAACGGTTGAATCATCTGCAGTTTTAACCGTAAGATTTATACCGCCAATACCGGTATCACTTGCACCTCCATCAAGGGAAGTAGCAATAGTAATCTTACCTGTTATATCACAACCCGGACCTTTCGGTGAAACATCACAGGTCATAAGATATAAAGAACCGTCATAATCATCGGCTTGGTTAACGAGTGCATACTCATCCTTAAGCCCATCATTATAATCTGTTAAAACAAAAGTCTCATTCGGGCTGGTTGAAACTGAAATTACATTTGATGCATCACATTTATTAGCAAAAGCAACTGAAAAAGTTGCAAGCAATGTGCCATCACTATTGATTGCTGAACAAGAGTCAGAATCAGAAACAAAGCCAAACACCAAATTTGAATTTTGTGTAATAGTTCCCATTGACGAAATGCCGGTAACTTCACCTGAAAGAAGCGACTTTGCCGCTGTATCAACAGTAGCATCTGCACTATACTTTGCAGTTACCTGCACAACCGATAACTCGGAAACACCTTCTAAATAGAAGTTTACATCGTAAGTACCGGCAGGCAATTTATCACCGTCATATTGTTTTCCGTCAGAGTCTGTATAAGTGCAATAAATATTTGGCTTTTCACTGCCAACAGTTGCACCGTATGAAGTATTAGGAAGGCACACGAAAAGTGCAATAAGCACCAAGAAAGTAAGTGTACCAATTACAGCACCTATTCTCTTTTTAACAAATGCATTTTGCATAGGTGTTACCTCCTTGCCAAGTAAATAAAATTTAGGGAGAGACGAGATCGCATACAACACCAAATCAAACCTCGGTTATAAAAACGCAAAAGCGTAAAAGCAAGCTTTGAAGAAATGATATTGTAATATCAGGGATAAACAGTAACTAAACGCAATCGCCTTTAACCTCCCAACCCTTAAAACAGGGCCGGTATATAAACGGGGATTACCCGATCATATAGAATTTATAATAAAGTAACCATTATAATAAACGGTTACATATCAGGGGTATTGCTACCCCTGATATGATTTAATTTAATTAGTCGAGAGCACGTGGAGCATACTCAACTGTCTTACCATAGAAGGTAAAGAATGTAAGCTTATCTAAGCCGTCAATTGCATTATCCTTATTATAGTCACAGTAGAGATCATAAGCGTTTGAACCGCCGGAAAATGCAGTGTAGAATGTAAGCTTATCCGAGCCATCAATAACACGATCACCGTTGTAATCACAAATACATACAGGAATTTCTGCATTTGAAATATCTTTTGTACCGGTGAGTGTTACAGTTCTGTCGATAGTTACATTTTGTCTATGAACAGTAAGTGATGTTGTACCAACTGGAACAGTAGCAGTGAATGAACCGTCAGCTGCCGAAGTAGCAACTACTTCGCCGTTTGCGATAACATCAATTCCTGCAACACCTGTTGATGATTCAGTACCGTCAACATTTGTAGCAATAAGAACCTTACCGCTTACAGTAATTGTATCAGCTGCTGCCTGCTTAACTGAAGGAGCAATTGTTACATTGCCGTCAACCTTATATTCATAAGGGAATGCATTAACTGTTACCTTTTCACCGTTGATTGTAAGTTCATTAACAACTTGGTAACCTTCAGCTGCCTTAACATCAATTGTGATTGTTGAGCCGGTTTCTACTGAAACAGGAGTTGCGTAAGCAGCGCCATTGATTGTTACAGTAGCACCTTCAACAGCATTAACTGTTACAGTGCTGTTTGTAGTTTCAGCAGGAGCAAGAGCAATCTCTGCAGCCTGAAGTTCTGTATCAACAGTGTAGATATTTGTAAGTGAAGCATCGTAGCCCTTCTTATCAGAAAGAACAAAGTTAGCTGGATCCTTATGAGCATAATCGCCGTGACCATACTGTGCAAGAGCAACTGCTGCTGCAAGAGCTCTGACATATCTGGTCCATGATTCTGCAGTGTAAGAACCATCGTTTACAAGCTTACCTTCAGCATCCCACTTACCAAAGCGAGGAGCGTTTGCGCCTGTTGTCTTTGAAACTGAAGCTTCAGTTGTTACAGTCTTACCATCTTCAGCATAAACAGCCTTAGTAGCAGTAAGAGTTGAATAGATGTTGCCTGATGCACACTTGATTTCTTTTTCAAGCTGTGCACCCTGGTAACCACGCTCAACAGCTGCGCTTGCAAAGATATTGAAGAGTCTGGTATATTCAGCTACTGCTGCTGATGAAAGTGATGAATGAGTTACATAAGTATAAGACTTTCCGTTGTCAATGCAGTTTTGTACAGTTGATGCTGCACTTGCAGGAGAAACGCCTAATTCCTTCTTAACTGCATCTTCAGTTTTAGCCTCTCCGGTAGCTTCATCAATTACCGGGTTGCCATCTGCACCTAAAACAACTTTATCATAATGATATTCAAGATCAACAGTAAAGTTCTTTTCAATGTTTCTGGCAATGTCAGTCATCTTAGAGAATGTTAAGATGTTAAAGTTTGTGTCATTAAGACCGGTTCTTGCAACAGAAATGTTTTTGAATGCATTATCTGCAGCCGGCTTAAGTGTATCATTCATAATGCTTGTTACATAGTTGATTCTATCAACAGCCTTTGCAACAGCACCACGGTTATCAACGATTGAACCGTCAGACTTAACTTCGTTAGGAACGATAGTATAATCTGTTACAGGGAACTTACATGACCAATCTTCATTTGAGTTAACCTTCTTGCCATCGGCATCACGGTATACATACTGAACCTGGTTGTAAAGGAGATTACCCTGTGAGTCAGTTGCCTGAGTTTTAGTAGGCATCTGGCAAGGATTACCATTTGTGGTAATAGCATTATCCCAAGTTGTTTCATAAACAACTGAGTTAGCAAGATAGTATTTACCATCTGCATTCTTAATTACTTTGATTCCGGCTTGGTCTGTTGTACGAACCTTTCCATTATCATCAGAAAGAGCTAATGGTGAATAGATTGGCATTGTACCTGCAGCATCGAAGTAGTAAACGCCTGCAACACCGCCGACCTTACCTGAACCGTCAGCAAGAGCTTCGCCACCAACATAAGCGTTAGCCAAAACATCCTTTGGAATTGTATATTCTTTTCCTTTAGATGTTACTGTTGGAGCAGATTTTGTATAAGGAACATAAGCTAAATCGCCAAACTTTGATGTAACTTCTTTAGTTGTTGCTGTGAGATGAGTCTTATTGTTAATGCTCTGTGCAAAAGCAACTGTCATAGCAGATGACTTAATAGAAAGTACATTAAGAAGAGCCTGCTTAGCTTGCTCGAAAATAGTTGAGTTAGTAAAGTCTGAAGGCTTATACTGTGATACAAGTGATGCCAAATTATCATAAGCAGTATTCATACCACTGAGCTGGCTGGTATCACCTACAAGGATAGTAAAGTGAGCATAAGCTGACTTAGAACCATTGTAGATACACATATCAACCGGATATTCGCCGCCTTGAATGTTGGTTTCACCATCATAACGGAACGGTTGAACTTCAAGAGCAGATGCATTTGGAATCTGCTTCTTCTCACTTTCAATGTAGAAACCAGGAACTTTGGTGTTACCCATTGAAACAATGTTGAAGAGGTTATCGTAGTTAATCTGACCGCCATTGTTCTGCAAATAAACTGATTCGTAAATATCACCGTCACCAACATGGTAACCTGCGATAATATTCTTAGCAATAGCTTCAGAAAGAGTGTAAACTACATGAGTTCTTGTCTGAATAGCCTTAACATTTTCAGCTGAAGTACCATCCGGGTTAGTTTGAGCTTTAACTGCTTCGATTTCATCGCTTGTGTAACCCTTATAATAAGTAATTTTATCGCTGTTACCTGCTGTTGCTTCTGTTACCTGGTTACGGTTCCATTCACCGAATTCACCTGAACCAGGAGCAGTTTCAACACGGTAGTCATACATATTATACTTAAGAAGGTTACCGTTTGTCTTATCCCAAGCAGGGATAGCGTTTTCACTGGTGATGTTTACTGTTGTATAAGCAGCATTTTTATCATACTTTGTTACAACATTATTTGCATCAAGTGTGTTTGACTGATAATTTGAATCTTCATCATAGAAGTAGATACCGTCAACTGCTTTTTTACCGGTTAAAATCTTATTTCTGTTACTTCTATATCTAACTGAATATGTTGAAATATCAGCAAGGTTTGATGAATCAAGTACCATGTATTCAGGATAGTTAGCAAGAAGAGTATTATCATTACTAAATGTAGATGTTGATTTTACATAAGCACCCTCAACACCAACTGTTTGATCAGGTTTATTTGTATCATGCTGGAACTGCTTGTTACTATTATACATAGCTTCTTTCCAACCTGTTGCGGTTGTCATATACTTATAAGCTGAAACATTGTTATCAGCTGCAACAACTGTGCCATCTTTAAGTACGATGTCGTATACAAACTGAACTTCAACTACATTTGATTCTCCTGCTGATGAGTTGAAAGTAATAGAAAGTTTAGGTGTTTCTATTGTTTCGTTAGGAGCAATAAGACCTGATTTAAGTTTAGATGTAATATCAGTTTTTGCGTTGTTACTGTCAATATAAGTTGCTGACTTAAGCTTGTAATAGTAACGAGAAAGTTGAACAAGCTGTCCATTAGAGATATATGCACGGTTAAGACCTGTGCAGTTATTTGTAAATGAAACTGTATCGCTGCAATCGCCGCCTGCTGTTGTCTTCATAGAAGGTGTAGCAAAGCTTGCTGAAGCAGTCTTAAGCTGCTGAGTTCCGATTGGAGTGATAGCTTCAGGAACGAAAGAGTTAACTGCTGAAAGAGCAAAGAAAATACCCCTCATTACTGAATCGCCATACTTGCCAGCATCACCCTTGGTGCTGTCTGCACCATAACCGGTGAATTCAACAAAGTTGCAAATAGCCTTTTGGATTGCACCGAGGTCAGTACCGCCGGTACCTGCAATAGTTTTAACCTGAAGTAAATCATCAAATGGCTTGTTGTCACCGTTTGACTTAGGAACTACGGTTGTGAAATCCTGCGGCTGTTTAGAATAACGCTTACCGAGGAGACCGTTGATAAGGTCAGCAAGCAAATCATAAACAGTATTTACAAAACCTTTTGACTGAATCGGTTCAGCAGATACGATTGTGATAAGTTTGTAAACGAAATTAGATACGCCACAGAAACCGCTGTCTTTCTTATCTGCAATATTAAGAACTGAAAGAACTACATCGTTCCAGATAAGGTCATGTGAATCGAACTTACCGTATTCCTTGCCTTGGAGTGTACCAAGAATAGGGAGGAACTTGTTAGCAATTTTATCAATATTTTCCCAAAGGTTATTTGTAAGAGCACTGTTACCTTTTTCATCGCAAATACCGAGAAGAGCTGCAACACCCATTGCTCTTTCACCTGAGTTAGTTGACTTCTTCATTGAGTAATCTCCACCGTAGTAAAGAATTACTGAATTCAAGAGGTCAAAAATTGTAGCACTTGAATTAACATCTTCGTTTTCTGTCTTCCAAGTTTTGCCTTTGTATGTTACAGGAACATATCCTTCAAGTACATATGCAACTGCATCACGAGCCATAGGAAGAATTGTACCTTCAAGTGTTGCGCTGATTGTACCGTCATTGGCTACATTTACAAGTGATGAATAATCCTTATTAGGAAGTACGTATGATAAGTATTCTTTAAGGCATACATAAGCAACTGCTTCTGCATCCTTACAACCATCCCATTCTGCTGGGTGGATAATATCTTGAAGTTTGCCTGCACCAAGGTTAACCTGGCCGATACAAGCAACAAGCATAGGAACCATTGCTGATTCAAGATTTGCTTCTGAAAGAACAGCATCAGTACCGTTAGCATCATAGAATGCCTTGAGAATGTTAGCGTCAGTAGCATCTGCTGTGTACTGAACCATCTTAAGTGCATTGCCAACGAGTGTTGAAGTGATTTTCCTGATTGTTGCATCATTGATTGATTCAACACCGTCTGCCTTTGTTGTTTTAGATTTTGCCATTTCCGGACGATTGCCGATAATGTTATCTCTTTGTGGGAACAAATCATTAACTGCTGCAACAAGTGCATCGTTAAAGCCTGCTACCATTGAACCGTAATTTGAATATTCATTTTTAAAGAAATCGTCAATATTCTTTGTTCCGGTTTGTGCAAAGTAAAGGTTGATAGGACCTGTTTGCATATTGAAACCGTAGTCAGCAAGAGGGCTGTATCTTAACTTAGCAAAGAGCTTTGTTTCATCAATATCTGACCACTTGCCTGTTGATGTTTCAGCAGCTGCACGGTCAAATGAAAGCTGTTCCTTAGCTTTTGCAATAAAGTCATCTGCTGATTTATCGCCATAAGCTTCGTAATTAGCTTCAGCCCATTCGTTAATCTTTGCCTGGGTATAGTTAGAAGCAATATCGCTTGAATTCCATTCACCCTTTTTGTCGAAATAATAATAGTATGCATTATCAAGATTTCTGTCACCCTGGGTGTTTACATGGAGAAGCTTGACTGTACCCTTGAGAACTGTATCCCAAGCAAGATCAAGTGCTGTATAACCTAATTTGAAAAGAGAATCGGTTGGCTTAAATGTAATCTTTGTTGTTTGCTCTGTTGCATAACCGTTTGCATCCGGATGTCCATAAGCAAAAAGAAGAACATTAAGCGGATTGCCGTCATCATCTTTAAATTCGCTTGAATATACAAGGTTAGGGTCATAACCGAGTTTAGCAGCAGCTGCTGCATAATCCGAGCCTGACTTATTCATTTCAGCCTTGATTTCAAGATAACGAGTAGCTGATGTATCCTGGATAGGTTTGAGTGAGCCATCTTCGTTCTTTTCATTATATTCTTGGTTATATGTAACGAGAACGCTTATCTTCTGAAGAAGCTCAGTAGAGAGCTTATCGAAAAGCTGGTCATCATATACCCATTGAGTTTTGCCACTCTTGAAATCATTGATTTCATCCTGTGTATACCATTTAGTATAGTTGAAAATAAGCTGCTGAACAATGTTATAAACAAGGTTTTTAGCATAACTTTCATCACTGAAGCCTAATGGACCTGCAAGAAGCTTGTAGATATTAACCGCACTCTTAAGAACACCGAGGTTGAAATCACCTCTTAATACCTGACCGAGTACATCCTTACCGGCATAGTCAGCTGAGTTGATTTGAAGAAGAGCAAGAGCTCTCTTAACAATCTCAGTTGATGAATAGTTTTCTCTTGTAACATGCCAGAAATTCTTGCTGGCATCACTTGAAGCTAATGATTTAAGCTGAATGTTACCTGCATCACCAACATAACTACCATACTTAGAAAGAAGACCTGCAACACTCTCAAGTGTAAGCATTACATCATCAACGCTGTCAAGCTTAACTGTTAAGGTATATTTAATAATACCAAACGCGTTGATATTAAGATGCTTTTGAGCGGCATCCCATGTCATATAAGCTGTAACGCTGGATGGGAGATTTGCAAGAAGGTTGTAAACTGTTGGAGCAACTGTAGGAAGCATAAGGTCCGCATAGTCAAGCAATGCTGTTGCGGCTTGTTCATCGGAAAGAATATTCCAAGCAAGGTCGTTATATTCTAACGCGTCATCTGTATACTGCTTTTCTGAACTAACAGGTACAGCGCGAGCTGAAAATGCACATGTTAAACAAGAAGCAGCCATAAGAACAGCCATAAACAACGCAAGCAGCTTATGGGAAAACTTTTTTGCTTTCGTTTTCATTTTTTACCTCCGTAAAATTTTAAAAAATTTAAAGTGAAGTGTTAACATATTGTGCGTAATGCCCGTCGCAATCTCTGACCATCAGGCAATCTGAATTAGAATGAAGGCTCATTACAAGCCACAGCATTAAATTGGCGCAATATGTGCTTTAAACACATTATAATTATTACATACAGCCACCCGAAAGTCAATAAATTAAACTTACAATCCTCATTTTTGTAACTTTAGCCAAAAACAACTTCGTTTTTTTGTCACTCTGCACAATTAGTTTACGAAAATTTTACAATTTGTTAATAATTTTAAGGGAAAAAATAGGCTTTTCACAGCGAGTAAAGCGACAATACTTTACACAATTTTTACATTTGTAAAGGCTTCGGGCTTTACATTTTACAAAATTGTTAATGCACTTTTTCTATGTTTTGTTCGTTTTTCAGTTACTCTTAACAAAATCGACGCTTGTTAGACATAATTTCCAATTAAGTCCATTTACAAGCACTCCGTTGTCAAATTCAAAACGCAAAATATGTTAAAATTCACAATAAATTCAAAATATGTTATAAAATTATTGACTTATTAGA
>OGUN01002067.1_pt1 | contig 12638 bp, 7 predicted proteins | sample 1553621 | NCBI WGS metagenome assembly OGUN01 (sample SAMEA2580300, study PRJEB22360) | human gut metagenome | biome: human gut; feature: human-associated habitat; material: faeces | place: Denmark | collected 2008/2010
CCGCAGTTCGCCGTTGGTGGCGGTGTAATCATTCTGCAAATAAGCCGATCCCATCAGCGCCATTACGCCATTGTTGGTTACCGCACCACTCAGGTTGCTTGTGCCGTGATTGATCAGATGGCCGTTGGAGCCGATCTGCGTTGTGCCGTTGACAAAAATATCGTTGTAATTGTCGGTCTGGCTGTGCAGCTGCTCCCAGGTGCCGTTAATGACAGTATCGCCCCAAATCCAGACCTGACCGTTATCCGTGGTCAAGGTGCTGCCTTCCTCTACCATCAAGCCAGCATTGCTGGTCATAATATGGGCAGTCACTGCGGAATTGTTTGTGATATTGACTTGCGACATTCCCTTGATGAACGGAATGGTTGCCTCACAGGCATAGACATTGGCAACCGGGAATTCGGTCGAGTAGGAGCTCGCCTGCGTTCCGCGGATACCGGAGCGGATTTTCGGCTTTCCGGTGACATTGATGGAAGACCCGGCCGGTACAGTTGTCTAATCGGTAGCCATCACAAGGCCCACATCACCGCCGTTTACCGTTACAGTTACAGGACCGTTGGCAGTAGCCGGGACGCCTCTCTCCCACAGACCGAAAATATATCCCTCGTCGTATTCAGTATTGTACTCACTATTTTTCAGTTCAACATCGGTTGCATTGACCGTAACTGAACCCTGAACAACCGAATCGCTTGCACCGAAAATGTTCTGTACATGAGAGCCGTGGGCATTGATCGTAATATTGCCGCCTACGTTACCGCGCAAGGCTCCGTAGATTTCCGGCAGATCATACGAGTCGGGCGTAGTTCCTTTGTCCCATGCCCATGCATTTTCGTAGGTGTCGATCGTAATGTTGCCGCCTACCGTATAATTGCCCACGGCACCGGGATAGAGAGCAAAGCTATTGCCTGCGCCAATAATCGGCCAGTTGCTACCTAACCGCAGAACCTGATCGGTATTCTCATAAGCAGGATTACCTGCAATGATATGCAAATTACCGCGAATGATGGATTTATCGACCGGTTCCTCCGTACCGACAATGCCCGCTACACTGCCTGCACGAACATCCAGCGTGACATCTCCCCTCATTTCGCAGCCGTATGTGCCTTCAATTGCAGGAGACGCGGCGGTACTATTTTTGTTGTCATAAATCAGCGTAGCATTGCCGCCGACATAGACATCGGGCACATCCCTGCCATCGCCGCTGCTGCCGTCGCCCTTCTTTGCCTGCTTGTCTCTGTCACCTACCTGAACAGGTCCGGGCAGGATACCGATCCGAACCTGCTCACCCGTCAGAACAGTGAGACGGCAACGACATTGGTAACCACCCTTGAGGATGGTTCCGTGGTCTATCTGGCAGGAAATACTTCATTGAAGTTTCCCGAACACTTCTCTTCCGACCGACGGGAAGTGAGCTTGCAGGGGAATGCCTTGTTCGAGGTAGCCGGTAACCGTAAGCAGCCGTTCGTGATTGAAACCGAAGACACACGTATCGAAGTGTTAGGGACGGCCTTCAATGTGAAAAGTAACGATAGCTCTCCTTTCGAACTGTCTGTACAGCGAGGAGAAGTAAAAGTGACGTTGAAGAAGGACGGACAGGACATCCATGTAAAAGCCGGGGAAACCGTCACGCTTCTCTCCCGGAGACTGCAATTGAGCATGACACCCGATCCGGCACTATTCGACCGCTATACCAAACGAATCAGGTTCAAAGACGAAAAATTAGGCAATATCCTGCGGGTGATCAATCTGCAAAATCCGGATATCCGGTTGGAAACGACACCGGAGCTATGGAACCGGACGCTTACCGTCACCTTCTCCAATGATACACCCGAAGCGATGGCTGAACTGATCTGCCTTGCCCTCGATTTGAAGAAAACACGACAGGACAACATGATCCTTTTATTCAATTGACAATTAAATGTTATTTATATAGTGAAGCTAATGATTCAGATTTTTCGCCTTCTCTGTCTGTGCTTTTGGATGCTTTTGCTTCCGACAGGCCTGTTATGCGCAGGGGAAGGCAATGATGTTCTGGCCCGCATGATTCATTTATCCAAAGAAAAAAATACCGTCTACCGCCTGCTTGACAAAGTATCGGAACAAACCGGCTTTCTCTTTATCTATGACAGCAAGCTGATCGATAATGAAAAAAGGGTACGCATCCCGAAAGGAGACTACACCATCCGGCAGGCAATTTACCTGATCACAAGAAACAAAGAACTGAGCTTGCGTGTGATAGGCGATCACATCCTGATCTCCGGGCCGCAACCTGCCAGGCAAACAGCCATTCCCGAAACCATTCCTCCGAAAGAGGCAGACAACCATTTTATTGTCAAAGGAATCCTACAAGACCAACAGACGAATGAACCGATCGAGGCGGGCACTATAGGAGTCCTTGCTACTTCAATCGGCAGCATCACCAATGCAAACGGGGAGTTCCGGCTCACGCTGCCCGACTCGCTTCGCCGGTCTACGCTCTACTTCTCCCACTTAGGCTACGAACCCCGCAAGATAGAGGCCTCTCTTCTCGCCGGACAACACACGGTGATCACGCTCGATGCCAAAATAATCCCGATCCAAGAAGTCGTAGTGCGCATCGTCAACCCACTCCGCCTGCTTCGAGACATGAAAGAAAACATCCGGAAAAACTACCCGCAATCACCCGCTTACCTGACTACTTTCTACCGGGAAGGAATCGAACGAAAAAATAAATTCGTAGGATTGACGGAAGCTGTATTCAAAATTTACAAATCGGCCTACAAGCCCAATCCGGCACCGGACCAGGTCAAACTGCTCAAAATGCGCCGGATCATCAGCCAGCAGGAAAAAGACACGATCATCGCCCGGATGAAGTCGGGAATCAACGCCAGCCTGAGCCTGGACTTGATAAAGGAATTGCCTGACTTTCTTCTAACAGATGAAAAGATAGAGTCTTATATGTATGCATCTTCCGATATCGCCGTGATCGACGACCGGTTAGTCCATGTGATCTATTTCGAACAAAAAGAAAACATCAACTCCGCCCTTTACCGGGGAGAACTGTATATCGACACGGAAAACAACGCATTGCTCCGCGCCCACTTCGAAATCAATCCCAAATATATCAAACAGGCTACCGAGATGCTGGTGGAGAAAAAGAGTCGCAACCTAAAGATCACTCCCCAAAAAGTGATCTATACCGTAACATACAAACCTTACAACGGCCAATATTACATCAACCATGTCCGAGGCGACCTCTTTTTCAGGATAAAGAAAAGGAAACAACTGTTCGGAACTTTTCCGCTGCATACCTGGTTCGAGATGGTTACCTGCAAAATAGACACAAACCAAGTAAGCCGCTTTACCCGTAGTGAAGCGTTACCTACACGGACAATTTTTGCAGAAACCCGATTTGCTTACGATGAAAAGTTCTGGGGCAACTTCAATGTGATCCCACCAGAAGAAAAACTCAATGAAGCGATCGGAAAAATATCGTCAAAAATAGAAGAGACAGAAGAATAACCTCCTAAAATCATAAAGAGGACCTTTTCTCAAAGGTCCTCTTTATAGGTTTTAATAGGTATTAGTCTTTAAGGCAAAAAGATTGTTTAGGTTATCTGCTTGCAAATATGAGGCATTTTAAATTACTGAACAAATAAAAAAAGATATTATAAAACACATTTTTAAGATTATCGAAACTTATTTGCAGCTTCTTCTATTTTTTAACAATATAGAACTGCTACCGAAATGCCGATTCCGAGACGTCAAAATCACCTCATATCTTTGATTATGAAGCAAATTAACACATAACATTTTTATTTTTTGCCAAAAAAGTTCATTTTTACGATAGATCCTCCCCAGACCTTTGTTTTAAATACATACAAACAGTTACAGATATTTTTAATATTTCAATACATTAAGTTCTGTTTCTATACACAATTTTTTCAGTAAATTTGCCCCCGTACCGAGGTGACATTAGGTGCAGACATAACATTCTAAAATAGTTTTATCGTATGTATACCGTTATCAAACGTATGGAGATTTCGGCAGCTCACAGTTTGCTGCTTTCCTATCCGAGCAAATGCGAATATCTGCATGGTCACAACTGGATTATCACAGTGCATTGCCGTTCCAAAGAATTAAACGCAGATGGTATGGTAATCGACTTCAGCCATATCAAGCGGGTTGTGAAAGATCAACTCGATCACCGGAACCTCAACAAGGTGCTCCCTTTTAATCCCACAGCCGAGAATATCGCCCGGTGGATATGCAACCAACTACCCACTTGCTACAAAGTAGAAGTTCAGGAATCAGAAGGAAACACAGCGATCTATGAGAAAGATTAATGAAATATTCTACAGTCTTCAAGGAGAAGGCTTCCATACGGGCACACCTGCCGTTTTCGTCCGCTTCTCCGGATGCAACCTGAAATGCAGTTTTTGCGATACCCGGCATGAAGAAGGGATCTTGATGTCTGATGAAGAAATTTTACGGGCTATTTCAGCCTTTCCCTCAAATGTCGTTATCTTGACAGGAGGCGAACCTTCGCTCTGGATCGACCAAGCTTTTATCGATCTGCTACACCGAGCAGGGAAATACATTTGCATCGAAACTAACGGGACAAAACCGTTGCCGAAAGGCATCGACTGGGTGACCTGTTCCCCGAAAGGGTTTCCCTTGAGGCTGGCACATATAGATGAGGTCAAAGTGGTCTATACAGGACAGGACCTGACGGAATACGCCGGTTTGAAAGCAACCTGGCATTTCCTCCAACCCTGTTCCTGCCTGAATACAAAAGAGGTGGTAGAGTACATCCTCCACCACCCCCAATGGCGCCTCAGCTTGCAAACGCACAAACTTATTCATATCAGGTGAAAGTTGAAAGGTGAAAGTTATAAAGAGGCGTGAAATTAACTTTCAACTCTCAACTTTCAACTCTCACCTATACCGAGCTTCCATCCCGCGAACCTCATCATCCACCCGTCCATTATCATAGGCCAGTTGCCCGTTGACGAATGTTTTCCAGACGGCATGATGGAATGTATAGCCTTCAAAGGGAGACCAGCCGCATTTATACAATATATTTTCTTTTGCCACCGTCCAAGTTTCTTTCGGATCAATCAGGACAAGATCGGCATAATAACCCGGACGAATATAGCCGCGGCAATCTATGCGGAAAAGTTCTGCCGGCATGTGTGCCATCTTTTCCACAACCTTCTCGTAGGTAAAACGACCTTCCATTGCTAACTCCAACATGACAATGAGCGAGTGCTGAATCAGCGGTCCTCCGGAAGCAGCTTTCAGGCAACTTCCCTCCTTTTCGGAAAGGAGATGCGGGGCATGGTCGGTCGCCACAATATCGATCGTGTTGTTATTAACGGCTTCACGCAGTGCCGTACGGTCTGCCAGCGTCTTAATCGACGGGTTCCATTTGATACGATTTCCGAACTGTTCATAATCGCCATCGTGGAACCAAAGATGATGCACACATACTTCACCTGTGATCTTCTTTTCACTAAGCGGAAGCTTATTGCTCAACAAAGAAAGTTCTTTTGCTGTCGAAAGATGCAGAATATGCAGACGGGAACCAAGACGAGTAGCCAGTTCGACTGCCTCGGACGAGGAAGCATAGCAGGCTTCCTCGCTACGGATCTTACTATGGAAGGAGATATCCAGGTCGTCACCGCACAAGCCCGTATAATGAGCGATGTTCCGTTTGATGACTTCCTCCTTTTCGGCATGGATAGCGATAAGCATTCCGGCTTCGCCAAAAATACGTTCCAGGCTATCCTTCTTATCGACCAGCATGTTACCAGTGGAAGAACCGAGAAAGAGTTTCAGGCCCGGCACACGGCTACGATCCAGTTTACGGATTTCATCCATATTGTCGTTCGTCCCGCCGAAGAAGAAGGAATAGTTAGCAACCGACGTTTCAGCTCCCCGTTGCAATTTCCATTCCAGATCGGCAAGAGTTGTCGTCTGAGGCTTCGTATTCGGCATATCCATGAAGGTAGTCACCCCACCGGCTACGGCGGCACGACTTTCGCTGGCAATATCGCCTTTATGCGTCAATCCCGGTTCACGGAAATGTACCTGATCGTCGATAGCGCCCGGAAGCAGGTATTTACCTGTAGCATCTATCACGGTCGCATCACCGGACTCAGCCGGAATTGGCCCTTCATATACTGCGGAAATTTTATCACCCTCGATCAGTACCGAACCGGTGAAGGTACGGCCTTCATTGATGACAGTGGCGTTTTTTATCAGTGTTCTATTCATATCTCTTTTATTTTAATCATGACAAAGGTACGAAATTCTCCAGTTTTAATCTTCCCAAAGAAGACAGGATATGAAAGTCCGATCCGGCAGAAATGCTTTTTCCCGGTTCATGGCAGGGGGGGAAGACGATTTTCACATCCTTCCTATTCATTTTGAGAGACAGGGAATGTTGCTTGTGTGTCGGATCGGCAGCTTCGATCAACCAATTTCCATTATGCAGACGGAACATATAAATACCCGGAGTCTGTAAATCGACCTGCAAGTCTTTTTGCAGGTTTACTACCTGCGACTCATACACCGTCACATAAAAACAGTTGCCGACAGCAACAGCCTGGATGGATGTGTCATTCCGGATCACCCGGATATCCTGTACTGCAAAAGCTGCGGTTTTTTCGGCGGTAGAAGCAGGAAGGACCAAATATTGGTAATCGGCGTTATCCTCTCTTCCATGATCAATATAGAGACCAACAATCTCTCCTTCTACCGTTTTAGGAGCATATGATCCCATAAAATCACACCAGCGCCCGGATCGCTTTTCCGAAATGGCCACACAGGCGGAAGGTTGTAACAGAATATACCCTGTGTTATCATGGAAGAAACGTTGTTCCTTCGGAGAAGAAACATACTTTCCCTGTACCGGCAACCAATTACCATCGGCATATCGGAGCAAATCGCCCCGTTTCACCCGCTGGTCTACAGATGTCGTAACCGCCAAAATGCTGTCCGAACGGATCCCGGCACCTAAGCAAAGGACATAATCTCGGGTAAAGATCCAGGACTTGTGCGCCTGCAAACCATCCCGATCCAAGACCATTGCCGTCATTCCGGTTTCACCATCCGTCACACCTCCGACAAAGGCAGCCTTATTCCTCACATGCGCCCCATAATTGAAAAAGGCAGGAACGGGAGCCTCGCTCTCATAAGCGGTAATGCCTGGAATCTTCCGCCAGTCCCAGAAAGGAAAAATATTCAGATACTCGTCACCACGACAGTACGTATAAAGAGCACCGTCGCCCATATAAAAGCCTTTCAAATTATCTTCGTTCACCAACTCCGTGCCGATCACCCGGTCAGAGGCCATCTTGACCGAAGCCATCCAGGTGGAGGAACGATGAACGGTCTGATCAGAATCCCAGAAATGTTTATGCCCGATGAAAGCGCTACCTTTTCTTTTGGGAGCATAGTTATCTTTCAGGAACTCATTCATCTGCCGGATATCTTCGGCGGAACTGCCACGCATCAGGGCATTTGTGGCAAAAGCCAAACTGAACGCCTTGTGTATCTGCCCACTATGAAACAATTGCCGGTCCAGTGCATTGACATCCATATACCCTTTCCAGACAATCCAACGATAGCCGTTCAGAAGGAAAGAATTCAAAATTCCTTGTTGCTCCTTGTTCAGAGCAAAAACGGTTCCCGCAAACAAGCCGGAATAGGAACTCATCTCCGTCAGGAAAGCCAACCCGTAGTTTCCAAATTGTTGCTGCGGTCCGTGCTGATGAAAGCTCCAGTCGCTTTTAATCCCTTCCTGCATACCAGTCGTAATCTCGGATACAATAGTATCACGGGCAGCCTTTACCAATTCGAAATCATCCTGCAACAGTCCTCGCATCAACACATTCCCGGCAAGCCAGACTTTATTCTGTCCTGTCATGCCGAACCTGGCATTTTCCATCACCTCGACGGCGGCTTCCTTTTCCTCCGGGTTCAATTGTTCTTTCATCAGGAGGAAAGCTGGCCCCAATGTCTTGGGAACACCGATCTGGTTATACCACCAGTTCTTACAGACCGGTTTCTCCCGGAACCAGTAGCCCAATGCCAGGTGAATGACCGATTCGAGCTTCGGTCCCCAATGACAATCGCCCTCTTCAGCCCTATACAGCTTGGCTAGTTCCAACACCCGGTCGGCATGTTCCTTGACAGACCAGCCCGATCGTTTCTGATCGTTATAGTTAATATCCGGCCAAGAACCGTCTTCCCGGATCGTTTCCATGTATCCCGTTATCTTCTCCACGTTGAAAGGATAACGCTGGTGAAGTTCCACAACGACCTGATCAGATATTTCCGTTTCAGGCTGTATGCCGGACAAGAGTTCCACCAATGAGACCGTCCGGTCGTCATTCGATACAAAAGACTGGATATAGTTTTGTTGAAGCCGTTCCAATTCCTGCTGTGGTGTCTGTGCAAACAATGGAACCGACACAAAAGAGAGTAGAAGAAAAGAGACTTTATTTCGTAAATTCATGGTATATATTATAGATTATTCATACAACTAGTCCGCAGCCCAATTCAAGCTCCTACCGACCGCTTTATGCCATTCGGCAAGCAAGACCTCAGCCATTTCTTCATGCATTTCGGCACTAAAAATATTATCCAAAGACCACTGTTCTTTAAGTTCGTCCACATCTTTCCAGTAGCCGATTGCCAATCCTGCCAGATAGGCGGCTCCCAAAGCCGTTGTTTCAAGGACACGAGGACGAACCACTGGACAACGGCAGATATCCGCCTGGAATTGCATCAGGAAGTTATTAGCAATTGCTCCACCATCCACACGGATCTCTTTTGGCTTGGCATGTATATCGTTTTCCATAGCCATCAAGACATCGTAGACCTGATAGCAAATACCTTCCAAGGCGGCACGGGTCAGATGGGCTGCACTTGTTCCGCGCGTGATTCCGATGATGGCACCACGGGCATACTGGTCCCAGTAAGGAGCTCCCAACCCGGTCAGTGCCGGAACAAAATAGACACCTCCGTTATCCGGCACGGAATTAGCCAGCTGCTCCGTGATAGCGGCACTCTGTATCAAACCTAACTCGTCACGCAACCATTGAACGACCGCACCACCAACAAATACACTTCCTTCCAACGCATACGTCACTTTCCCGTCCAGTTTCCAGGCAATAGTCGTCAACAAATTATTTTGAGATAAAACAGGCTTGCTTCCAGTATTCAGAATCATAAAGCATCCTGTTCCGTAAGTCGTTTTAATCATACCGATATCCGTACACAATTGTCCGAATAGGGCGGCTTGCTGATCACCGGCCATTCCCGAAACCGGGATACCGGTCTTAAATATCGGGGTGGAAGTCTCGCAATACACTTCGCTACTACTTTTCACTTCCGGCATCATGGATGCCGGAAGTTGGAAAAGCTCAAGCAGCTCCTTATCCCATTCCTGCGTATGGATATTGAACAACATCGTACGGGAAGCATTCGTGATATCCGTAATAAATTCGGTTCCGCGGGTCAGTTTCCAGACCAACCAGGAATCGACCGTACCGAAACAAAGCTCCCCACGCTCGGCACGTTCCCGGACACCCTTCACATGATCAAGAATCCAACGTATCTTCGTAGCAGAAAAATAAGCATCAATCACCAATCCGGTCTTCTGCTGGATCAGAGAGGCATACCCCTTTGTTTTCAATTCTTCGCAATAGTCTGCCGTACGTCTGTCCTGCCAAACAATGGCGTTATAGACAGGGAAGCCGGTCTCCCGGTCCCATATTATCGTCGTTTCACGCTGGTTGGCAATACCGATACAGGCAATATGCATATCCGTCACATCCGCTTTAGCCATAGCCTCCTTGATGGCAGACGATTGTGTGTACCAAATCTCGTTCGGGTCATGTTCCACCCAGCCAGGCTTAGGAAAATACTGCTGGAATGTTTTCTGCGCTAATGTGATGATATTGCCCTGATGGCTGAAAAGGATGGCTCTCGAAGAGGTCGTGCCCTGGTCGATAGCCAGCACATATTTATTTCTGAAATTCATATCTTTCGTCTCATTAGATTATTCATTAATACAATGGGAAGCTACCCAGTTAAAGTCTTTCAACCGGACGGTCTGCCATGTTTTATCCTTTCCCCGTTCCATATCCCATGTCATGAAAAGTTAACACATACAAATCTAACAAATAAATTCCGATTATGGTTCCACCGTCATGAAAAAGAAACACACGGATATAATAAAAAAATGCATGGCCATAAAATGAAAATTCCATAACCACGCATTTTTTATTGCGCTTAAAAGCAAGCCTGTTTCTTATTCAAACATCTTATCAATGCCACCCACATCTGCCGGTGTCTGTTTTCGTTCCTCTTCGGTGGTCATTTTACAAGGATTCTGATACTGTTCGGGAATGTCGAAATCCTCTTCCTGCGAATAGCCTAACGTTTTGTCGGCATAAACTTTCTGCATGTAAAGTCCATAGATTGGCAGAGCCATACTGGCTCCCTGTCCTTCCGACATCCGGTCGAAATGGATAGAACGATCTTCACCACCGACCCAGACACCGGATACCAAGCTCGGCGTAAAACCCATAAACCAACCGTCGGAGTTATTCTGCGTCGTACCGGTCTTTCCTCCCATCGGCGCTTTGATGCCATAACGGGCACGAATACGACCACCTGTACCACCGTCTATCACATTTTTCAACATGTGGAGCATCTTATAAGAAGCATCTTCCGTCAATACTTCACTCATCTGCGAATTGAAATTCGCAATCGTATTGCCGTAAGGATCCTCTATTCGGGTCACATACAAAGGTTCGACTCGTATGCCTTTGTTGGCAAAAGTCGTATAACCGCTTACCATCTCACCAACCGAGACATCTGGAGTCCCCAAACAAATCGAAACTACTGGATCCATTTCGTTCTTTAATCCGAACGAATGCAGCAGACGAACAAACGTATAGGGAGACAATTGGCTCATCAACCAAGCCGTCACCCAGTTGTCGGAATTCTGCAATCCCCACTGTACAGAAACCATCTCACCGATCCGTTTCTTATTCGAGTTACGGGGTTCCCAAAGCCGTCCGTTCTCATCGGTCAGGCGTTGTTGCACGTGCAACATCTCGTCACACGGACTGATACCTTCGATCATTGCAAGGGAATAGAGGTAAGGTTTAATCGTAGAACCGATCTGGCGACGGCCTCCATTCACCATATCATACTGGAAATCATTATAATCAATACCACCCACATAGGCTTTCACATGACCGGTGCGCGGATCCATCGACATGAAGCCGGTACGCAGGAAACTCTTATGATAGCGGATCGAATCCAACGGAGACATCGTCGTGTCTATAGCACCTCCCCAACTGAACACACGCATCTCGACCGGTTCGTTAAAGGCAGCCTTTATCTCTTTCTCACTCGCTCCCGCTTTCTTCATGGCACGGTAACGATCTGTCTGGTGCATAGCATGCATAAAGATCGTATCAACCTCGCCTTGACGTAAATCACGGGAGAACGGAGCATAACTTTTTCCTCTCTTCTCTTTAAAAAATGCAGGTTGAAGATAACCTCCGATATGCTCACGGACGGCATCCTCAGCATATTTCTGCATACGGGAATCAATGGTCGTATATATTTTTAAACCATCCGTATACAAATTATAGAATTCTCCATCAGCCTTTTTGTTCTTGTTACACCAACCGTATGCAGGATTCGTTTCCCAGGCAACCGAGTCTTCCTTGAACTGCTGCATCTGCCATCCCCGATAGTTTTTGCGCTCAGGTTTCTTCGCCGTCAAAAATAAGCGCAGATATTCGCGGAAATAAGGAGCCAACCCTTCCTTGTGATCCATACGGCTAAAATGAAGTGTGAGCGGCAAAGCCTTCAGCGAGTCACATTCCGCCTGCGTTATATAGCCGGCTTTCTGCATTTGTTCCAAAACCGTGTTACGCCGTCCGCGTGTCCGCTCGTTATGGCGCCTGGGATTAAAATAAGAGGGATTCTTACACATTCCGACAAGTGTCGCCGCTTCCTCGATCTTCAACGTCTTGGGCGTCTTTCCGAAATAAACACGGGCAGCAGACTGGATTCCCACGGCATTATAAAGAAAGTCAAACTTATTCAGGTACATATTAATGATCTCTTCCTTCGTATAATAACGTTCAAGCTGGACGGCAATCACCCACTCGATCGGTTTCTGGAACAAACGTTCCATCACATTGTCAACACTTGGAGAAAACAATTGCTTTGCCAATTGTTGCGTAATGGTACTACCACCACCACCACTTTTCTGCATCAAAATACCTCTCTTGACAACTGCACGAAACAGTCCCTGCACATCGATACCGCTATGTTCGGCAAAACGGACATCTTCCGTTGCGATCAACGCCTTCACCAAATCGGGAGATAGATCGTTATAATTGACCATGATACGGTTATCCTGGCTATGCGCATAGATACCGAGTGTTTTCCCATCAGCAGACACGACCTGTGAAGCATATTTATCAATCGGGTTTTCAAGCTGTTCGACCGGTGGCATATAGCCTATCGAGCCTTTGGCTATTGCTGAAAACAATAAAACTACAGCACCTACCGCTATGGCAAACAGCAGCCAGAATGAAATTACAATACCTTTTGTTACC
>OGUN01002075.1_pt1 | contig 12589 bp, 10 predicted proteins | sample 1553621 | NCBI WGS metagenome assembly OGUN01 (sample SAMEA2580300, study PRJEB22360) | human gut metagenome | biome: human gut; feature: human-associated habitat; material: faeces | place: Denmark | collected 2008/2010
TTGGCAAAAGTGATGTGGCACACAGTATTGTAAAGACGGTACTTAAGAATGCGGCAGTACCAATGGTAGTAGATGCCGATGCATTAAATATCATAGCAGAGCAGACCGAACAGCTTCTTCGCCCGCATACAGAACTGGTATTAACGCCACATCTGGGGGAAATGTCCCGGTTAAAACAGCTTGCCGTTTCCTATATCAAAGAAAATATTGAGCAGGTTGCGGAAGATTTTGCAAGGGAATATAATGTAATCTGTGTTTTGAAAGACAGCAGAACGGTAACGGCAATTCCTTATGGGAAAACATTTATTAACCGGAACGGTAACAGCGGAATGGCTACTGCGGGAAGTGGTGATGTACTGAGCGGAATTATTGGAAGTCTGATGGCGCAGGGCTTATCTGCAGAGCAGGCGGCACCGCTTGGGGTATATGTACATGCGGCGGCAGCAGATGAACGGAGCAAAACAGTTTCAAAGCATGGACTGACTGCAGGCGAAATTATAAACGGATTATCCGATGTGTTGTCATAATAATAATTTGAGGTGAATGAAATGAAAAGATATAGCAGGGTATATGCCAGCGTGAATCTGGATGCGGCCATTGAGAATATGGAGGCAATGCACCGGCTTTTAAAGAAAGATACCAGCATGTTTGCGGTAATTAAAACAGATGGATACGGACATGGTGCAACGGAACTTGCCCGTGTATTAGAGCCGCTTCCGTATCTCCATGGCTTCTGTGTGGCCACAGTGGAAGAAGGCGTAATTTTAAGAAAACATGGAATTAAGAAGCCGATTCTGATTCTTGGTTTTGCATTCCCGGATGAATATGATATTATTGTAGAACAGAAATAAGAGCCTGCCGTATTTACGTATGATATGGCAGTTGCACTTTCAGAAGCTGCAACAAAGAAAAATCAGGATGTGGCAATTCACATTGCAGTGGATACTGGAATGAGCCGGATTGGATATCAGGTGGAAAAAGAAAATGCAGGAGAGATAGCGCAAATCAGTAAGCTGCCACATATAATAATGGAGGGGATTTTTACCCACTTTGCAAGGGCAGATGAAAAGGACAAAACGGGTGCCCATAAGCAGCTTGAACTGTTTCAGAAAATGATTGCAATGTGCAAAGAAGAAGGCGTTATTTTCCATCATGCACATTGTTCAAACAGTGCAGGAATTATTGATTTGCCGGAAGCAAATATGGACATTGTAAGAGCGGGAATTACATTATACGGACTCTGGCCATCGGATGAAGTGCAAAAAGACAGACTGCCAATGCACCCGTTAATGGAATTAAAGAGTCATGTTTCTTATGTAAAGACACTGCCGGCTGGAAGGGAAATCAGCTATGGTGGAACCTATACCACAACCAGAGAGACGAAGGTGGCAACGATTCCGGTCGGTTATGGAGACGGTTATCCGAGAACTTTATCTAACAAAGGTTCTGTACTGATTCAGGGAAAAAGAGTACCGATTCTTGGCAGAGTCTGCATGGATCAGTTTATGGTGGATGTTACTGATGTGCCGGATGTTGTCGTTGGAACAGAGGTAACACTTCTTGGCAGAGACGGCGATGAAATCATTACAGCGGAAGAAATCGGGGATTTATCCGGCAGATTCAATTATGAATTTGTCTGCTGTCTTGGTAAACGTATTCCAAGAATCTATTTCGAAAACAACAAAGAAGTAGAACAGAAAGATTATTTTCAGGATTAGAACAGTATACACTCGATAAAATTGGTAATACTTTCAGTAAAACCTATTCTATGGAGTGTATATTATGATTATCAGACGAGGAGATATCTATTATGCGGATTTAAGACCGGTAGTAGGCTCGGAACAGGGCGGAATCAGACCGGTTCTGATTATACAGAATGATGTAGGAAACCGGCACAGTCCTACGGTTATCTGTGCCGCAATCACATCACAGATGAATAAAGCGAAGCTGCCGACCCATGTGGAGCTGTCCTGTCATGAATATGACATTGTAAAAGATTCGGTTATTTTATTGGAACAGCTTCGTACCATTGACAAGACACGATTAAAAGATAAGGTGTGTCATCTGGATGGAAAAATTCTGTCGAAAATCGACAAAGCACTGAAGATTAGTCTGGAATTATATACATAACTTGACTATTTTTGCCTAAAATGTTATATTTTTCAGAAATATGTATAAAAAGGAGAGTATTCAAAAATGGATGACGGAGGGAGTCCGAATACAGGATTTTTTAAAAAAATTTTTCATAAACTTCCATTCAAAGATTCCGAGGATGTAACAGAGGAAGAAATTATTTCCATGGTAAATGAAGGCCATGAGCAGGGAGTCCTTCGGGAAAATGAAGCGGAGATGATACATAATATCTTTGAATTTGGTGATAAAGAAGCCGGTGATATTATGACACACCGTAAAAATATTTCTGCACTGGATGGAAATGACATTTTTGAAGATGTAATCACTCTGGTGATAGACAGCCATTATTCGAGAATGCCGGTATACTCTGATACCATAGACAATATTATCGGAGTATTACATATCAAAGAGACCTTATCCTACAGCAGACAACCGGAGCTTTTAAAGAAGCCGATTAAGGAAATTGACGGGTTAATCCGTCCGGTGGATTTCATACCGGAGACACGCAACATCAATGCATTGTTTCAGGAGATGCAGTCGGCAAAAGAGCATATGGTAATTGTTGTGGATGAATATGGTCAGACAGCCGGACTGGTCACCATGGAGGATATCTTAGAGGAAATCGTCGGAAATATTTTAGATGAACATGATGAGGAAGATACCTATATAGAGAAGAAACCGGACGGAACATTTGTAATGAATGGAATGACACCGTTAGAGGAAGTAGGGGAAGCGCTGAATCTTGATTTTGAAGATGAGGATTATGACACCTTAAATGGTCTTCTGATTTCGCTTATTGATAAAATTCCATCGGAGCACGAAGTCTTTGAAGTAAAATACAAAGGCTATATTTTCGAAGTACTTTCCGTGGAAGATAAGATGATAAAATATGTACATGTTGTTCCAGAAAGGTCAGAATCTGCCGAGTCTGACACTGCGACTTGTCAGCAGGATGAAAAAATGGTAGAATAATACACGAAATATGGATAGAAAAGAGGATTTATTATGTCAGGACATTCCAAGTTTGCCAATATCAAACATAAGAAAGAGAAAAATGATGCGGCAAAAGGAAAAATATTTACAATTATAGGACGTGAAATTGCAATTGCGGTAAAAGAGGGTGGAGCAGACCCTGCTAACAACAGTAAATTAAGAGACGTAATTGCAAAAGCAAAGGCGAATAATATGCCAAACGATACCATCGAGCGTGGTATTAAAAAAGCAGCCGGAGACGGTGATTCCGTAAATTATGTACAGGTTACTTATGAAGGATACGGTCCAAGCGGAACTGCAATTATTGTAGACGCATTAACCGATAACAAGAACCGTACCGCTGCAAATGTAAGGAATGCATTTACAAAGGGACAGGGAAATATCGGAACACAGGGTTGTGTATCTTACCTTTTTGACCAGAAGGGTCAGATTATCATTGCCAAGGAAGACTGCAATATGGATGCAGACGATTTGATGATGATGGCATTGGATGCCGGAGCAGAGGATTTCTCAGAAGAGGAAGACAGCTTTGAAGTAATTACAGCACCGGATGATTTCAGTGCAGTACGTGAAGCTTTGGAAGCAGAAAATATTCCAATGGCAAGTGCTGAGGTTACCATGATTCCTCAGACTTATGTTTCTTTAACAGACGAGAAAGATATTACCAATATCCAGAGAATCCTAGATCTTCTGGATGAAGATGATGATGTACAGGAAGTATATCACAACTGGGAGGAATAAAACTGATACCTGCATTTATCAGAGACAATGATAGATAGATGCAGGTATTTTCTAATAATATATTACATATGGTATAAAGGAGAAGAAAAGATGGAAGAGAATTATCAGATTGAGACAAAATGTATTCAGTCTGGCTGGAAACCAACCAAGGGGGAACCGAGAGTATTACCGATTTACCAGAGCACTACATTTAAGTATGATACCAGTGACCAGATGGGACGGTTATTTGATTTAGAGGAAGCCGGATATTTTTATACGAGACTTCAGAATCCGACCAATGATGCAGTAGCTGCAAAGATTGCAGATTTAGAGGGCGGTATAGCAGCAATGCTGACCTCATCCGGACAGGCAGCCAACTATTTTGCAGTATTTAATATCTGTGAAGCAGGAGACCATATTGTGGCATCCAGCTCCTTATATGGTGGAACCTTTAATCTGCTGGGAACCACACTTAAGAAACAGGGAATTTCCTGTACCTTTGTGGATCCGGATGCATCGGAAGAAGAGCTTTCAGCGGCATTTTTACCGAATACCAAGGCGGTGATTGCGGAGACCTTATCTAATCCATCCCTTGTAGTACTTGATATTGAGAAGTTTGCACATGTTGCCCATGCACATGGGGTACCACTTATCGTAGATAATACATTTGCAACACCGATTAACTGCAGACCTTTTGAATGGGGAGCAGATATCGTAACTCATTCTACTACCAAGTATATGGACGGACATGCCATGGCAGTGGGTGGATGTATCGTTGACAGTGGTAATTTTGATTGGGAGAAATATAAGGATAAATATCCGGGACTGACACAACCGGATGAATCTTATCATGGAATTGTATACACTCAGAAATTTGGTAAGCTGGCTTATATCGAAAAAGCAACAGCACAGCTTATGCGTGACCTTGGTTCCATTCCATCCCCAATGAATTCCTTCTTACTGAATGTCGGGCTGGAAACTTTACATTTAAGAGTGCCAAGACATTGTGAAAATGCCCAGAAGGTAGCAGAATATTTAAATGCAAATGATAAAGTGGCATGGGTAGACTATCCGGGCTTAAGGGATAACAAATATCATGCACTGGCAGAAAAATATATGCCAAATGGCACCTGTGGTGTTATTGCATTTGGCTTAAAGGGTGGTAGGGAAGTATCCGTATCCTTTATGGATCATCTGAAATTAGCTGCAATTGTAACACATGTAGCAGATTCCAGAACCTGTGTCCTGCATCCTGCCAGCCATACACATCGTCAGATGACAGATGAGCAGTTAATTGAAGCAGGTGTAGCACCGGATTTAATCCGGCTTTCCGTTGGAACAGAAAATGTAAAAGACATCATTGCAGACCTGGAACAGGCATTGGAGAATGTTTAAGCAGAAAGGGGTAGCAAAATGAAGAAAATTCTATTTGCAGCATCAGAATGTGTACCATTTATTAAAACCGGAGGGCTTGCGGACGTGTGTGGTGCACTGCCAAAGGAATTTGACCCTCAGTATTGGGATATTCGTGTGGTAATTCCAAACTATAGTTGTATACCGGAACATTTCCGGAGCCAGTTTGAATATGTAACACATTTTTACATGGGAACAGGTTCTTATATCCCAAGCAAATATGTGGGTGTATTAAAATATGAATTAGATGGAATTACATATTACTTTATCGATAATAAAGAGTATTTTGACTGTTTCTCACCTTATGGAAATATCAGACAGGATATCGAAAAATTCTGTTTCTTTGATAAGGCAGTATTATCTATGCTTCCTGTTATCGGCTTCCAGCCGGATATTATCCATTGTCATGACTGGGAAACAGGTCTCATTCCGGTATATCTGAAAAATGAGTTTCAGGGAGATATGTTCTTCTGGGGTATGAAATCTGTTATGACTATTCATAACTTAAAATTCCAGGGTGTATGGGATATTAAGACCATGCAGGGGTTAACCGGACTTCCGGCATCACTTTTTACACCGGATAAGCTGGAATATAAGAAAGATGCTAATATGTTAAAGGGTGGTCTGGTTTATGCAGACTACATTACCACAGTCAGTGATTCTTATGCCAATGAGATTCAGACAGAAAATTATGGGGAAGGTTTAAATGGTCTGCTTTCCGCCCGTCATTATGATATGCAGGGAATTGTAAACGGTATCGATTATCAGGTTTACAACCCGGCAACAGATAATAAGATTTACTGTAACTATGATGCTGAGTCATTCCGCAAGAAGAAAGTCAATAACAAGCTGAAATTGCAGGAAGACTTAGGACTGACCGTAGATAAGAAGAAATATATGATTGGTCTTATTTCGCGTCTGACAGACCAGAAGGGTTTAGATTTGATTAACTTCGTTATCGACCGTATCGTAGATGACTTTACACAGCTTGTAGTAATTGGAACCGGTGAAGGCCAGTATGAGAACATGTTCCGTTATTATGCATGGAAATATCCGGATCGTGTGTCTGCAAATATCTGTTACTCCGATGACCTGGCACATAAGTTATATGCATCTGCCGATGCCTTCTTAATGCCATCCCGGTTTGAGCCATGTGGACTGACACAGCTTATTTCATTCCGCTACGGAACAGTGCCAATCGTCCGCGAGACTGGTGGATTAAAAGATACTGTTGTTCCATATAATGAATATGAGAATACCGGAGACGGATTCTCATTCAGTAATTACAATGGGGAGGAAATGCTTTCTGTCATTAATTATTCCAAACACATTTTCTTTGACAAGAAGAAACAGTGGAACCAGATTATTGACCGTGGCATGGCAAAAGACTTCTCCTGGAAGAGCTCCAAGTGCCGTTATGAGAACCTTTACAATTATTTAAAGGGCTGGCCGGTATAAAAAAGAATATCATGTAGATAATAAGACAGACAGTGTAAAACTGCCTGTCTTATTTTTTTCGCGAGTAGCGAGAAATAATCCAGACAGAAAGAAGGGAGCATCTGATATGGAGCAGAAAGAAAACCAAGTGCTGCTAAAGAAAAAAGTCCCAAATGTGGAATTGAAAAATGAAGAAATCATAAATGCAGAATTACAAAATACAGAATCAAAAATAGAAAAAGCAGAAAACAAAGAACAGAAAAAAGATGAATCGAAAAAGGAACAGTTAGACGAACAAGAACTGATCAGGGAATCCGGGCAGATTTCCTTATCTGACAGCCGATGGCATCAGAAGATTCATTTATTATCGGTGATTGGTGAGATTGAAGGTCATGAATGTCTTTCTTCCAATACCAAGACAACGAAATATGAGCATGTACTGCCGAAGCTTGCAGAAATAGAAGATTCTGACCAGGTGGATGGTGTTCTTGTGCTTTTGAATACAGTAGGCGGTGATGTGGAATCCGGACTTGCTATTGCAGAAATGCTATCTTCCTTAAGTAAACCGACAGTGTCCCTTGTCTTAGGCGGAAGTCATTCCATTGGTGTGCCGCTGGCGGTTTCAACGGACTATTCTTTTATTGTGCCATCGGGAACCATGGTCATCCATCCGGTGCGTATGAGCGGGACAGTAATCGGAGCACCGCCAACTTATGATTATTTCCAGCAGATGCAGAATCGGATTATTCATTTTATAGCATCTCACAGCAGAGCGGATGAAAAAAGATTAGAGCAGCTCATGATGAATACCACCATGCTGACGAAGGATCTGGGAACCATTCTTGTAGGAGCGGATGCAGTAAAAGAAGGACTGATTGACGAAGTGGGGGGAATCGACCAGGCACTTCATAAATTGCATGAGATTATAAGAGAACAGAAAAACGAATGCCTGTAATGACAAACGCATCAAAATATGGTATACTAATGCACAGTGTTGATAATTTTATACAAGTAACTGTAGTGAGAGATACCAAGGAGGCAGCTATGTCATTATTACAGTCTGTTTTATTAGGTCTGATACAGGGATTAACCGAATTTCTGCCGGTAAGCAGTTCCGGTCATCTTGCAATATTTAAACAGTTTTTTCAAATAGAAACCGGCGGAATGTTTTTTGATATTCTGCTTCACATCGGAACACTGATTGCCGTATTTATTGTATATTATAAGGATATATTCCGCATGATTAAAGAAGGCTTTGCCATTATTGGTGATTCTTTTGTAAATGTGGCAACCTTTTTTAAACGTGTGATAACAAAAGAAGATTTACCATACCGCAAAATCGTGCATAATAGTTACCGGAAATTTGTGATGCTTGTCATTGTTTCCACGATTCCAACCGGAATTATTGGAATTGCAGCGAAAGATCTGGTGTTCGCGGCAGAGCAGATTTTACTGGTTCCTGGAATCTGCCTTATTATTACGGCAGTGCTTTTATTTATTGCAGACCGGATTCCGGATGGCGGCAAGACACCAAAGCAGGTAACTTATACCAATGCATTTTTAATCGGTATCAGTCAGGGAATCGCAACCATGCCGGGCTTATCGCGGTCAGGAACCACAATCACAGCATGTCTTTCTACCGGAATGACCCGCAAATTTGCGGTAAAATATTCTTTTATCATGTCTATTCCGGCAATACTTGGAGCACTGGTAGTAGAGATTAAGGATGTTGAATTTGCAGCATTACAGTCTGCAGATATTTTAAATTACATAGTTGGAACGCTGGTGGCAGCGGTAGTCGGTTATATCTGCATTAAGACCATGCTGGTAGTAGTGCGCAAAAAGAAATTCACGATATTTTCCATCTACTGTCTCATAATGGGACTGGTATCAATTGGAGGATATTTTTATATGTAAACGGGAGATTGAAATGGCAACTGGAACTAGAAAAAAGACAACTCAGAAGAAAAAAACAACAGGAACAACAGCATCAAAGGCAAGAAAACAGCGGGAACAGCAGGAATCCTTCCGAAATGAAGTGATTCTTTGGATTGCACTGGCAGTCTGTATTGTTTTGCTGCTTGCTAATTTTGGAATCGGCGGAAAAATCGGAAGCGGAGTCAGTTCCTTTTTCTTTGGAATATTTGGATTAATGGCATATGTATTCCCAATCTGTTTCTTTTTAGCAGTGGTGTTCGCAGTGTCTAATCGGGAAAATAAAGTAGCAGCAGTCAAAATTGTAGCGGCGGTATTATTTGTATCCTTTTTATGCCTGTTTGTGCAGATGGTAACAGACAGCAGCAAGGAAGCCGGAGCAATATCTGCGTTCCAATATGGCTTTGACAATAAAGCCGGTGGCGGTATTATCGGCGGATTATTAGAACAGCTTCTGTGTCCGAATTTTGGTGTGCCGGGTACTTATGTCATTGATATTATTGTTTTGATAATATCGCTGGTGCTGATTACGGAACGCTCTATTATGAAGGGGATGCAAAAAGGCGGAAAAGTCATTTACGATTCAGCGAAGGATGATGCAATCCGTCGTATGGATGCTGCCAAGGAACGCCGGGAAGAACGGGAGAAAGAAAGAGAAAAAGAGCAGGCAAGACGACGGATGGAAAAGAAGGTAAGCGGTGTAGTATTGGACACCAAATTACCATCCCCGGATAAAAAGAAAGTCAAATCAGATGATATTAATGAAATTACTTTGAGTGATATCGAAGATATGCCGGTGGTACAGGAAGAAAATAAAGTTGTGCTTACGGCAACCAACGGCAGTCAGGAAATGGAACAGCCGGTAATTCATACGATGAATGAGCCGGTGGCAACGATACACAGAGCAGAGGTAAAACCGGTAGAACCAATCATTCAACCTGCATCTGAACCTGCGTTTGATCCGGAACCAATTGCAGAGCCAAAGGCAGAAAGCAATCTGCCAAAAGAACCGGCGTATCCTGTAATGGAAGAAGAAAAGCCAAGGAAGAATAAGAAACAGGACAAGATGGAAATTGAAGATGAAGTGGCGGCTGTAGAAGAATCTATCGTAAAACAGGAAAATTCCGGTGGCAGATATGTATTCCCACCGGTGAATCTTCTGAAAAAGGGAAGTGCAGGTGCTTCCGGTGATACCAGAGATTATCTCAATCAGACAGCAGCAAAATTAAAAGAGACCTTAAAGAATTTTGGAATTAATATTACAATTACGGCTATCAACTGTGGACCAGCAGTAACGAGATATGAATTCCAGCCGGAAATGGGTGTAAAGGTCAGCAAAATCGTAAATTTGTCCGATGATATCAAGATGAATCTTGCGGCGGCGGATATCCGGATTGAAGCACCGATTCCGGGTAAAGCAGCCATTGGTATCGAGGTGCCGAATAAAGAAAGTATTCCGGTTATGTTCCGTGATCTGGTAGAGTCAGAGGAATTTCATGCCAATAAATCACCGATTGCTTTTGCAGCCGGAAAAGATATTGCCGGAAAAGTCATGATTGCGGACATTGCAAAGATGCCGCATCTATTGATTGCAGGAGCTACCGGTTCCGGTAAATCTGTCTGTATCAATACAATTATTATGAGTATTTTGTACCGGGCAGATCCGGAGGATGTAAAGCTTATCATGATTGACCCGAAGGTGGTTGAGTTAAGTGTATACAATGGAATCCCACATCTGTTTATTCCGGTTGTTACAGATCCGAAGAAGGCGGCAGGTGCATTGCACTGGGCGGTAGCTGAAATGACAGACCGTTATCAGAAATTTGCAGAATACGGTGTTCGTGATCTGAAGGGCTATAACCAGAAAATAGAAGGAATCAAAGATATTGATGACCCGGATAAGCCAAAGAAGATGCCGCAGATTGTAATTATTGTGGACGAGCTGGCGGATTTGATGATGGTTGCACCGGGGGATGTGGAAGATGCTATCTGCCGGTTGGCGCAGCTTGCAAGAGCCGCAGGAATCCATCTTGTCATTGCAACACAGCGCCCTTCCGTAAATGTCATTACCGGACTGATTAAAGCAAATATGCCATCCCGAATCGCATTTTCTGTAACGTCCGGTGTGGATTCAAGAACCATTCTTGATATGAACGGTGCGGAAAAGCTTTTAGGAAAAGGCGATATGCTTTATTATCCGCAGGGCTTACAGAAACCGCTTCGTGTACAGGGTGCGTTTGTATCCGATAAAGAGGTATCAGATGTGGTTGAATTCTTAAAGGAACACAATGAGGGGGAAGGCTACAGTACTGATATTGAAGAGCGGATGAACAATATTTCTGTATCCGCAAGCACTGGTGCTGATGCGGCATCTGGTGATGGAAATGACAGAGATGCTTATTTCTTGGATGCTGCAAAGCTTTTGATTGATAAAGATAAAGGTTCCATCGGAATGATTCAGCGTTATTTTAAAGTTGGTTTTAACCGGGCGGCAAGAATTATGGATCAACTGGAAGAAGCTGGTGTAGTAGGACCGGATGAAGGAACCAAGCCGCGACAGGTGTTAATGTCTCCGGAACAGCTGGAAACATTTATTGAAGAGGGTAATTAAGAAAGATTTATAGAATACAATCCATGAGGAGGAAATGAAGATGAAGTCAGATATTGAAATTGCACAGGAAGCAGAACTGGTACATATTAAGGAAGTGGCTGAGAAGCTCGGAATAAACGAGGATGAGCTGGAATTTTACGGAAAATACAAAGCAAAGATTTCCGATGAATTATGGGAGTCTGTAAAAGACAGGGAAGATGGCAAACTGGTTCTTGTAACAGCTATTAACCCGACACCTGCCGGCGAAGGAAAGACCACAACAAGTATCGGACTTGGTGAGGCGATGGCTTTACTTGGTAAAAAAGCGGTACTTGCACTTCGTGAGCCGTCTTTAGGACCGTGCTTTGGAATCAAAGGTGGAGCTGCAGGTGGTGGATATGCGCAGGTAGTTCCGATGGAAGATTTAAATCTGCATTTTACCGGAGATTTCCATGCAATTACATCCGCAAATAACCTGTTGGCAGCATTATTAGATAATCATATCCAGCAGGGCAACCAGCTTGGAATTGACCCACGTCAGGTAGTATGGAAACGTTGTATGGATATGAATGACCGTGCACTTAGAAATATTGTAATCGGTCTTGGAAGCAAGATGGATGGTATGGTACGTGAAGACCATTTCATCATTACAGTGGCATCTGAAATTATGGCTGTTTTATGTCTGGCGGACAATATGGAAGATTTGAAACGCCGTCTGGGCAGAATCATTGTTGCCTATTCCTTTGACGGAACTCCGATTACGGCAGATGATTTACATGCAACCGGTTCCATGGCAGCACTCTTAAAAGATGCCATCAAACCAAATCTGATTCAGACATTAGAGCACAATCCAGCCATCGTTCATGGTGGACCATTTGCAAATATTGCGCATGGATGCAACAGTGTCCGTGCTACTAAGACAGCTTTAAAATTAGGTGATATTGCAATTACAGAGGCTGGGTTTGGTGCTGACCTTGGTGCTGAGAAATTCTTTGATATCAAGTGCCGTAAGGCGGGACTTAAACCGGACGCAGTGGTACTGGTAGCAACCATCCGCGCATTAAAATATAACGGTGGGGTTCCAAAGGCAGACCTTGCAAAAGAAGATTTGGAAAGCTTAAAGAAGGGAATTGTAAACTTAGAGAAACATATCGAGAACCTTCAAAAATTTGGTGTACCGGTAGTCGTTACCTTAAACTCCTTTGTAACCGATACCAAAGAAGAAATTGCATTTGTAGAGAACTTCTGCAAGGAAAGAAACTGTGAATTCGCATTATCTGAAGTATGGGAAAATGGTGGCGAAGGCGGAATCGAACTTGCAAAGAAAGTACTGGATACTTTAGATCATAAAGAAGCACATTTCAAACC
>OGUN01002077.1_pt1 | contig 12584 bp, 10 predicted proteins | sample 1553621 | NCBI WGS metagenome assembly OGUN01 (sample SAMEA2580300, study PRJEB22360) | human gut metagenome | biome: human gut; feature: human-associated habitat; material: faeces | place: Denmark | collected 2008/2010
CAAACTCGTAGGCGATATCGCACTTGCGGGAAGCCTGACGCACCAGCTTGTGCAGTTCCTGCCGGGCGGCGTCGTTATTGACGGCCTCGGCCCGGTTGAAGACGATGAGCTCGCTGCGGGCGATCTTGTCCAGCATCAGGCTGCGCATGGAGTTGTCGCGGGCGTAGGTCAGGGCCGTGGTGCCGTCCGCCGTGGCGATGCACTGGTACACGATCCAGTTCTCCGGCAGATTGTTGGCCAGATCCTGCAGCAGCCACATGCCGTTGTACTCGATCACCACGCGGCCTGCATCGGCCTCTTTGGCCAGCTTGGCCAGGTTCTGGGGGTTGAGCTCGGCCTTGTCCTCCAGATTGTAGAGGGTCACGCCGGGGAACGCGAATTTCTTCTGGTTGTATTCTTCCTCGCCCTCCTCGCAGACCAGCAGCAGGGTCTTGTCGCCGGAGTCGAAATTGGGGTCTTCAAATGTTTCCTGAATGAACTTGGTCTTGCCGCTTTCGAGGAAGCCAACAAACAGGTAAACGGGAATTTCGTTTGCCATGGGATTCTCCTTTTATACTTTCGTCTTGGCTTGAGAGGGCATCAGCAGCCAAACAGCTCGGCGATGGCGTGCTCATCCAGCTTGGAGCCGATGACCACCAGCTTGCCGCCCACATCGGCACCGCGCTGACGGACTTCCCACTCGCCGGGAACGTAATCGAACTCCAGCCAGCCGTCGGCACCGCCGTCCACGATGCCCTTGGAGCGGAGGATCATGCCGTAATTGCCGGTGTCCAGCTCGGTGAGGGCGTGCTCAATGTCAGCCTTGGAGAACTTCTTGGCCGTCTCGACGCCCCAGCTGGTAAAGACCTCGTCGGCGTCGTGGTCATGGTGGTGGTGATGATGGCAGCAGTGGCCGTCGTGATGGTGCTCATGCTCGTCATGGTCATCGTCGTCTTCGTCGTGGTGGTGATGGCCGCAGCAGCAATGATCGTGGTCGTCCTCATGATCGTGATGGTGCTCGTGCTCCTCTTCCTCATCCTCGTGGGCGTGCTCCTCGTTGGCCTTGGCAGCCATGGCAATCAGCTCGGCCTTGAAATCGTCCTTGGTGGACATGGCCTTGAGGATCTGCTCACCGGTCAGGGAGTCCCAGGCGGTGGTCACGATGGTGGCGGTGGGGTTCTTCTCCCGCAGCATGGCCACGGCAGCAGCGATCTTCTCCTCGGTGGCGTTCTGGGTACGGCTCAGGATGATGCAGCTTGCATGGCTGATCTGGTCGTCGTAGAACTCACCGAAGTTCTTCATATACATCTTGACCTTGTTCACGTCGGCCACGGTGACAAAGCTGCTGAGCTGGACATCCAGGTGCTCGGCCACGCCCTCCACGGCGCGGGTCACGTCACTCAGCTTGCCCACGCCGGAGGGCTCGATCACGATGCGGTCCGGGTGGTACTGCTCCACCACCTGCTGCAGGGCGGCGCGGAAATCGCCCACCAGAGAGCAGCAGATGCAGCCGGCGTTCAGTTCGTTGATCTGGATGCCGGACTCCTTGAGGAAGCCGCCGTCAATACCAATCTCGCCGAACTCGTTCTCGATCAGCACCACTTTCTGGCCTGCAAAGGACTCCTTGATCAGTTTTTTGATCAGGGTGGTTTTGCCGGCACCCAGGAAACCGGAGAAGATATCAATTTTGGTCATGATTCAAATGCCTCTTTCTTTTTAGCACACAGAGCCGCAGAGTGCTGGCTCAAACATCTTACTCCTCTATTATAACAAGGCTGTCAATGGTAAAACGCCGTTTTTGAAGAAAAAATTGTAACATTTTTTGCAAATTGGTTGCGTTTTGGGGCAAATGACAAAAAGAAAGGGCTGCGGGAGCCAAAATTCGGCTCCCACGGCCCTTTGCATCAGGGGTGAACGGTGGATTGCAGTGCCTGCGCAATGGCGGCGGTGTGGTCCTCGGAATCTCCGGTGAACCAATACACCTGCCCGCCTGCCTCCACCCGGAGAAAACACTTTTGGGTGGGGTCGAGGCAGAACCGGGCGTTCCCCTCCCCGACCACATAGAAATCCCCCTGCAAATAGTGGTCCATCCCGGTGCCCCAGGTGCGGGTGGCATCCGGCAGGGTGTCCCGGAGCTGGACATCGGTGATGGCGTCGGTGTCCAAGCGGTATTTTTCGCTCTGGCCATGGGAGGCCACGAGGCAGACCGGAGCGCTGCCGGAGAGCTCCAGCCGGACGGGGATGCTGTCCACCATGCCGAAGATGGGCCCGATGGCAAGGCAGACCACCAGCACAAGGCCGACAAAGGCATAGTAGAGTTTGCCCACCCAGGTGCCCAGGTTGACGGTGGAGCCAAGGCCGATCCGCTTGGCGACCAGAAAACGCTTGTCCGTGGGGTTATAGTAGAAGATACCGCCCAGCCAGGCGTCATCCTCATCGGCCACGATGGGAGCCGTCTCCGTCAGGGCCGCCTGTGCCCGGCGGACCGAAAACTCCATCCAGAGCGAGCCTGCCAGCAGGAGGACGGTAAAGCCAAGGCTGAGGCCCAGGATAGCAGCCTCGGAGCGGTAGCCCAGAATCAGAAAGAGGTTGAGCAGGGCCATGGCCCAGAGGTTCAGCCGCCAGAAGCGGTCCCAGTAGAGCCGCCGCACCCGGAGCAGGGTCTGGTTGCGGGCGGAGTCCTCGGTGACCATATCCTCCCGGCGGCGGAACGTCCACCGCCCCAGCCCCCAGAGCAGGAGGACGCAGGCGGCGTCAATGCCGCAGACCAGCATCAGGCCCCGGGGCAGGCCGGGCAGCGCCATAGGTAGCAGGCAGAGCACCAGCGGTACCAGCAGGGTCCACAGCCCGATGGGCTTGGGCAGTGCGAATGCGGACGCGCCGGTACCCACCATGCGGCAGCCGCTCCCCTGCCAGCCATGGGCTTTTTTCAGTGCCTTGAGCTTTGCGTTGGCCCGCAGCAGGGGCAGGTAAGGCAGGGCCAGCCCGGCAAAAAAGAAGAGCATCCAGAGTGTCAGCGCGATGGCGGTCTCCTGCACAAAGGCCAGCGGCACACTGAGCGCGGCGCAGACCAGACAGAGGGTGCCCAGCCGTGTTCGATATTGTTTTACGATGGCCTGCACCTCGGGCAGGGCGTCTGCCTCCGGGGGCAGGGTGACGCCCAGGAGCAGGCCCTTCTGGCGCTTGCTCATATTGCGCAGCATGATGTAATTGACGCCCGCGCAGAGCCAGAAAGTCAACAGCATAAATCCACTCATGGTCTCCATCGTTCAGTCCTCCGTTTCGCCAAAGGCGGCTTTGCACGCCGCCACAAAATCGTCCAGGGTCAGCCCGGCCAGCCGCGCCTCGCCCGCCAGCAGGTTCAGCCGGGCGGTCTGGTCGGCAGACAGGCCCGCTGCCTTGCCCCGCGGGGCGCGGACGACGGCCCCGGCCCGGCGGTCGGTGACGAGATATCCCTCGGCCTTGAGTAGCTGGTAGGCCTTGCTCACGGTCATTACATTGACGCCCGCGTCCTCCGCCAGTGCCCGGGTGGTGGGCAGCCGCTCGCCGGGGGTCAGCTCCCCCTGCGCCACGGCCAGCACCACCTGATCCCGAATCTGGCGGTAGATGGGCACCGCGCTCTGAAAATCCAACCGGAACAGCATTTTCATTCCTCCTGTTTGTATTATTGAGTATAATACAACAAATACAAACTGTCAAGAGGGGATGCGGATTGCATTCTCCGCGCGGGGATGTTACAATAAGAAGCGGCAAACCAACGCCGCCGGACGTTCTTCCGGCAACTGTAAAAGTGTAAGATTTGGAAAGAAGGCTTTACCCAATGAGCATGAATTCTGTTCCTGAGCGTCTGGCCGCTCTGCGCGCCGCCATGAAAGCAAACGGTGTGGATGTTTATCTGATCCCCGTGGGCGACCCCCACGCCAGCGAGTATCTGCCGGAGCACTACACCTCCCTGACCTATTTCTCCGGTTTCCACGGCGAGAACTCCAACTTTGTCGTCACCATGACCGAGAGTGCTGTCTGGGCCGATGGCCGCTATTTTGTGCAGGCCGAGAAAGAGATCGCCGGCACCGAGATCCAGCTCCAGAAGATGGGCGAGCCGGGCGTGCCCACCGTGGAAGAATATTGCGCCAAGGTCCTGCCCGAGGGCGGCAAGCTGGGCCTGTGCGGCCTGACGGCCTCCTGCGGGCTGGTGCGCGGGCTGGAGAAAGCTCTGGAAGCAAAGCACGGCAGGATCAAAACGCTGGATCTGGAGGACGAGCTCTGGACCGAGGGCCGCCCGGCCCTGCCCGCCACCCCGGCTTGGGTCCTGCCCAAAGAGTACGCAGGCTTCTCCCCCGCCGAGAAGCTGGGCCAGCTGCGGGCAAAGCTCCAGGAGCTGGGCTGCACCGCCCAGCTGGTGGGCAAGCTGGACAACCTGGCCTGGCTGCTCAACCTCCGTGCCATGGATATCCAGTGCACCCCCTACGCCATGGCCTACTGCTATGTCACCGAAAACCGCGCGGTCCTCTTCCTCAACACCGCCCGCCTCAAGCCGGAAGCGGCAGCTGAGCTCAAAGAGAACGGCGTGACCATTGCCGAGTACGACGACGTGCTCCATTTCCTGGCGGCCGAGACCGAGCCCCAGACCGTGCTGGCCGACCCGGCTTCCGTCAACTTTGCCGTGTATGAGACCCTGAAAGAGAACAAGGCGCTCACCGTGAAAGACGAGGCCGACCCCCTGCTGCCCATGAAAGGCATCAAGAACGAAGTGGAGCTGGCCCACACCAAGGAAGCCCACATCCGGGACGCCGTGGCCATGGTCCGGTTCCAGAAAGAGCTGGAAGAGCGTCTGGCTGCCGGTGAGGAGCTGACCGAGCTGACCGTGGACGAGATCCTGCACAAGTACCGCAGCGCACAGGACAAGTTCCTTGTGGAGAGCTTTGGCACCATCGCCGCCTACGGCGGAAACGCTGCCATGATGCACTACCACGCCACCGAGGAAGACCACGCCAAGCTGGAGCGGAAAGGCTTCCTGCTGGTGGACTGCGGCGGTACCTATCTGGACGGCACCACCGATATCACCCGCACCTACCCGTTGGGCGAGCTGACCGAGGACGAGCGGCTGTTCTACACCTGGACGCTGCAGTGCCACATCGACATTGCAAAGGCCGTCTGGCTGAACTACTGCGACGGCCACATGCTGGATACCATCGCCCGGGAGCCGCTCTGGCGTCACCTCATCAACTACCGCTGCGGCACCGGCCACAGCGTCAGCTTTGTGGGCAACGTCCATGAGGGCCCCCATGCCCTGAACGGCCGGAACACCGTCGTGTTTCAGCCGGGCATGATCGTCACCGACGAGCCGGGCGTTTACGAGGGCGGCCAGGTCGGCATCCGCATTGAGAACGAGCTGATGTGCGTCCACAAGGCCGACAACCAGTACGGCACGTTCCTGGGCTTTGAGCCGATCACGTTCGTGCCCATTGCCACCTCCCCCGTCGTGCCCGGCGTCCTCACCCGGGACGAGCTGGACTGGCTGAACGCTTACCACCGCGAGGTCTTCACCAAGCTGGCTCCCCGCCTGACCGAGGAAGAGCGCGACTGGCTGGCCAAGAAGTGCGCCGCCATCGGGGCTTGACCCCTCAGGCCACGCTTTCGCGTGTCCAGCTCCCCTGTCAGGGGCGCTCAATCGCAGAAAAAAGGCGGGTGACCGCAGGGTCACTCGCCTTTTGTGTTACTGTTTGTGGGCGCGCCAGTACGCCTTTGCCTCGTCGATGGCCTTTTTGAACGGCCCGGAGGGGTAGGTGCTCTCGGCAATGTCCACGAGGAACTTGTACAGCTGGGGCCGTACCTCCTCGTACATCCCGAGCCGGGTGTAAAGATCTTTGTAATAGCGGAACATCTGCAATTTGTTCTGCACGATGGTGGCCGGGTTGATCTGGGTGTGGCAGATGCTCTGAGGGTTCTGCACATAGTAGTACCCCGGCGTGCCGATGGCGACAAACACTTCCGCGTACTGGATATACTGCATGTTGAAGACAAGGTCTTCCGCCCAGCGCACCTCGCTGGTAAAACAGATGTCGTTGCCGGTGAGCAGGATGCGGCGGTAGAGTTTGTTCCAGAGCACGCTGTAAAAATAGGAGGCAGGCTTGTCCATCAGCCGGAGCGCGAAGTGGTCTTTGTCATACACGCCCGCGGGCAGAAAGCCATATTCCCGCACTTCCGGGGGCCGGGCCACGGTCATCACGCCCAGCTCGTCCTCCAGCTTTTCCAATACCTGTTCGGGTTTGGAAGCACCTGCCGGGATGACCATTTTGTAGGGCGCGATGACCAGGTCAGCGTGGTGCTCCTCGGCAGCGGCCACCAGATGCCCGGTATAATCCGGGTCAATGTAGTCGTCACTGTCCACAAACTGGATGTATTCGCCGGTGGCCAGTTTCAGGCCCAGATTCCGGGTGTCCGAGACGCCGGAGTTGGCCTTGTCCACCAGAATGATGCGGGAATCCTTTTTGCGGAACTCTTCGCACACGGGCAGGCTCTGGTCTTTGGAGCCATCGTTGAGGACGATGATCTCAAGGTTCTGGTAAGTCTGGGCGCAAATGCTGCTCAGGCACCGGGCCAGATGGCTCTGGGCGTTGTAAACGGGCAGGATGATGCTGACAAGCGGCTGTTTCATGGCGGCGTCTCCTTTTTGTTGTAGTCTGGTGTTTTTCTGTTATGATACTCTCGCTGCCCGCAAAATGCAAGCGGTGCGGCACACAGCCCGGAAAGGGGGCTTTTGGAAACCATGATCTTTCACATTGCAGTGTGCAGCCCGGACCCGGTGCTGCGCGGCCGGGTGGAGCGGCAGTGCCTGGAATATTATGCCCGCCGGGCGGATGCCTGCATCGTGGAGCAGCTGCCTGGGGTGGACGCCCTGCTGGCCCGGGACGCCGAGGGTACCCGGTACGAGCTCTACCTTGTGGAGCTGACGGCGGGCAACGCCCCGGCGGGCCTGAAAGCCGCCGATACCCTGCGGCGGCACGGCGCGCGGGCCCCGCTGGCCTTTTTTGCCCACACGCCCGCCCACGCCTACAATGCCTACCGGGTGGACGCCATGCAGTATCTGCTGCAGCCGGTGCACCAGCCGGAAGTTTCTGCCCTGCTCAAGCGGGCGGTGGAGCCGGAATACGGCCCCACCCTTACCGTGACCACCGCCGACGGCGTGCGGGCGCTGACCTATGCCGAAATTGAATATCTGGAATGCACCCATCATATCGTGCACTTCCACCTGACCACCGGGGAGGATGTGGCCTCCCTCTCGCTGCGGGTGCCCTTTTCTGCGGTGGCGCAGCCGCTGCTTGCAGACGGCCGCTTTGTGCAGCCGCACCGCTCCTATGTGGTCAATCTGGAAGCAGTACAGCTGCTGTCCCCCGGCGAGGTACGGATGCGCAGCGGGGCGCGCATCCCCATCCCCCGCGGGCGGGAAGCCGCCGTCCGGGAGGCTTTCTGCACCCGGGTAGGGTAAAAAGTAAAAAGTCGCTGCACATTCGTGCAGCGACTTTTTGCTTAATGATTTATTCTTCCTTATGCCGGGGCTTTTTGCGGCGGGCGTGCTTTTGGGGCTTGCGGCGGGGCTTTTTGCGGGAGGGCTCGGGCTGGACAGAGGCATCGTTCAGGCGGGACATTGCATCCAGCAAAGCACCCTGCAGGCTGTCCGAGGGTACCCCGCTCTCCGAAAAGGCGAACAGGAATTTGTAGATCTGGGGCTGCAGCTCCTCGTACAGCCCAAGGCGGGTGTACACCTCCTTGAACAGCTGAAAAATCTGTGTCTTGTTCTCTACGATGCCGCGCAGGTCGATCTGGGTATGACAGAGGCTTTTGGGGTTCTGGATATAATGATACCCGGCCTCGGGGATGGAAACGAACACCTGTGCGTGCTCCAGATACCCCATATTGAAGATCAGATCCTCGGCCCAGTGCACATCGGGCGCAAAGCCCAGCTGATTTTGTACAATGATCTCCCGGCGGTAGAGTTTGTTCCACAGCACGCCGTAGTAAAAGGAGGCGGGCTGCTGCATCAGGCGGCGGGCGTAGTCCTCCCGGCTGTAAACGCCCTGCGGCAGAAAGCCGTACTTGTGCACCTCGGTCTTGGGGGCTTCCGGCTCGATGCCAAGGGAGGTCTGCAGCGTTTCCAGCGCGTGCCCGGTCTTGCTGGAGTTGGAGGGGATCACCATCCAGTACGGGGCGATCACAAGGTCGGCGTTGTGCTCCAAGGCGGCCTGTACAAGGTTCTGGGTGTAATCAGGGTCCAGTGCGTCATCACTGTCCGCAAACTGGATATAGTCGCCGTGTGCAAGGACAAGCCCGGCATTCCGCGTGCAGGAAACGCCCTCGTTTTCCTTGTCCACCACCACGATGCGTGGATCCTTTGCCCGGAACTGCTCACAAATGGCAAGGCTGTCATCCGTAGAGCCATCGTTCAGCACGATGATCTCCAGCTCCTGATAGGTCTGGCCGCAAATACTTTCCAGACAGCGGGAAAGCCCCTTCTGGGCGTTGTACACGGGCACAATGATGCTGACGAGAGGGTTCGTCATGGCAGGGCCTCCTTTTTGACGACAAAATTTGAGTATTATTATTATCATACTCCTGCGGCACCCGGATTACAAGAGCGCCGCACTGTGGCAGTTTTGTGAAACCTTACGCCTGCGCCCAGTCCAGTGCAGTCCAGTCCGGCAGGAACTGGTCGCAGATGCGGCGCAAAGCGGGGGCGTCGGCAGCGCTGGTGGTGTCCTGAATGCCCACCAGATAGAAGCCGGCATCATGGGCGGTCTGGGCAGCGTAGAGCGCATCCTCGCACACGGCGCACCCGGCGGGCTCCGTACCGCCAAGGCGGTGCAGCGCCTCCATAAAGGGGGCGGGGCTGCTCTTGCTCATAGCACCCCGCGCCTCGATGTAGAAATCAAAGTATTCGTCGATGCCAAGGCGGGTCAGCACGGTGCGGCACTGGCTGCTCCATGTGTTGGAGCAAATGCACATCCGTGCGCCCTCGGCCCGCAGCCGGGCAAGGGTGTCCCGCACGCCGGGCTTCAGTTCCACCTTCTCGTACAATTGGGCGATCACCTCGCGCATCACGTCCAGATAGCCGTTCCTGTCCAGCGGCAGCGCATACTCCCGGATGAGGTACTGTGCGCCTTCCTCCATGCCCATGGTCAGCAGGGTCTCGTGCAGGTCTGCCTTCGGGGTGCGGCCAAAGCGCGCCAGCAGCGCCTCCGGGGCGCCCTCCCATACCACCACCATGCTGTCGGTCAGGGTGCCGTCCATATCAAAGATCCATTGTTTGCAGTGCATACGTTCCTCCTGTTGTGCGCCCTCCGGGCCGCCTTTATACTCATCTCCGGTTAGTATAGCACGAAACTTTCACAGGAAAAAGGCATGATCTCTGAAAATTCGGGAGAATTTTACCTGAAAGTATGGTATAATTATAACAATTTTAGAAAATACCGGGAACGTGCACGGGAGGGCTTGATATGGAACGCAGAGAACCCACGCAAAAGGCGCTGGTGCTGGCAGGCGGCGGTGCGCGCGGCAGCTATCAGGTAGGCGTCTGGCGGGCTTTGATGGAGCTGGACTGGCACCCGCAGATCATCACCGGCACCAGCGTGGGCGGGCTGAACGGCGCCATGTTCGTGCTGGATCTGTACGAGACCGCCCGGGATATGTGGCTGACCATCCGCAGCCGGGATGTGATGGAGCTGCCGGAGGAAAACGCCGACCTTTCTGCCCTGCACCAGTTTTTGCGCCGGGTGGTAAAGGAAGGCGGCATGGATGTGACCCCGCTGGAGGAGATCGTGGAGCGGGTGCTGGACGAGGACGCGCTGCGGGCAGCGCCCATCCGGTTCGGCATCGTGACGGTAGAGCAGCGCGGGCTGCGCCCCCGGGAGCTGACGCTGGAGGATATCCCTGCCGGGCAGGTACGGGACTACCTGATGGCTTCGGCGGCCTGCTTCCCCGCATTGCGGGCGCGGCAGATCGACGGGGTAAAGTTTCTGGACGGCGGGTACAGCGATAATATGCCCACCGGCCTTGCCAAGACCATGGGCGCAGAGGAGCTGGTCTGTGTGGATCTGGAAGGCGTGGGCATCACCCGCCCCAACCTGACCGGCCTGCCCACCACCATGATCCGCAGCTACTGGGAGCTGGGCGATATCCTGCACTTCGACCCCGACACCGCCAAGCGCAACATGGAGCTGGGCTACTACGACACCCTGCGCGCCTTTGGCCGCATCCGGGGCTGTGCCTACGCGGTGGACAGCGGTGCGGACAGCAGCGCCGATGCCGAAGCCTTCCGCGCAGCCTTTGACACCGTGCAGAAGGAGGTGCGGGAGAAGTACCCTGTCACCCTTACCGCCGACGCTGCTTTGCTGCTGGCACGGATGAAGGACGCCCAGCTTGCCCCGCTGGAAGCCGCCGCCGAGGACGCCGGGGTAGACCCCACCCATTTCTACACCACCCGGACGCTGGCCGAGGCGTTTCTGGCCGCGTGCGACAAAGAGCGTATGGAAAGCTTTGCCCCGCTGTTCACGGGCAGCAGCACCGCCGGGCAGGCGGCGCTGGCCGCTTTGCTGCCCAATACATTCTTACAGGCGCTGGTGTGGCACACTTTGACCGCATCGGCTTTGCCGGAGGTGACAGAAGATGAAGGTTTATAAAGGCGTATCCGCATCCCCCGGACTGGTGCTGGGTCAGGTGAGCCGACTGGAACATCATGTGGAGACCTTCAGCCACGGCCCTTTCAACCCGGAGCGGGAGCTGCGGCTGCTGGCAAATGCCGTGCACACGGCGCAGAATGAACTGGACTCCATGGCAGAGCGCGCCGCCCCCACCGAGCAGGCCATCTTTTTGTTCCAGAGCATGATGCTGGACGATGAGGGCATGATGAACGAGGTGCGCTTTTGCATCAATGCGGGCATCAGCGCCTCGGCGGCGATGCATCAGGTGGGGCAGCGCTACGCCGACCAGCTTGCCAACATGAAGGATAACCCCTATATGCAGTTGCGCAGCGTGGATATTCTGGACGCCACCCGCCGGGTGATCAATATCCTGACCAACCGCCCCCGGGTGTGGCTGGCGCTGGATCATCCGGTGATCCTTGCCGCCGACCGGCTGATGCCCACCGACCTGTTCAGTGTGCCCTCCGGCATGATCTTGGGCGTCATCACCGCCGAGGGCAGCGGCCAGAGCCATGCCGCCATCATTGCCCGGGCAATGAACATCCCGGGCATCGTGCAGGTGGGCAAGGATTTTCTGGACGACTGCGACGGCCGCACCGTCATTCTGGACGCAACCAACGGCAACTGCATCCTGGACCCGGACGCCGCCGCCCGCCAGCAGGCAGAGGCCAGCATCTGCCAGCTCCAGCGCGAGGACGCGGAGATGAAGCAGCTGCACAGCCTGCCGGACGAAACGCGGGACGGCGAACCCTTTGAGCTGCTGGCCAACTGCTTCGGCCCGGAGGATATCGACACCGCCATGCAGTCCGGTGCAAAGGGCGTTGGGCTGCTGCGCAGCGGCTACATGATGCTGCCCGGGCGCATTCTGGACGAGCAGGAGCAGTATTTCTTCTACTGCTCCTGTCTGGCAGCGGCAAACGGCTGCCCGGTGACCGTGCGCACCTTCGACTTTGGCTCCGACCGCACCGTGGCCGATGCCAATCAGGGGCCGCAGTCCTCCAAGCTCGGCCTGCGCGGCATCCGCAACAGCCTGCGCCAGCCCCAGCAGTTCCAGACCCAGATCTGCGCCTTGCTGCGCGCCGCTGCCCGGGGGCCGCTGCGGGTGATGTTCCCCATGGTGACCGATGTAGAGGACTGGGACGCCGCCATGAGCATCGTGGAGCACTGCCGCCAGAGCCTGCGGGAGCGGGGCGTGCCCTTTAACGAGAACACCCAGTTCGGCGTGATGCTGAGCATCCCCGCCGCCTGCCTGACCGTGGAGGACTTTGTAGCCCACGGCTGCGATTTTCTGGTCATCGGCACCAACGACCTGACCCAGTACACCCACGCCGCCGACCGGGAGCTTGCCAGCGCGGAGCACTACTACCGCCCCGCCAGCCCGGCCATGAAAAAGCTGATCACCATGGTGATGGATGCCGCCAGTGCACACCACGTCCCGGTGACTATCTGCGGCCTTGCCGTGGGCAACCCCGCCAACACGGCGCAGTACCTGCACCTCGGTCTGCGCAGCTTCTCGGTAAGCCCCCAGAACCTGCTCAAGTTAAAACAGGCTCTGCTGGACACCGATGCCCACCCGGACGCTGGGGAAAACGGCTGAAAATGCTTTTACAAAACGTAATATAACGTAAAATAATAAGAGGCTGTTGCACAAACCCCTGTGCAGCAGCCTCTTTCGCTCTTTTTTGTTATAGCTGTCGTTTTTCTTTACGACCCCCTTCCGTGAAAAAGCACCCCGGGAAAATCCGCAGATTTTCCCGGGATGCCAATTTTAAATAATTATTCCGCTGAAGATGGTCAGAGCAAAGCGGAGACCATTTAAATCGTCAAGCGTCTTACTCCAGATTCCCCGTCAGGGTCATAACGGCGGAGAGCACCGCCAGCGGGGCGGTCTCGCAGCGGAGGATGCGG
>OGUN01002082.1_pt1 | contig 12561 bp, 8 predicted proteins | sample 1553621 | NCBI WGS metagenome assembly OGUN01 (sample SAMEA2580300, study PRJEB22360) | human gut metagenome | biome: human gut; feature: human-associated habitat; material: faeces | place: Denmark | collected 2008/2010
TTCTTGGCCGGGTCGCTGTCGTACACGCCGTCGATGTTCTTGGCCAGCAGGATGACGTCCGCGTCGATCTCCGCCGCCCGCAGCACCGCCGCGGTATCCGTGGAGAAGAACGGGCAGCCGATGCCGCAGCCAAAAATGACCACTCTCCCCTTTTCCAGGTGCCGAATGGCTCTGGCGCGGATATACGGCTCCGCCACGGCCCGGATCTCCAGCGCCGTCTGCACACGCACGTCCACACCCTTCTGCTCCAGCACGTCCGCCATGGCCATGCAGTTCATGGCCGTGGCCAGCATACCCATGTGATCGGCCCGGGTGCGCTCGATGTGTCCCTCGCCGTCCTTCACGCCGCGCCAGAAATTGCCGCCGCCGATGACGATACCCACCTGCACACCCATGTCCACACACTGCTTGATAACGTCCGCCACCCGGCCCATGACCTGAAAGTCCAGACCGAAGTGCTTATCGCCGGCCAGCGCTTCGCCGCTGATCTTCAGCAGCACCCGCTTGAATACTGGTTGCTCCATCGCCGTTCCTCCCTAATTTTCTATCAGGTATTTTACCTTATTTCTCCCGTTTTGCATAGGGGGAAAATCGAAAATTTTTCTGAATTCTTTTTTGCAGATCCCTCCGCATTCTCCCGTGCACCCTGCGCCTGCGGTGCGGAACGCAAAAACGAAAAGCTTTGTTTTTTTCCACCGGCGGTGTATAATGGGGAAAACACTTTTCCGGAGGCTGATTTTCATGGAACTTCTGCATGTGCTGGGCAATACATATGCGGCCGTCGCCGCCACCGCCCTACTGCCCGTTTACAAGCTCACCGACCGGGATGTGGTGCTCATCGACACCGGCTACGCCAAGCTGGACAGAGCCGGCCTGACCGCGCTCATCGACGGCAGCGGCTGGTGTCTGCGCGCCATTCTCTGCTCCCACGCCCACTTCGACCACACCGGCAACGTCCGGTATTTGCAGGAGCGATACGGCGCAAAAGCCGCCATCTCCCTGATCGAAGCCGGTATCTCTGTGAACCCGGACAGCTACCGCGCTAACTACGTGGCCCTGACCTACGGCAAAAGCCGTGAGTTGTTTCTGGAGGAGTGCTTCACCGCAGATCGAGTCATCTTCCCCCAGGAGGACCACATCGACGTAGACGGCGCACGGTTCGGTGTACTGTCTCTCCCCGGCCATTCGGCAGGCCAGGTGGGCTTTGTCACGCCGGACGGCGCGGCCTATGTGGGCGACTGCCTCATCGACCAGCACGAGATCGACGCGGCCAAGCTGCCCACCAGCATGTTCATCGCCAAGGATCTGGACAGCAAGGCCGCCCTCCGCGCCACGGACTACCCCGCCTATATCCTCGCCCACAAGCAGGTCGTCACCGACCGCGCGGAGCTGTCTGCCCTCATCGACAGCAACATCGCCTTCATCCACCGCAAAGAGCGGGAACTGCTGGACGACCTCACCGACGGCATGACGTTCTCCGACTGGATATACGCCTTCTGCCAGCGGGAGAACATCCGCACCCGGCAGGAGCTGAAATTCAGCATCGTAGAGCGCAACTTCACCAACTTCACCGACTGGCTCACCGACACCGGCAAGGTACGCGTAGAGCGCGACTTCTGCGCCAAGAGGTATTACCACGGCTGAGATACCGTGTACGCATAGAAAAGCCACCCCATCGGGGTGGCTTTTCCGCTCTGTTTATTCGTCAAAGGGCACGCCGAACATCTGCCAGAACTGCCGATTCTCGCTGTCGGACACCATGGCGGAGTTCCACGAGCCGAACGTAAAGCTGGCGCAGCTGTCCGTCCCCTTCAGCACCGACACCGTCCGCCCGTCGTCGAACGTCACCGTCAGCTTGGCGCCGAACCCGCAAGAGGTTCCGCCGCCGTAGGCTCTGGCGTTGGTCAGCATCCTTTGCAGAGCGGGCAGGTCGGCTTTGGCGGCGGTGTACGTCTCGCCGCCGTAGAACTCCAGCTTGGCGGAAGTCATATTGCCCCGGAAATCCTCTGGCGTGACGAAGGTATAGCCGCACTGCTCCGTCAGTATTTTCAGCACCGTGGGCGGCACGGGGTAATCGGCAGTGCCCCAATAGCGGACATCGTCCTCGCCGCTGCGGTGCAGGGTGGCGCACACCTGATACCACTCCGGCTGCACCAGTCCCTTCTCCGACTGGATGGCCTGCACCTGCTCCTCCGTCAGCGGCACGACCTGCTTGGCGGAACCGCCCGTCTCCCACGTGATCTGATAGACCTCCAGCTCCGCCGTTTCCGCCGCGCTCCGGTACTGGAACCGTACAGCGTACTGTCCATCCATGCCCAGGCCCACGAACTGCTCCGTCAGCTCTACCACATCTCCGTTGTGGAGCGCCACGTTCTCCTCATTGTACCGTCCGTAGAGGGTGAAGCCCTCACCCTTTATCACGGACAGCTGCGCGCCGCTGCCCACCTCATACACCGGGATGTCCTCGCTGTAATTCTCGTCGTATGTCACCGTGCGGTACGTCACGGAATAGACCTCCGACACGGAGATGCTCAGCTGGTCCCTCTCATAACTGGCGGCCACCGGCAGCCCGCCGGTCAACTGGGACATGGCATACCGGGAAATATCCGCCAGCAGCACCTCCGATGCGTCGCCCCGGCCGTCGGGGACCTGCTGTCCCGCCAGCCGGCGGAGATACGCCTTCACCGTGTTGGGGGCTTGCTGGTAGCGGTGCGCCAGCACGTCCATGGCACCCTCGGCATACGCGCCGTCACCGTTGAGATAGTACGCGCACAGATAGCTCAGGGGCACGGTCTCCCAGTCTGGCAGCTGCGCCGCGTCGTACACGATGCCGTAGTCCTCCGCCCGGACGCTGCACGGGTCGTTTTCCCCGGTAACGCTCCACGGCATGGTTTCCTCAAAGCTCGGCTGCGCGTCCCCCTCATAGTAGACGATAGAGCCATCCTCCACCATTGTCCGCAGCATATCCATATACGTCTGCAAGCCCTTCACGCTCTTCCGCGCCGCGCTCAGTGCATCCACATAGCCCGCATGATTGCTCGAATACACCGCACCGGTGACATGGGACGTACCCGCCTGATCGATGTCCGTCCAGCGGAACCAGTCGATATTGTCGATCAGCGCCATGGCGATATAGCCCCGCTGCGCCATCTGCCGGTTCCACTCCGCGCTGCGTTCCGGGACATCACCCGCAAAGGCATAGCACACCGTCACACCCATAGGCTCCCTGTTCGTGTCCAAGCGGATGGAATAGGCGTATGTGTCGCTGTCCGCCGTATCGCCCATCTCCGGCAGCCCCAGCGCGTCCAGTATGCCGCTGACCGCCGCGTTGTCGCCCACATACTCCGTCCGCAGGGCGAACAGCTTCTCCGCGTCCAGCGTCCCCACGTTCTTGTAGCTGGGCTTCGTCAGCAGGCACGCGCCGATGATGGCCGCCGCGACGACCAGCAGGATGACAGCCCAGAGGGCGGGCTTCTTATAGTTGAGCACGTTCTTCACCCTTTCTTTCACAGCCACTTCGCCAAAGGCCAGCGGGCACACCGCCGCCATTTTCGGCTGGGCGGCACAGGCCACCAGCGCCCGGGAATAGGCGGCCCGCTGGATGGGCGTGGCGTTTTTCAACACCATTTCATCTTCATCACAGGCGCGCTCCATGTCGCGGCCCAGCAGGACATACGCCGCCCAGAGGACCGGGTTGAACCAGTTGACCGCCAGCAGCAGAAACGCCAACGGTTTCCACACATGGTCCCAGCGGCGGATATGGCACCTTTCGTGGGCGAGCACCTGGGGAAAGTCCTGCTCCGACACGGTTTCCGGCACATAAATGCGGGGTGCAAGCACGCCCAGCACGAAGGGCGTGGACCAGTCGGTACAGCGATAGACATTGTCCTGTATGCGGGGGGCGGCGCGGAGCCGCCAGCAGAAGCAGTCGCAGACGGCCCAGTTGTCGATCTTGGGTACGAAGCGGGCCACGTGTGCGAGCTTTTCGGCGGGTTCGCACCGGGCATAGCCGATCACCAGCCCCTGCAGCATCCGCTCTTCGAAGTAGAAATCCTCGGCTTCGGCCAGATATGCGCGCCAGTCCCCGGCGGCGATCTCCTTGGCGATGCTGCGCAATACGGGCAGGCGTATGCCCAGCACGTTTTCGACGCCCGGCATCAGCGCCGAGGTGAATTTCATGTATTTGGGCTCGGTGAGTTCGAGCAGTTGTTCACGCAGCGTCATCGTTTGCCGAATTTGGGGGTTATGCCGATGAAAAAGGAGACGTTGAGCCGCGGCATGGGGCGCGAAAGCACCGATTCGTACTCTTCGTTCAGCAGGTTGTGGATGCAGCCTTTGAGCGAGAACGACGCCCATTTGCAGTCGAGGCCCTTTTCGAGCGAGAGGTCGCTCATGAAGTAGGGTTTCACGCGGCCCAAGACGCCGAGATCGTTGCTCGACATGGTGTAACGTTCGCTGTACCAGTTCCATTTGTAGGTCAGCTCCCACCGCCGCCATTCGACGCGCGCCGTGAGGGCCGCCGAATAGACGGGAATGTAGACGAGCTGTTTGCCGACCGATTCGTCGGCCGGGCTGAACGGATCGCCCCGGTTGATCGAACGGGTCCATGCGAAATTGCCGTCGAGGAGCAGTCGCCAGCCACCCGAAGTCTCGGCTTCGGCCGAGAGTTTGGTCTCGACGCCGTAACTGTGGACGCGGCGGATGTTGATCGGGGTGTAGATGCCCAGTTTGGGACTGCCTATCCAGAGTATCCAGTCGTCGATGCGCGAATCGAACACCGTGGCCGACGCGCGCAGCGAACGGGCGTCGCCTTTGAGCGTCGTTTCCAAGCCCGCGTCGAACGTCCAGCCCCGTTCGGGTTTGAGGTTCTTGTTGCCGCCGGGACGGAAGTAGAGGTCGTTGAGCGTGGGGTAGCGGTAGTTGCGGGCGGCCGAAGCCCGGACGACCACGCTGCCGCGTTTCGAGAGCACGTAGTCCGCGAACAGCGCCGGGATGACGGGCGTGGTACGGTCTCCGTATAACTCCCACCGCAGGTCGGCGGCGACGCCCAGCCGCGGCACGGGACGCCATTTCACGGCGGCGAACGCCGAAAGTTCGAACCGCTCCTGCCGGTAGAGCGTATCGGCCCGCAGGCCGTTGTTGCCGATCACCGAGAGGTCGCCGCTGCGCACCCGGTGCTGGTGGAGGGCGGCGTTGGCCGAGAAGAGCCACTTCTCGCCGAGCGCATATTCGGCTTCGGCCTTGGCGAAGAGCGTGTGGATGCGGCTCCGGGCGTCGGTATTGACGACGAACCGCCCTTTGCCTTCGGGATCCTGCTTGAGCAGGTAGCGCAGATCGGTGTAGGTGTAACCCGCGCGTGCGCCGAGTTTCAGTCCGTGGCGCAGCCGCTCCCAGCCTGCCACGGCCCGCAGCGTGCGTTCGTCCTGCGTATTCTTCTTCTGTTTGCTTTTGTTGCGGTCGGACGTGAGCATCGCCAGTCCGCGGTGCGAGTCGAGGTACCATGCCGCCAGCGAGAAACGGTCGCCGCCGCGCGTGGTGTAATAAAGCTCCTGCATGACGTGCAGGTCGCGGAATCCGCCGTTGCGGTTGCGCTGCAGGGGGTAATATTCGCCGACGATTTGGCCGTTGTCGTCGGTGACGAACTCTTTCGAGTTGTAGTTGCGGAAGCGGAAATCATTGTCCGAGGTACTGTAGAGCACGCGCGTCGAACTGCTCCACCGCGCGCCGCCGTAGGTCAGGTGCAGGAATTCGTCGAACGTGGCGAACGACCCGATGCCCTGCACGTAACGCAGCCCCAATCCCTGCTCCGCAGGGGCTTTGGTCGCCAGCGTCACCGCGCCGCCCAGCCCGCCGCCGGTGACGCCCACCGAGCTGGCTCCGTGATAGATCGTCGCGTCGTCGATGAAATAGGCGGGTATCAGCGAAAAATCGACCTGTCCGAGCATCGGCGAATTGACCTTCATGTCGTTCCACGTCACCTGCGTGTGCGAGGGCGCCGTGCCGCGGAACGAGGCGGTCGCGAGCGTTGCGCGGCCGTAGGATTTGATGAAGATGGTCGAACCCGTCGCCAGCGCGTCGGCCAGCGATGCGGTGATGTTTTCGCGCAGGACGAGCGTGTCCAGCTCGGTGCGCTGCACGCCGATCTCCTTCATCGGGCGGCGTCCCGAAATATCGACCGACTCGATGGCGATGGTGCGGGCCGTCGAGTCACGCTGCGCCGCGGCGGGCAGGGCGCAGGTCAGGCAGAGGAGTATCGTCGCGGTGCGCAGCACGCGGTCAGTTGCGTTTGGTTACGGTCCGGTAGCAGCCGATGCCGCACACTTCGGTCGAAATCTCGCCGATCAGCGGGGCTTTGGCGTTCACGCCCGTCTGCACCTTGATGAAGTCGATCTGCTGCAAGTTGGCGGGCGAACCGTCGGCCGTCACGGCGTCGCTGATGCGCAGGCGGTTGGTCGTTCCGATCCGGTCCACCGTCGAGAAGTTGTCGGCGTAGCCCCATGCGAACGCCTGAGGTCTCCACTGTCCGTCGGCCTGTTCGACGTTGTCGCGCAGCCGCGTGCCCGTGAATTTCAGGTCGGCGGACTCGATCCATGCCGGGCAGTAGGACGCCTGCGTATGTTCGTCCATTCGGTCGATCGTGCCGCTGCCGCCCCGGTCGTCGGTCCATGCGGCGGAGCCGTCGGCGAGCGGCGTGTAGGTGACCGCATATCCCCGGATCGTCGCGGCGTTGTCGTACTCGCTGCCTTTCAGCTCGTACCACGTGTCGTCGGGCACTCCGTTGCCGTTGGCGTCCTGCATGACCCAGACGACGCCCGGCTCGGACGAGGTGTTCATGGCGTTGCCCTTGACGTAAAGGTCGTAACCGCCCGTGTTGGGTACCGGCTCGGCGAATGCCGCGACGAGGTATCCGCCCCATCCGCCGAGCGAAACCCAGTTGTTCTCGGCGAAGCGCGCGGCAGCGTACCGGCAGGCTTTCTCCGGCGTATCCACGTTGTCGAACGCGCCGCCGGAGCGCGCCTCTTCGTTGATGAACTGTCCCGGTGCGGGAGTGTATTCGAGAATCCGGGCTACGGGTTCGTCCGTCTGCGTGGTCGTGACCTCTTCGCCGGAGTTGCAGGCGGCCAGCAGAAGAGCCGCCAGAGGGAATGCGTATTTTTTCATCTTCTTCGAATGTTTTTTACGGTTTGAAACAGAACGATCCGGGGGTGATGCCGACGCGTATCGTGTCGACGGCCGCGCCCCGCGCCGTGAAGCGGTAGACCACGCCGTGCTGGACGTAGTCGATGGCGTCGGCCACGTAGACCTCCGAGGTCAGCGGATCGACCGCCACTTCGTAATAGGTGGTCTGCGTATAGGGCAGGAACGGCGTGACGGGCAGCTCCTCGGCATCGACCCGCATGCGCCAGACGTCGCGGTTGATGAAGTAGAGCGTGTCGCGCGTGCCGTTGAGGGTGACCGACGAGGGATGGTCGCCCGCGGCGAACGTATAGGTCTGCTCGACGCGGCGCGTAGCGGCGTCGATGCGGTAGAGCGCCGCCGGAATGCCTGCGGTGCGTCCGTCGGTGACGGTCCAAAGCTTGCCGAAGCGGTCGAGGACCAGCGACGAGGGCTGCGGCCCGACCTCGATCGAGTCCACCAGCGTTTCGCGTGCGGCGTCCACGACCAGAATCTTGTCGTCGTACGACCAGCAGTTTACGAACACTTCGTCGCCCCACTGCACCATCTGTTCGGTCGATTTGTGGCCGTTCATCGGAATCCGGCCGCGGATACGGTTGCTGCGGGAATCCACGACCGTGATGCGCGGATCGTAAAGGTCGGTGATATAGGCCGTCGTGTCGTTGGGGAAGTGGATGTAACGCGGCGAGACGACCCCTTCGATCACTCCCGTGACGCGGAAAGTCGCCGGGTCGATGACATAGACCGCGCCCGAATTGTTCACCACGACGTATCCGCGTCCTTTGTGGAGGGTCATCGACTGGGCGACGTCGCCCAGTTTCATGCCGTTCGCGCGGATGAAGATTTCGTTTTCGACGCTCCGTGCTGCCGGATCGTAGAACGACAGCGAAGCGTTGTCCCAGCCGAAGTTGCCCTCGCACGTGATGAACACGCCGCGCTGCGACTGTGCGAACGGCTCTTCATGCTGCGGTCCGTAGTCCATGCAGGCGCAGCAGAATCCTGCGCCGGCGCATAAAACCGCCATATGTCGTAAAACGCGTTTCATCGGCTTTCAAATGACTGCGGTTGGTACGAGCTGACGTGTCGGATGCCGGTGTCGGCGACGGTCTGCTGCGCCCCATTCTCCGCAGGGTGCATATTGGTTGAACGGCATGCGGCAGGTCTTCTGACTCGTTACCGTTCCGGCGCCTTCCCGTCCCGGAGGACAGTGGCCAAAGAGTGCCGGAACATGTTGCGTAACTTACAGCAGCGGGAACTGTTGCCGGATTTCACGGCATTCCCTTTTAATCCCCGCGCCCTTCCGGGGCGTTTCGGGAACCGATGCGACGCAAAAGTAATCTTTTTTCGAGACATGCCCCAAAGATTCGGACGAAAATATTAACTTTGTTGAGTAAATTGCGGCTCTGCGGACTTGGGTGAGGAGGATCGGCGGGGCTGTTGTGAAAAAAAGATTAACTTTGCCCGAAAATCGGATGCTATGACGGTTGAAATACGACGGATAACCGAAGTCTCGGATGCGCTCGAAGAGGCGTTCGCGCGGCTGATGCCGCAGCTTTCGCCGCGATTGGGCGCTCCCTCCCGCGAGGAGTTGCGGCGCGTGGCCGGAAGCGAAACCGGGGAGTTGCTGGCGGCCGTGGCCGGGGAACGCATCGTCGGGGTGCTGACGCTGGCGTGGTACGATGCGCCTTCGGGGCGCAAGGCGTGGATCGAGGACGTCGTGGTGGACGGCGCGGCACGCGGCTGCGGCGCGGGCGATGCGCTGGTGCGCGCCGCCGTGGAGCATGCGGCCCGCATCGGCGCCGGGAAGGTGATGCTGACGTCGAACCCGGCGCGCGAAGCCGCTAGGGCGCTTTATCGCAAAGTCGGATTCGAAGAGGTGGAAACCACGGTTTTCGCCTTTAAAACAGATAAGTGATGAAAAAAATCGTGAAGATTGCGGCCATCGTGGTGGCCGTCGTGCTGGTGATCGCTCTGGTGGCGCCGATGGTGCTGCGGGGCAAGATCGCCGAGATTGTGAAGCGTGAGGCCAATGCGATGCTCGACGCGCGGCTCGATTTCGAGAAGCTGGACATCAGCTTGTTGCGCCATTTTCCCCGCGCTTCGCTCGACCTGAAGGGACTGACGCTGGTGGGTGAGGAGCCTTTCGCGGGCGATACGATCGTCGCCGCGCAGCGGATTTCGGTGGTCGTGAACGTAATGTCGCTTTTCGGCGATGAGGGGTTCGAGGTGACGAAGATCATCCTTTCGGAGCCTGCGCTCCATGCGCACAAACTCGCCGACGGCAGGGTGAACTGGGACGTTATGAAGGCTTCGGAAGAGACTCCGGGCGAAGAGGAAGGCCCCGCCGATGCGGAACATTCGTCGTTCCGCCTTTCGGTCCGCGACTTCAGGATCAGCGACGCGTCGATCCGTTACGAGGACGATTCGACGGGCATGCGCTTCTCGACCGCACCGCTGTCGCTCCGTCTGCGGGGCGATATGTCGGCCGACCAGACCGACCTCGACCTGCGGCTGACGGCCAAGGGCATGCGGCTGGTTTCGGGCGGCATTCCGATGCTCAGCGGCGCCGAAGCGGAACTGGATGCGGTGATTGCGGCCGATCTGGCGAACAGCCGCTTTACCTTCTCGCAGAACAAACTGCGCCTGAACGCCATCGAGGTAGGTCTCGACGGCTGGGTGGAGCTGAAAGACGACGCCGTGGCCATGGACGTCACGGCCGGCTGCGACAAGGTGCAGTTCAAGGACGTGCTTTCGCTCGTTCCGGCCTTCTACACCCGCGACTTCCGTAATCTTGCGGCCGGCGGCGAACTTTCGATGGCGCTCTGGGCGCGCGGCGAAATGCGCGGTGCGGCGCTTCCGGCGTTCGAGCTCAGGACGGAGGTGCGCAACGGCAGTTTCCAGTACTCGTCGCTGCCCAAGGCGGTGGACGGCATTAACATCGACGCCCGGATCGCCAATCCCGGCGGCGTGGCGGATAAGACCGAACTCGACCTCTCGAAATTCACGCTCCGGATGGCCGGGAATTCGCTTTCGGCGTCGGCCTATGCGACCAATCTGGTCAGCGACCCGACGTTCCGTGCCGCGGTGGACGGCCGTGTCGATCTGGGGGCCGTCAAAGAGGTGTATCCGCTCGAAAAGGGGATGGAACTGAGCGGCCTGATTACCGCCGACGTGAAGGTTTCGGGCCGTATGTCCGACATCGAAAAGAGCCGCTACGAGCGGATCGGCGCGTCGGGAACGTTCGTCGTCGAGCGGCTGGGCCTGACCATGCCCGAACTGCCTGCGGTCCATATCCGCCGTGCCGCCGCGACCATTACGCCCGCGGCCATGACGCTCGGCGAACTCGGCCTTACGATAGGCCGGAGCGATCTGGCGGCCAACGGCCAGCTGTCAGGCTACATCGGCTACCTGCTGCGGGGCGACATGCTTTCGGGACGTCTCTATGTGAAGTCCGACCTGCTGGACCTGAACGAAATGATGAACGTCATGCCCGATTCCGCACCGGAGGAGACCCCGGAGACGTCGTCGGCCGGGACTTCCGCCGAACCGGCGCAGGCGCTCGAAGTGCCGCGCAACCTGAATCTTTCGCTCAATACCGAACTGCAGAAGGTGCTCTTCCAGAAAATGACCGTATCCGGCATATCGGGCGAGATGCGCGTGGCCGGCGGCGCCCTTTCGCTCGAACGGCTGCGCATGCAGCTCTTCGGCGGTTCGGCGACCGCTTCGGGCAGCTATTCGACGGCGGCCGATCCGCAGCGTCCGGCGCTGAAGCTGTCGCTGGGGCTTTCGGGCGCTTCGTTCTCCAAGACGTTCGACGAACTGGAGATGGTGCAGAAACTCGTGCCGCTGTTCGCCAAAACGGGCGGCGATTATTCGTTGTCGCTCGATATGACGACCGCGCTCGATCCGAATATGGAACCCGACCTGCAGTCGCTCAGCGCCACGGGCGAAATCAAGTCGGCGAACATCCGTATCCAGAACCTCGAAGCGTTCGATGCGCTGGCCAAGGCGCTCGACAACGACAAACTGCGGAAAATCGAAGCCAAGGACGTCGCCGTCCGTTTCTCGATCAGGGACGGTCGGATTACGACCCAGCCTTTCGACCTGAAGATGGGCGACATAAAGATCAATATGTCCGGTTCGACGGGACTCGACCAGACCATCGACTATACGGCCAAGGTGGCCCTGCCTGCGGGTTCTGCGGGCGGGATCTTGGAGTCGGTCAATGTCGGCATAGGCGGCACGTTTACCTCGCCCAAGATTACGCTCGGCGTGAAGGAAGCGGCCGAGCAGGCCGTGAAGAACGTCATTGACCAGCAGATTCAGAAGCTTACGGGCAGCGAATCGCTCGGCGAGGAGATTCAGAAGCAGGCCGACAATCTGCGCAAGGAGGCCAAACGTGCCGGCGACAAGCTGGTCGAAGCCGCCGAAGCGCAGCGCACGAAACTTGTGGACGGCGCCAAGGAGAAGGGTGCTTTGGCGAAGCTGGCAGCCGAGAAAGCGGGCGACAAGCTGGTCGAAGAGGCCAAGAAGCAGGCCAGCAAACTCAGCGCCGAAGCTGAAAAACAGATCGAAAAACTCACGGCGAAGCAGGAGTAGGGAATGCTTGTTCTTTTCGCCGTCATTCTCGGAGGAATCGTCACGGGGCGCCTGCTGCAAAGCCGGCGCCTCGCGTTCGTCTCCCGGCTGATCGTCGTCATCATCTGGGCGTTGTTGTTCCTGCTCGGACTGGAAGTCGGTTCCGATCCCGCCGTCGTGGGCGGCATGGCGACGCTGAGGCGTACCGCCTTCGTGATCTTCGTCTTCTCGGTCGCGGGAAGCATCGGGGCTTCATGGCTGTTGTGGCGGCGTATCCGGGGCCGCAGTGCTTCCGGGACGGAGGGCGCCGGGGCAAATCCGGCATCTGCAGGCTCTGTTTCGGGTCGGAAACTTGGGACCGGAGGCGGGGGCTGCGGTGCGAATTGCTCTTCCGGGACTGTTGCGGATATATCTTCCGAAACGTTCCCGAATCCGGCGGCGTGTGGCGCGTCATGCTCTGCTGAACCTTCGGATTCAGCGGTGTGTCGTGTGTCATGCTCTGCTGAACCTTCGGATTCAGCGGTGGGTCGCGTGTCATGCTCGCCCGAACCTTCGGAGCCGGCATTGTTTCGCGCGCCGTGTTCTCCCCAATCTTCGGAACCGGCGGCGTGCGAGCCGACGCCCGCGCCTGCCGCGGCCACGATCCCAATGGGGATGAGCACATAAGACCAGCGGAACGCGGACGCCGTGGCGGGTGTCTCCGCAGACTCCGTGGGCTGAATGGGCGTTCCCTCAAAGATGGCGACATAGCGGACACGGTTCAAGGCGATCCGGCTGACGGTTCCGGTATAATCCGCCGTGACGGTA
>OGUN01002083.1_pt1 | contig 12557 bp, 12 predicted proteins | sample 1553621 | NCBI WGS metagenome assembly OGUN01 (sample SAMEA2580300, study PRJEB22360) | human gut metagenome | biome: human gut; feature: human-associated habitat; material: faeces | place: Denmark | collected 2008/2010
GACGTGATGGAAATCACGTTCCGCACGGCTGCTGCGGCGGACTCGATCAAGGCAGTCGCGGAAAACTGCCCCGACATGTTAGTTGGCGCAGGCACGGTCATCACGCTCGAGCAGTGCAAAAAGGCTGTCGAATGCGGTGCCAAATTTATCGTCTCGCCGGGCTTTGACGAAGAAGTCGTCCGCTGGTGCGTGGAAAACGGCGTTGCCGTGACGCCCGGCTGCGTGACGCCGACGGAAATCATGGCAGCCATGAAGCTGGGTTTAAACGTTGTGAAGTTCTTCCCGGCTGGCGTGTATGGCGGACTTTCTGCCATGAAGGCGCTCTCGGGTCCCTTCGGCGGGATCAAATTCATCCCGACCGGCGGCGTCAACACGCAGAACATCGGCGAGTTTATCGCCGCGCCGTTCATCCACGCGGTCGGCGGCAGCTGGGTCTGCCCGAAAGCGGACATTGCAGCCGGCAATTTTGAGAAGATCACCGCGCTTTGCAAACAGGCAAGATCTGCCGCGCTCGGCTTTGAGGTGGCGCACATCGGCGTCAACTGCGAAAACGGCGAGGACTCGCTGGCTGTCTGCAAGAAGCTGGACGAGGCGTTTGCGCTCGGCGTGAAGGAGGGCAATTCCTCCAACTTCGCCTCCAACGGTATTGAGGTCATGAAATCCATGTACCTCGGCAAGAACGGTCACATCGCCATCCGCACGAATTCCGTTCCGCTTGCCGTTGCGGAGCTGGAGAAGAAGGGCTTCGTGTGCGACATGGAGACAGCCAAGTACAAGGGTGAGCGGATGATCGCCGTGTACCTGAAGGACGAATTCGGCGGCTTTGCCGTGCATCTGCTGCAAAAGTGAGGAGGAGCAATCATGAAAATTCTGACATTCGGTGAGATCATGCTCCGCCTGAAAGCGCCGGGACACGAGCGCTTCTTCCAGAGCCCGATGCTTGAGGCGACCTTCGGCGGCGGCGAAGCCAACGTGGCAGTCTCCCTTGCAAACTACGGCATGGACGCGGAATTTCTGACCGTTCTGCCGAAAAACGACATTGCGGAGTGCTGCATCCGCGAGCTGCGCTATTTTGGCGTTGGCACAAAGAAGATCGTCCGCGGCGAGGGTCGTATGGGCATTTATTACTTGGAGGGCGGTGCAAACCAACTGCCGAGCAAGGTCGTCTATGACCGCGCGTATTCCTCGATCGCGCTGGCAAAGCCGGGCGACATCGACTGGGACAAAGCCTTCGAGGGTGTGGACTGGTTCCATATCACGGGTATTACGCCTGCGATTTCTGAAAGCGCGATGGAGCTGTCTCTTGAGTCCGTCAAGGAAGCGAAGAAGCGGAACATCACCGTTTCCTGCGACCTCAATTACCGCAAGAACCTCTGGAAATATGGCAAAAAAGCCAGCGAGGTCATGCGCGAGCTTGCCAAGTACGTCGATGTGGCGATTGCCAACGAAGAAGACGTGCAGAAATCGCTCGAAATTACCGTCGATGTGAACGTCGAATCCGGCGAGCTGGACCGCGAAAAGTACCGCGCGCTTGGCAACAAAGTTTTGGAAGCCTACCCGAACATGAAGTGCATCGCGATCACACTGCGCGAGAGCCACAGCGCGGACTGGAACGGCTGGGCGGCGTGCCTGAATGACGGCAAGGACTTCTATGTCTCAAAGAAATATGAGATCCGCGACATTATTGACCGTGTGGGCGGCGGCGACAGCTTCGCGGGCGGCTTGATCTACGGCCTGAACAACTATGAGGACAAGCAGTCCGCGCTCGAATTTGCAGTTGCAGCTTCCTGCCTGAAGCACAGCGTGATCGGTGACTTTAACCGTGTCAGCGTTTCCGATGTGGAAAAGCTCATGGGCGGCGACGGCACGGGAAGAGTGCAGAGATAAAAGGAGAACATCAACATCATGGAATGGATCAATGAAAAAGCCAAAACGCTGAAGCAGGGCGCAATCCGCGCCATGTTTGACCGCGCAAATACCATGACCGGCGTCATCAGTCTCGGCATCGGTGAGCCGGATATGCCGACACCGAAGCTGGTCTGCGAGGCGGCAAAGGAGGCGCTCGACAAGGGCATCACGCATTATACGCCGAACGCCGGCACGCTCGCGTTCCGTCAGGCCATTGCCGAGAAGTCCTATCTGAAGGAGCTGCACTACGACCCGAACACCGAGATCATCGTCACAAACGGCGGCATGGGCGCGCTGAGCCTGCTGTTCCTTGTCCTGCTGAACAAGGGTGATGAAATCCTCATTCAGGATCCGCAGTGGCTGAATTATGTGGCGCAGGTCGCGTACTGCGACGGCACGGCTGTCCGCGTTCCCACGGATCTGGAGCATAATTTTGAAATGCAGCCGGAGGCCATTGAAAAGCTCATCACACCGCACACCAAGGCTCTGATGATCAACACCCCGAACAACCCCACCGGCTCCGTTATGACGTGCGAAACGATGGCAAAGATCGCGAAGCTGGCGGTGAAGCACGACCTGCTGGTGATCTCCGACGACGTCTACAACACACTGCTTTACGCCGGAGAAGAAGCCCCCTGCATTGCGTCCTTCCCGGGCATGAAGGAGCGCACCGTCATCGTCAACAGTTTCTCAAAGTCCTATGCAATGACCGGCTGGCGCATCGGCTTTGTCGCGGCCCCGGCGGAGATCGTTGACCGCATGACCAAGTGTCAGGAAAACTTCAACGCCTGCGCCAACGCCCCCGGCCAGTACGCGGCGACCGTCGCGCTCGACCATCCGGAGCTGTGCGAAGAACTGCGCCAGATCTTTGAACGCCGCCGCAGCATCCTGCTCGACGGGCTTGCCAAGATCGACGGCATCCGCTGCAACCGCCCGAACGGCGCGTTCTACGTCTTTGCCGACATCAGCAGCTTCGGCCTGAGCAGCGTCGAGTTCTGCAACCGCCTGCTCGACGAGCAGAAGGTCGTCTGCATTCCGGGCAGCGCCTTTGGCGAATGCGGCGAAGGCTTCATCCGTATCGCATATACCTGCTCGGATGATGAACTCCACGAAGCGCTGAAGCGTATATCGCGTTTTTGCAGCGAACTGCGTGCGGCATGACTCTTTGACTTCACTGCGGTCAATACAGATGTTAAATCGCCATGCATGGAGAGAGAACACATCTGCAACGCAGCAATGCGTGCATCGCCGCACGATCGCGCGGCGATGCACCGACTTTTCCAACTATTTTAACCATAGCTCATGACAAGAGAGGTCATAACCTGACATCATATCCCTATCGAACCTAGGGTGTATCTGAAAACGCCCAATGTGACCGGCAGCGAGAAATTTTTGCGCTGAGCAAGACATTTTTTCGCAGGAATACTGACGTATTTCAAGGAAAAATGGTGCAGCGCAGCGTGAAAAGATCCGCTGTCCGGGTGCGTTGGGAGTTTTCAGATACACCCTATGCGAAGATCGACCTGAACAAGCTGCAGCATATGTTTGCAGTACCTACAATCGCTTCGGGAGGGAGCATTGCTCCCAGCACCAGATCGACGAGTCTGTATTGGACAGTCTGATTATCGACGAACTGCGCAATACAAAAGCGCTGTATCAGCAGAACTGGGATGCGCTGGAGCAGCTGATCGCACAGTGGACACCAAAGGCAGCGCTGACTGGTGCGCAGATCATCAAGCTGGAAAAGAAAATCTGCTGTCTGGAGGATGAAACGGAGGTAATTTTAATGGAGCGGATACGGGATCGGGCGAACGCTGAACGCTACGACCGCATGATTCAAAAGCGCGAGGAAGAAATCGCTGCGGCAAAAAAGCAGATCGAAGAACTGCAAAACATCTCCGCTGTCCTGCGGAATCGGCAAACGAAGCTCAAACGGGATATCAGCATGATTGACGACATTCTCTCTGAGGGTGTCATGACGGAAGCGCACCTGCGGATGCTGGTTGAAAAGATCTATGTGCAGGAAACGGATGGAAAACTCAACCTCGACATTCAGATTAAAGCGCCGTTCCGCACACATCTGGATGTCTATGAAAATGGGACGCTCACGGAGCGATACGGTGCGCTGGATTTTGACTGGGATCGGCTGGCGCGGCTGCTCTACGGCGACGGAATCGCGGGGTAAACGGTTATGGCAATGCGGGTTTGGCTCTATGCACGGCTGTCCAACGACGATGATCCGGCACAGAATTCTCTGCAAAACCAGCAAGAAATTTGCCGCACCTTTGCGGAAAAGAAAGACTGGACGATCATCGGCAGTTCCACTGATGATAACATCAGCGGCATGAATTTCAGCCGCTGTGGGCTGGATACGCTCATGGCGGCGGTTCAGGAAAAGCAGCTTGACGCTGTCCTTGTAAAAGATCTGTCAAGGCTGGGACGGCATAGAACCCAAACTGCATTGTTCATCGACTACCTGAGACAGCAGCAAGTGCGGGTCATCTCCGTAACGGAGGGGGTGGATACCTTCTGCGAGGAAGACGATCTTATGATCGGCGTCCGTGGCTTGATGAATGATTATTACGCAAAGGATATCGGAAAGAAGATCCGTGCGGGCTACCGGCAGAAGCAGAAAGAAGGGCTGGTGATCACGCCGCCCTTCGGCTACTGGAAAGACAAAAACACGGTGCAGATCAAGGTTGACACAGAAGCAGCGGTCACGGTGCAGATCATCTATTCTCTGTACTTACAGGGATGCGGGCAGAAAGAAATCGCCCGGCGGCTCAACGCTGTGGGGCGAAAAACACCGGCGCAGCTCCGGGCTGAACGGTGCGGCAGAGAAGTCCGGCATACGCACAAAACCCGTGATGGGCAGTTCCTATGGACATATGCCAGTGTGAAAAACATTCTGATGGAAGAAGCGTACACCGGCGTGCTGGTCAATCATCGCAGAGAATATTGCGGCGGCAAAGCTCGAGCTGTCAACGAAGCGGACTGGCTTCGCCACGAGAATTTCTATCCGGTTATCATTGAGAAAGCAGACTGGAAACAGGTTCAAGCCCTACTGAAACAGCAGGCACGTCCAGCAGTCAACAATCGTACAAAGCACCGTTATGCCGGACTGTTGACCTGTCAGGAATGCGGGAACGTGTTCAGTCCCATGATCCGCTGCTGGAACGGCAAGAGCCGGGTGGAATATGTGTGCCGGGGTTACCACCGGAACGGGAAAGGTTATTGCAGCTCTCACCGGATTCATGAAGAAATTCTGGATAAAGCTGTCTGGGATTATACAGAAAAGCTGCGGGAACAATACGCAGCCGAACTGAAAAAGGTCACACAGTTGCAAAAACAGTGGGTATTGAGGAAACCAGTCCTCGACGCCCACTGTTTGACTTTGCAGAAAGAAATTTTGAGATTGGAGCAGGAAGTCGACGCACTGGTGATGGAAAAGTTGAAAGGCGACGGGCGCTCATCTGTTCATGAAATCAGCATTTGAACATGAGGTGGCGTCACCTCTATGAACCTCTGTGTTTAAGATTTTTGCTTTTTAGAAAAGCTTCAAAAAGCGTATAAAGTATGGCTCTATCATTTAAATAGGGCCATACAATATTCGTGGCGCGAGTGGTGATACAGGACTTTTTAAAAAGCCAATAATATCAACGGATTTTAAGGCGGACGAATAGCAAATAACTTGTACTAAGAGGGAACTAGCAGATATTCAATAGTCTTCACTTAGAATTGAAGGGGGTATGCGATAAGGCATACCCCCTGGGGCTGTTAACCTCTTGACAGGAAGTAGTCCCGCCCGTGTGAATCTTTGTTCCTGAGTTACCTATTAGGGCGATAGGCAACCGATTTGGAACATTTGTTTTCGAAAAATCTCGCGGACAATTCTGGCAGCTTCTTTTTTTCGTGGAAGTACGAACAGTTGCTCGGGAGTTACCTTCGCCTTTTACCTGCTGACCTCCCTTGGAATGTGGTGCAGCATGTTGATTTTTGACCACATGTGCCTCGCTTACAAGTTTTTCTTAAGATATTCACTGTCGCAAAGGACATTGTTCCAGGCTGCTACTCCGGTGAGTACAGCAACAAAGATGCAGTCATTGCCATCCATATGCGCAAGAAGTTTATCGCGTACTTGTACGCAACTCTCGCTGGTTTTAATAAACCATGTGGATTCGGTGATATGTGCCCATGCGCCATAAGACTTAATTGCCCTATAGAGGTCATCATAGTTCCGCCCCGGAGAGCGGAGGTCATACTCGATAATCATCGAAGTCATATGAGTACCTCCTTATCTAAGACGGGTAATGCGGCCACAGTGTGGACATTTGCAGGGGTTGATCAGCGGAATAACTCGTCTTCCGCAACGACAGATATAGTAGGTGTACTTGATTTTCATTTTTGTTCTCCTTAAAATAAAGAATTTATTATAAAAGAGAAAAAGCTCGTAATTACCTTTCTGTCGACAAATCTCATTTTAGAGTATGATTTGTATATCATTTCCTCTTGCGCATGGTCACCCAATCTGCTACAATAGTAGTGCTATCTAGACTAGAGTGCAGATTGCATGCATTTTTGTCGACCGAGGGACGCCGTGACTTTTGGGCGTCCTTCTCTTTTGCTCTTTTATTTTCAACGTACAAGGTGTTACCTTTAGCGGATAATGTCGAGTAGATTATAGTAATAGAAAGTCCGATTCCTGACCATGTCGTCAGGATACAGGATCTTACACTCGACCAGCGCGTTCAGATAACGAGTGGCCGTTGCAGAGGGTATACTTGTAAGAGTTGTAACCGTGCTGGCATTAATAACTGGGTACTTATATAAGAGATTGATTAGATCAACAACTTTATTGCTCTTGATAACTCTCTTGGCTTGTTCTAAATCATTCTCATAAAGTTCATTGATTCGATCGACCATTTCGATGTACTTACTACATTGCTGGTCAACCGCTTTTAGGAAAAAGTTTATCCATGAACTCCAGTCATTTTTGTTCCGAATCCTGTTCAACAAATCATAATACTTAAACTTATCTCGTTCCAATGCTTCACTTATAAAGAAACAGGGAAGAGAAATCTGATTGTGCTTGTAGAGAAATAGGGGAATTAAGATTCGTCCAACGCGTCCATTTCCATCCATAAATGGGTGGATCGTTTCAAATTGAGCGTGCATGATAGCTGCTCGAACTAATGGACGAACAGAGTCTTCGGCGTTGTTGAAGTACTCCACAAAGTTTTCTAGTAGACTATCTACATTTTGCGCCAATGGGGGTACATAGGATATCAGCTTGCCACGGCCGAGGTAGTTTTGCTCTGTTCTGATCTCTCCCGGGATTGTTGATTTGTTTCTACGAACATTACCGCTCATAAGTATTTGATGAAGTCGCCTAATAAAATCCACAGAAAAGGGATGCTTTTTAAGATAGAGGTATCCTTCTTCGGCAGCTCGGACATAGTTACGGACCTCTGACATATTCTTATCCTTTTCGCTAGGATTGACCTGATCAACCAATACACCGTCAAGTGTGGCCTGCGTCCCTTCCATCAATGAAGATGCCCATGCTTCTCTCTGTTGCAGAGTGGGGAGAAACCAGTTTTGATCGAGCTTACTGCTTGCAAGCTTGGTTTTGTAAACTTCCAATCGCGCCGTTGCGTCGATTAAAGCCTCTACATAAACAGAAGGATCTAAATCTTCCTTGCGAAGTGGCAGGCGCTTAGCCTCAAAAGCCTCCATAATACCCCTCCTATGCAGCCAATATATCACAGTTAGAATCAAAAGTCAATTATTTTGATTCTTATTTTTTGATTATTTGATTTTTGAATCATTTTCTAAAATACTATGTTGCGTGATCAGTTTTGGAAGTATATTGTTCAATCATAGAAAATAACAAGGCAGGAGTCTCAAAAGGGGCTACTGCCTTATTTTTCCTTTTGCTGACGAAAAAAGGTGCTAACTTTTCTGTTGCCCGCAAGAAAAGAGATGTTTGTAGGCGGAATTTGGTTGTTCAACAGCACTGGCGGCACATCGATTTTTAAACATTCATTTTCATCTATTTACTCTCTCTGGGCGCTTGTTCCACTATGCTCTCCTGCAGAGTCATTCAACCTTTACAGTGGCTTTTTTCCTCAATATTTGTTATACTTAATAAAATACAAATGCATCTTGTCAAAGCGTCCTGAATATTCAAATAAACAATTGATTATGTGATTATGAATATGAAAAGGAGGAGATCTATTTTGATGCTTGAGACGATTCTCTCCAAATGTGATAAACGCAACGATCGACACAGATGCGAGCAATGCGCTGATTGCTCCTATGATACTTACTGCCCACACAATTGCGAAAAGTGCTTGGACTATATTCACAATCCATCTCACGCCCCTGATGGAGCACCGGAAAGAAAATATGACTGTACACACATGGCAAATGTTTATACATGCAAATACTCTTGCCGATATGCTTCTGAAATTGTCTATGCCGTTGAGCGGCTCAAAGATTTATCCAATTTAACAGACCTTAAAGTTCTGTCGTTTGGATGCGGACCGTGTACAGACTTATTTGCCATTGACTATCTTCGCTCTTTGGGAATCTTATCATACCAGAACCTTGAATATCGTGGTGTGGATTATAGTGAGGATGTTTGGAAATATATACACCGTGATATTAAAACATTTGAAAATGAGGATTTGAGAATCAGGTTCTACTATCAAGATGCCTGCAAGCTTATTCATACAATAGCCCAAGGTAGTTGGGTACCAAACCTTATTGTTTTTCAGTATGTTTTTTCAGATATGGAAAAGCACTCGGATGCAAAAAACATAAACGATTTTATTGAAACTTTTGCACAGTACTATAATGAGAAGGTCGTTCCAAACACATACATTATCCTTAATGACGTAAATCTGGGGAGAGGTTATGGTGGTGGTCGGGATTATTTTGACCAGTTACGCAATAAACTTTGTAGTTCCATTTCCAGAAAAGGACGATTTTGTAACGATAATTCAAAAAGCATTTATTATCCGAGAGGTTATCCGTACGGGGAAAATTCCGATGGTGAGTTTCCCAAAAATGAGAACCGTTTTGATTGGTCTCCATGGGAAAAATATTCTCCATTCGATACTTGCGCAAGTGCACAGATGATTATAAAAAAGGTGGTGAAAAAATGATAATAAGTGCCAGTCGAAGGACAGATATTCCAACATATTACTCTGAATGGCTATTCAATCGTCTCAAGGAAGAATATGTTTTGGTAAGAAATCCTATGAACATTCACCAAATTGGGCAAATAAGCCTTTCTCCTGATGTTGTTGATGGTATTGTTTTTTGGACAAAGAATCCGCTTCCGATGCTTCATCGTCTTTCAGAACTTGACAAATATAATTACTACTTTCAATTTACACTGAATGCATACGATAGAGATGTCGAACCAAACATTCCATCAAAAAATAATGTAATTATTCCAGCATTTCAGCAATTATCAAAAGCTATTGGAAAAGATCGGGTAATATGGCGATACGATCCGATTTTCTTTAATGAGCGTTATACAATGGAATATCACTGCAAATATTTTCGTGTTTTGGCATCAAAACTTGGTGAATACACAGAAAAATGTACTGTGAGCTTCCTTGATTTATATAGAAATACTGCCCGCAATACACAACCTCTGAAAATTCAGCAAGAAACAAAAGGGCAACAACTTGAAATCATGCAAAGATTTTCAGAAATTGCTAAAGAATATGGTTTCTACATTGATACCTGTGCTGAGGCAATTGACCTTGAAAAATTCAGTATTGCGCACGCTCATTGCATAGATAAAGAAAGATTTGAACGATTAGGAAAATGTAAATTATCTGTTGAAAAAGACCCGAATCAACGTCCTGAATGTGGTTGTATCGCAAGTATAGATATAGGAACCTACAACACATGCAGAAATGGATGCTTATATTGCTATGCAAATTATAGTCATAATACAGTAATGCGCAACACTCAAATACACAATCCAACATCGCCTTTACTTTTTGGAGATGTCGGGCCAGACGATGTTATAAAAGAACGAAAAGTAAAATCCTGCAAGGAATGTCAAATGACTTTGTTTGATCTGTAAAACTCAGCAATAAAGTTGGTATCAAGGAACTCGAAAATACGCCGGGCACAAGCGGCCACATGGCCGCCACGCCCGGCGTTTACTGTTATTCGTTCTCCTATGTGAACCGGAACTTCTGACCGTTATAGTCGGCATTCGTCATGCAAAGGTGCCGGCGCGGATATACTTCCGAGCGACACTTTCGAAAGAGTGTGGATAAGTATATCAGTTTTTACAACGAGGTTCGCCCACATCAGATGCTGCAGTACAAGGCACATCAAGCGTTTAAGGTGGCATATTAAAGTCAATGTCATTAAGTTTGCGCGCAAAACGCTCGATCACTTATAATGGTGGTTGAGCGTTTTTGTTTCAGCGCAGGGGGACATATAAAAATAATATTTTTTACAAAAACACTTGACAAATCAATAAAAATCGAAGGCTTCGCCTTGAAAATGATGACATTTTTTAAGGAGGCCTTCCAAGTGAACAGAAAATCATATCCAGAACGTGTTCGGTCCGCATTGTTCCATGCAATAAAGAAAACCGCTGCAAATTTAGACGCATGCGTAAAGGTCCCGGGAAAAGATTTTTCAAGAAAGAGAAAACTTCCGCTGCAAACGATGCTGCTACCTGGATGTGCAGGAGGCGGCAAACAGTCACGATTTTATCCGTAAGGCCAACGGGTATGAGATGTGGAAGAAGCTGCGTGCAGATCCGGACTGGAAAGCGCTGGAGCGGTAAAAGAAAGAGCAGGAGAGTACACCCATGGGGATGCCGCGCCTGCGGCATCCCCGACCATAAACGAGGAAGGAAAGAAGACGTATGAAAGCAACCGGGATCGTCAGAAGAATCGATGAGCTTGGCAGAATCGTCCTGCCGATTGAGTTGCGGCAGACGATGGATATTGAGGAGCGGGACAGGGTCGAGATCTATCTGGAGGAAGATCTGATTATTGTCCGTAAGTTTGAGCAGACCTGTCTGTTCTGCGGCACAGCGCGGAATCTGATTGCTTTTAAGGAGAAAAGCGTATGCAGGGACTGCATCCGCGCACTCAACAAAAAAGCCGACGATTAAAAGAAGAGCCTCATATGCACAGACAGCGGAAGCACCGAACATACGGTGTTTCCGCTGTTTGCCGAAAATCAGCAGGAATAGAAAAGCATACAGGCTCTGATTCTGCGCGCTCCATCCGGATACCGAACGTGGAAGAAGCAGCGCTGACGGAGCAATTAGGAGAGACAGAGCCGGGAAAGTCTGCCTTATCCTTTCACCGCACCGGCGGTGAAACCCTGGATGAAGCACCGCTGCAAAAACACGAAGATCACCGTGACCGGGACGGCCGCGACGATGGAGGCCGCTATCATGTAACCCCAGTTCGTCGACGCCTCGCCGAGGAGCGTCATCACAAGAACGGAGGCCAGCGTCATCGAATAGAGCAGGTCGTTCCAGAACCGTACCGGTACTGTGTGCGGAAACATTGAAAATCTCTGTGCGGGGAAGCCTGAAATGCTGGAGTGAGATTCAGTTTGACAAAAAGAAAATACTATACCATGCCGCTAGACCTGTCATGGTTGAACTGGCAGGTCTGAAGGCATTTTATGGGCGGTTTCTTGACAAGAACGGCGTTTGCTGGTAAAGTGGAAATATAAATAAGACAAAGACCTAATTATAAATTTGGGAAGAGGAGGATGCAGACGATGAAGAAGAGAATCATTCGCGGATGTTTGCGGATCGCAATTCTGGCGGTCGCGGGCGGTGTGCTTGGATGGCTGAGCAGCATCCTGTTCGGTGAACGTGCGCTCATTACAGAGCTCCCCGTTGTGGTGACCCTGGGCGCGAGCATTGGCATTTTGTCCGGTGTTGTGTTGTTCCCGGAGAAAGCATAGCTGCAGACTGCAGAGCCCCGGGGAGCAGAAGATAGGAAGCAGACAGAAGAACTGGCGCGAAACGCCGGGAAAGGAGCGGGATATGGCAATCAAGGCAATTACAACAGACAGTTTCCGGGATGATGTGTTGAAAACGAGAAAGCCGGTTCTGGTGAAGTTCTGGGCACCGTGGTGTGGGTATTGCCGCGCACTCGCACCGGCGCTGGAGTCAATTGAAAAGCAGTATGAGAATCTGCTTTCTGTGGGGCGTATCAATTTTGATACGGAAACAGCTGTGGCGCGCAGATATAACATTCATAAGCTGCCGACTCTGCTGCTGTTTATCAACGGAGCCGTGGCTGGATTCCTGATCGATCCTTCTTCTGAGAAGGAGATCGACGCATTTTTAAAGAAAATGCTCGGACTGAATGTAGGAGGTCTGTATGGCAAATATGTATGATATTGTGATCATCGGCGGCGGCCCCGGCGGGTATTCGGCTGCATTATATGCCGCGAGAGCAGGGTTGCATGTGGCTGTGATTGAGAAGCGGGCCATTGGCGGGCAGGCAATCCGAAGTGAAAATATTGAGAACTATCCGGGCTTCGACGCCGGGATCGACGGGCTGAGCCTGAGCGAAAAAATGCAGCGCGGTGCAGAGCGGTTCGGTGCGGAAATGGTGATGGATGAGGTGCGCCGC
>OGUN01002087.1_pt1 | contig 12546 bp, 9 predicted proteins | sample 1553621 | NCBI WGS metagenome assembly OGUN01 (sample SAMEA2580300, study PRJEB22360) | human gut metagenome | biome: human gut; feature: human-associated habitat; material: faeces | place: Denmark | collected 2008/2010
TAGGGCTGCCGTAGACCCCACGAACGCCTGCAGCAGGCATTCTGGAATATATAATTTTCTTGTTATACCTTCCGTTTTTCATAATTTGGGTATCAGCAACAAAACAAGCTTCCCATACCCATAAACTTTCCACAGAGTGGGTATCAGCAACAAAACAAGCTTCTGATACCCACAAACTTTTCATAGTGTGGGTATCAGCAACAAAACAAGCTTCTCATACCCATAAACTATTCACGTTGAGGCGGAAGAAGGGTACAGAGAAGCCTGTTCCTATCTTCTATGCCCACGCGAAGGCGGAAGAAGGGCACAGAGGAGCTTGTTCCTATCTCCTGTGCCCACGCGAAGGTGGAAGAAGGGCACAGAGAAGCTTGTTCCTATCTCCTGTGCCCACGCTGAGGCGGAAGAAGGGTACAGAGGAGCTTGTTCCTATCTCCTGTGCCCACGCTGAGGCGGAAGAAGGGTACAGAGAAGCTTGATCCTATCTCCTGTGCCCACACTGAGGCGGAAGAATGGGCACAGGCGGAACTTGTCCAGTCTACGGCGACCCTACGTTACGAGCCATGCACTCAATTCATAAATGTGTCGCAAAGGGCACTCCACATTTATTTCATTGACGGCTGTCGAGTGTGTCCATTGGACGCACGGTATAAAAATAGAACAAAATAACCTCTTGTGTGAGCAAGCTCCCACCGAGGTATTCCGTTCTATTTTTGCATGGTTCGTAAACTCTCAAGTTACAACATCTCTGTGCTGATAGTACCACTTGTAAAGTCCTGTCGAAATCGGTATAATATAGGTAATTGGGAGGTAAAAATATGCTGCTTACATTAGTACCGCTTTTTGATGAAAATATGGCCGTATGTGCCTATTCCTTTTTTACCCAGAGAGAAAATTACCTGTTGAATCCGTTGCTGCTTGGGACAGCACAATTTGATGGGGCATCACAGATCACCGGATTGGAATTGATCCAAAAGATGGGAATCGATACATTGTCTCAGGGAAAAGAGATTTTTGTACCGATCACCAATATTTCTATTTTTGCGGATATTACGGAGCAGTGCGATGCACCTCATGAAAAAATCGTACTTTTGATCGATAATACCATTCCGCCGATTGAAATGTATGTCAATCGTCTGAAGGAATTGAAACAGCAAGGCTATAAACTTGCCATTCGCAAGCTTGCGGTCAGTGATTTTGAAAATTACAGAGAAGTCCTGAAGCTGATGGATTATGTCCTTCTGAATAACCGTAAAATAGCCATTGACAAAGCCAAGATTTATTTCGGGAAATTATTCCCGAATATCAGTCTATGTGCCGGTAATATTGATACCATGGAGGACTTCGAGAGACTGAAGGAGACCGGCGGATATCGTTTCTATGAGGGTAAGTTCTATCGTGTTCCCATTACGAAGGGACAGACAGATGTGGCACCCTTGAAGGGGAACTATATTGACCTGCTGAATATTGTGAACAGCCCGGATTTTGAACTCACGACAGCGGCGGATATCATCAGCCGTGATACCGCACTTACGATCGATCTGCTGAAAATGGTTCAGCCACTGGCTGTAAATTCGGAGATTACGTCTATCCGTCATGCAGCTGCCATGCTGGGACAACGGGAACTGAAAAAGTGGATCAACACGGCAGTAGCCAATGCTTTGTATGCGGATAAGCCGAATGAGGTCACCAGATTATCTCTGCTTCGTGCGAAATTTGCCGAGAATCTGGCGGAAGCGTTTGGCCTGAAGGCGCAGAAGGATGAATTGTTCCTGATGGGATTGTTCTCTGTGCTGGATGTGATCCTTGAGAAACCTATGGCAGAGGCTTTGAAGGTGGTCCATGTGGCTGGCGAGATCAGCAATGCACTGATCTACCGCATCGGCGTACTGGCACCGGTGTACGATTTTATGCTGCATTATGAGACAGCCAACTGGGCGGAGGTATCCCGCCTGATGCTATTAAAGAATATTGATATGAATACAGTATATGAAGCCTATACATCGGCGTTGAAGTGGTATCGCACCGTACGTTGATTGTATTAAAAAATGTACTTGTATTTTGTATACATTTATGTTATTTTCTTCAAGAACTTGTAATTATATCCTCCATAAAAGGGGAGGAATAGTAGCAAAGGCGCAAAAAGCGCGGAAAGGAAATTTCATATGAAAAAAAACAAGACACTTGAGATGGTACAATTGGCCGTACTCATCGCGATCATGCTGATTCTGGCGTTTACCCCGCTTGGGTATCTGCGCATCGGACCGTTAGCAATCTCCCTGATGACCATTCCCGTAGTCATCGGTGCAATGATCTTAGGACCCGCAGGCGGAGCCGTACTGGGACTGGTATTTGGACTGACCAGCTTTTACCAGTGTTTTGCAGGAGACACTTTTGGAGCAGCTTTGGTAGCAATGAATCCGTTTTTCACTTTCCTGGTATGCATCCCCACCAGAACTCTGATGGGATGGCTGTCCGGCGTGATCTTCAAGGCACTGTGGAAGATTGACAAGACGAAGACCGTAACTTACTTCGTGACCGGTCTGTTGGGAGCATTTATGAACACCCTGTTCTTCATGTCCACTCTGATGATCTGCTTCGGTCATACCGAGTATCTGCAGAGCATGAATGCAACCGGAGCGAATCTGTTTATGTTCGCCGTAGCATTCTGTGGTATCAACGGAGCACTGGAGATGCCTATGAGCTGTGTAGTAGGTGGTGGCGTTGCGAAGGCAGTCAGCGTAGCACTGAAGAAGAATGCAGCAACAGAAGAGAAATAATCAGATTTTCCGAAACGAAAAATATATAAAATATACAAACAGACCCCCGGAGTATGACAGATGGTCATGCCGGGGGTTTTCCATGTGAAAATATTGATACGAATTCATGTGCCGAAATGCATATATAGGCAGAAAGGATGGTCATTACAGCGACGCCCACATTGTCTGCAGGGTATCTGCCGTGACAGCAACATTCCCCTGGATCATGGGAGCGGATCCGCCACCTTTTGCGGAAAGCTCCCGGCGCATGCGGTCTGCCAGTTCCTGACAGTTACAGGAAACACTGCCTACAATAAATCGATAACCGTTTGTATCATCTCCGGCAAAGATACCACAGTAACCGGAATATTTTCCGGTCAGGGTATTCACAGCGTTACGTAGGGCAATGGCATCCAGTTCACCGACGAAGAGAAGCACGTGGCGTACTTTTTCCGGGGAGGGAAGTGCGTCCATCTGTACGTTCAGCAGCTCTGCCTGCAGGGCATTGGCGCGCTCTTTTTGCAGCCTTGCATCCTCTTTGGCGCGGGCAACAGCACCTGCTACTTCCGGCTGTTTCGCTGAGAGCAGAGAAGAAATTGCCCAGACAGAATCCTGTTTTTCAGTATAATCTGCCAGAGCACGGTTTCCGCAGAGAATATTGATGCGGACACCGCCTCTGTGGCTCTGCACATTTACAACTTTGATGAGACCGATCTGTCCGGTGGTATCTACATGCGGAGCACAGCAGGCACACAGATCCACGCCGGGGATCTCGACGATACGTACATTTTCCGTGAGAGCCAGCTTGCTGCGGTAGTTTAAGCTTAACAGTTCTTCGGAGGAGGGCCAGCTGATGTTGACCGGAAGATTTTTCCAGACATAAGCGTTGGCTTCCTGTTCGATGAGACGCAGCTGCTCCAGAGAGACTTCTCCGTTCATATCCAGTGTCACTTCTCTGTCGCTTAAATGGAAGCCTACGTTTTCCAGTCCGAAATGGGAGTGCAGTAAGCCGGAGATCATATGCTCACCGGAGTGCTGCTGCATGAAATCAAACCGGCGGTTCCAGTCTACATGACCGGTGATCCGGGTGCCGACGGGAAACTCACAGGCCGTTTTATGATACAGGATGCCCTGTTTGATGCTGACATCCAGTACTTCCTGACCGTTTAAGGTGCCTTTGTCGGCGGACTGACCACCTTCTTCCGGGAAAAAAGCGGAAGCGTCCAGAACGATCCTGTAATATCCCTCTTCCTTATCGGGAACACATTCCATCACCACAGCGGTGAAATCCGTCTGATGCACATCTTCATAATAGAGTTTGCGGGTTCCCAGGGAGTTCATTTGAGCATTTTCGATACGATCCATAGATGCCTGTCCAATCTGCTGTAGGAAAACAGCGTTTTGTGATAATTGAAAAATAGAAAATACATATCTATTTTATATCAGACCCGGTGGAAAAAGCAATGGAAAATGTAAGCTTTTACACAGCTTTGTCAGATTCTCCAAGGAGTATCGGGATTGCGTAATTGTTTTTTGTAGGTTTTTACGCAGACAGGGTCTATTGCGACGCATTTTTTTTTATGATATAATAAATCGATTATGCAGATACCAGATTTAAACGGCAGAGGCCGACCGTGCTTGCACGGGGAGGCAGGTGCCGATTTAAATCGCCAAAACATGAGGATGCAGCGATTTGCGGAAGCAAATCCGCGGAATCCGAATGTTTTCAGAAGTGCGGGAGCTGCGAAGCAGCGGAGCAATTCGTGGGTATCGTAGACAATGCAGATACCCAGCGGAGCAATTCGCAGGTATTGTAGGAGACTGAGAGAAATACAAACGTCGCAAAAAGCGGCAGAATGTGAGGAAAGAATGAAGGCATTTTTGATTTTGGAAGATGGAACGGTGTTCGAAGGAACGCACATCGGTGCAGACAAAGAGATCATCAGTGAAATCGTATTTAACACATCCATGGCCGGATATCTGGAGGTCCTGACGGATCCGTCCTATGCAGGACAGGCTGTATGCATGACTTACCCCCTGATCGGTAACTATGGCATATGCAGGGATGACTGCGAGTCGGAGAGACCCTGGCCGGATGGATTCATCGTCAGAGAGCTTTCACGTATTCCCAGCAACTTCCGCTGTGACTGCACAATACAGGAATACTTAGAGGAGAACGGTGTGCCCGGTATCGCCGGTATCGATACCCGTGCGCTGACCAAGATCCTGCGTGAGAAGGGTACCATGAACGGCATGATCACCACCAACGAAGCCTATGACCTGAACGAAGTGCTTCCGAAGCTGAAAGCATATACCACAGGCAAGGTCGTGGAAAAGGTGACCTGCAAGGAGAAGTATGTAGTGAATCCCACCACGGATCTGGCACAGAACGGCCCTCTGTCCGGTGCAGCGCGTTTTGATAAAGAAGCTTATGAAAAGGGTGTCAGAGAGCCCAAGCCCGCACTGGTAACGGAGCTGTCCGGACAGGGACTAAAGGTAGCTCTGTTAGACCTGGGAGCCAAGAGAAATATCGCCAGATCCCTGGCAGAGAGAGGCTGTGAGGTGACCGTATACCCCGCTGGAACTCCCGCACAGGAGATCATTGATGATAATCCTGACGGTATCATGTTAAGTAACGGACCGGGAGACCCCAAGGAGTGTACCGGTGTGATCGCCGAGATCAAAAAGTTATACGATACCGAGATCCCTATTTTCGCAATCTGTCTGGGACATCAGCTGATGGCTCTGGCTACCGGCGCAGATACCCACAAAATGAAATATGGACACAGAGGAGGCAACCATCCGGTAAAGGATCTGATGACCGGAAGAGTATATATTTCCTCTCAGAACCACGGCTATGTGGTAGATACCGATAAGCTGGATCCGTCCGTAGCGGTTCCCGCATTCATCAATGTCAACGACGGTACCAACGAGGGTCTGTCCTACACCGGCAAGAATATTTTTACCGTACAGTTCCATCCGGAAGCATGTCCGGGACCCCAGGACTCCGGTTACCTGTTTGACCGGTTCATTCATATGATGAGAGGAGAGAACTAAGATGCCCAAGAATCCTAATGTAAAACGAGTAATGGTAATCGGCTCCGGTCCTATTGTCATCGGACAGGCAGCGGAATTCGACTATGCAGGTACCCAGGCCTGCCGTTCCCTGAAGGAAGAGGGAGTAGAGGTAATCCTGGTGAACTCCAATCCTGCGACCATCATGACCGATAAAGATATCGCAGATAAGGTATATATTGAGCCCCTGAATGTAAAGGTTCTGGAGCAGATCATTGAAAAGGAAAAACCCGACAGCATTCTTCCCACCCTGGGAGGACAGGCTGGTCTGAACCTTGGCATGGAGCTGGAGGAGTCCGGTTTCCTGGCAGCTCACAATGTAAAGCTGTTAGGTACTACCGCGGCTACCATCCGTAATGCGGAAGGCCGTCAGGAGTTCAAGGATCTGATGGAGCGTATCGGCGAACCCTGTGCAGCATCCAAGGTCGTTGAGAACGTGGAAGACGGTGTGGAATTCACCAACACCATCGGCTATCCTGTTGTACTGCGTCCTGCTTATACCCTGGGCGGTTCCGGCGGCGGTATTGCACACAATCAGGTAGAACTGGAAGAGATCCTGGAGAACGGTTTACGTCTGTCCCGTGTAGGACAGGTACTGGTAGAGCGTTGTATCGCGGGCTGGAAAGAGATCGAGTACGAAGTAATGCGTGACAGCGCAGGCAACTGCATCACCGTATGTAACATGGAGAACATCGATCCCGTCGGCGTGCATACCGGAGACAGTATCGTAGTAGCGCCTTCCCAGACCCTGAGCGACAAGGAGTACCAGATGTTACGTACTTCCGCTCTGAAGATCATCAACGAACTGCAGATCACCGGTGGATGTAACGTACAGTTTGCACTGCATCCCACCAGCTTTGAATATTGTGTTATCGAGGTAAATCCCCGTGTCAGCCGTTCTTCCGCACTGGCAAGTAAGGCGACCGGTTACCCCATTGCAAAGGTAGCAGCGAAGATCGCACTGGGCTTTACTCTGGATGAAATCAAAAATGCCATTACCCACAAGACCTATGCCAGCTTCGAGCCGACACTGGATTACTGTGTAGTAAAGATCCCCAGACTGCCTTTCGATAAATTTATCACTGCAAAACGTACTCTGACCACACAGATGAAGGCAACCGGTGAGGTTATGAGTATCTGCAATAACTTCGAGGGAGCACTGATGAAGGCCATCCGTTCCCTGGAGCAGCATGTAGACTGCCTGCGCAGCTATGATTTCAGCACTTTGTCTGTGGAGGAACTGTTAGAGCGTCTGAAGATCGTGGATGACCAGAGAATCTATGTGATCGCTGAAGCAATCCGTAAGGGTATCAGTTATGAACAGATTCACGACATTACAAAGATCGACCTGTGGTTCATTGACAAGATCGCCATTCTGACCGAGATGGAGCATGCACTGGAGACACAGCCTCTGACAGTGGAACTGCTGAAGGAAGCCAAGAGAATCGAGTTCCCGGATAACGTCATCGCAAGACTGACCGGCAAGACCGAGGAAGAGATCAAGAAGATGCGTTATGACAACGGCATTAAGGCTGTCTACAAGATGGTAGACACCTGTGCCGCAGAGTTTGCAGCTTCCACTCCTTATTATTACTCCGTATTCGGCGGCGAGTGCGAAGCCAAGGAGACCACCGGACGCAAGAAAGTCCTGGTACTGGGTTCCGGTCCTATCCGTATCGGACAGGGTATCGAGTTCGACTATTGTTCCGTACATGCTACCTGGGCATTTTCCAAGGCAGGCTATGAGACCATTATCATCAACAACAACCCGGAGACTGTAAGTACCGACTTCGATATTGCGGACAAGCTGTATTTCGAGCCTTTGACTCCGGAAGATGTGGAATCTATCGTAAATATTGAGCATCCCGATGGTGCTGTGGTACAGTTCGGCGGACAGACCGCTATCAAGCTGACCGAGAGCCTGATGAAGATGGGCGTGCCCATCCTGGGCACCAAGGCGGAGGATGTAGATGCCGCTGAGGACAGAGAACTGTTCGACAAGATTCTGGAAGAGACCAAGATCCCCCGTGCAGCCGGCGGTACCGTATACACCGCAGAGGAAGCTAAGGCGGTGGCCAACAGACTGGGCTATCCCGTACTGGTACGTCCTTCCTATGTATTGGGCGGACAGGGCATGCAGATCGCTATCTCCGATGAAGAGATCGAAGAATTCATGGAGATCATCAACCGTATCGCACAGGATCACCCGATCCTGGTAGATAAGTATTTACAGGGTAAGGAGATCGAGGTCGATGCCGTATGCGATGGTACCGATATCCTGATCCCCGGTATCATGGAGCATATCGAAAGAACCGGTATCCACTCCGGAGACAGTATCTCCGTATACCCGGCTCCGACCATTGATAAAGTAGTAAAAGAGAAGATCGCAGAGTACACCAGAAGACTGGCAAAGGCACTGCATGTCAAGGGACTGATCAATATCCAGTTCATTGCCATCGGTGAGGAAGTATATGTCATTGAGGTTAACCCCCGCTCTTCCCGTACCGTACCTTATATCAGTAAGGTAACCGGCATTCCTATCGTGGATCTGGCTACCGAAGTGATCATCGGCAAGACCATCCGTGAGCTTGGCTACGAGCCCGGCTTACAGCCTGAGGCAGAGTATTTTGCCATCAAGATGCCCGTGTTCTCCTTCGAGAAGATCCGCGGTGCCGAGATCAGCTTAGGACCGGAGATGAAGTCCACCGGTGAGTGCCTGGGTATTGCCAAGACCTTCAATGAGGCTCTGTACAAGGCATTCCTGGGAGCAGGCGTAGAACTGCCCAAGTACAAGAACATGATCATCACCGTGAAGGATGCGGATAAGGGTGAAGCCATTGAAGTCGGAAGACGCTTCGAAAAGCTGGGATACACCATTTATGCTACCAGAAGTACCGCAGCTGCTCTGAATGAAGCAGGTGTGAAAGCAAGAAAGGTCAACAAGATTTCTCAGGAATCCCCGACCGTTATGGACCTGATCCTGGGACACAAGATCGACCTTGTCATCGATACCCCGACCCAGGGCCGCGACAAGACCAGAGACGGTTTCCTGATCCGTCGTACCGCTATCGAGACCGGTATCTACTGCATCACCGCAATGGACACCGCCAATGCTCTCGTGACCAGCATGGAGCATATGAACGATTGCAAGGAACTGACACTGGTGGATATTGCACAGCTGTAAAAATATAAAAAATGGAATTGAGCAGGAGGGAATATTTAATAAATTTTCTCTCCTGCTTGATTTATGTCAAAAAGAGAAGAACGCTGACTGCAAAAGTGCAAATCCGAAAATAAAATCCGTAAGTGCGGCATATAATAGGCGTATGGTAAATATTGTATGATCGCAAGCCTGTATCCCGCAGGCGGATTGGAGTCTCATGTTAGAAGAATATTATCCTTTTGTCGTACAGCCCCTGCCCTATGAATATGATGCCCTGCTTCCGGTACTGGATGAGGAGACACTGCATTTTCACCATGATAAGCATTATCAGACCTATGTGGACAAGCTGAATGCAATTCTCGCGGATTATCCTCAGTTACAGCAAATGACCTTGACGGAACTGCTCACTTCGGAGGATAATAAACTTGCATCCTTGCAGGAGGAAGCCCGGGAAAGCATTCACAATAACGGAGGCGGCGTATACAACCATCAGCTGTATTTTGACAGCATGCGAAGCCCTGTGGGGCAGGAACCCTGCGGAGCACTGGAGGAAGCACTGATCCGTGATTTTGGATCCGTGAGACAATGGAAAGAGCAGATGTCGCAGAGTGCCATAGGAGTCTTTGGTTCCGGATGGGCGTGGCTTGTAAGTGATCAGGACGGTACCCTTATGATCCTGACCACAGCGAACCAGGATGTGCCGGATCTGAGATTATATGCACCGATATTGCTGATAGATGTGTGGGAACATGCCTATTATTTACAGTACCGGAACCGCAGACCGGATTATGTACAAGGGTGGCATAAGCTGCTCCACTGGAAAAAGGCGGAGAGACGTTATGAACAGGTCCTCTGCAGACTGGAAAGAGGAAATGAAAATGGAGAACAGACCGATCATAAAAAAAGAACAGGTAGAGACCGTCTATGACAGCAGATTCATCAAAGTATTTGACCTGCAATATGAGCCCGGAAAACATTATTTTGATGCCACCAGAAGAAGCATTGAGAATCTGACGGCAGTAAAAAATGACGAAGAATTTAAACAGATGCTGCCGGATGCGGTAAGCTGTGTCGTAATCCTAAAAATCAGTGGACAGGAGCCGAGACTCTGCCTGAGCCGTGAGTATCGCTATCCTGCAGGACAGTTCCTGTTAAGCGTTCCGGCAGGACTGTTGGACCCGGAGGATGCGGCACAGGAAAATCCGGTGTTTCATGCAGCCATCCGGGAATTGCGGGAAGAGACCGGCATTACACTGGAAGAAAGTGACAGCATCCGTCTGGTGAATCCCCTGGTATTCAGTACCCCGGGCATGACGGACGAGAGCAATGCACTGGTGCAGATCACTTTGAACAGGGAAGAAATGCCGAAGGTAAGCCAGGATGGTGCCGTTGGCACGGAATGTTTTGACGGCTTTTTATTGTTGACCAGAGAAGAAGCACAGAAAATCCTAAAAGACGGCGTGGATGATCAGGCGCTTTTCTATCCCTTATATACCTGGGCGGCACTGATGTGCTTCGTGACGGGAATGTGGGAATAAGGGAACCTATCCCCGGAGCGTTATCACCGTGTGGAAGGTCAGAGTAGCATCGTTATAGTACATTTGGATATCCCCATGACAGCAGCGAGCAATGTGGAATGATACAGATCCAGAGCGTCCTTCAGATTCCGGAACAGACGCTGCCTGTCTATGGGCTTGGACAGATAACGGAATACATGGAACCGCATGGCTTCATCCAGATATTCGGAATAAGAAGTAATAATAAAAATGATAATATCTTTATCTTTCTTTTTCAGTTCGTTTCCTACATAGATTCCGTCAAGCCCCGGCATCTCGATATCGAGAAAAAGGATATCCTTGTCTCCCGGATCCGCAAGCAGGGACTCCCCGTCTGAAAAGCAGACGATCTCCGGACAGCTCAGGTGCAGATGACTGAAATAGCTTTTCAGATATTTTTGCAGTTTTTCTACGATCAGTAAATCGTCATCGCAAATAAGAATACGCATCTTATACTCCATTCGATATCATTGATGCCTGCGGATTGTTCCGTACCAGACATGTGCCACTGGCATCATTATATAATAAGAAAACCCAAAATAGAATGTCGTTTTCGCCCATTTTTTCCTTAGTTTTTGCTTTTCGGTTCGGAAGGGATGTCTCGTTTTTTGAAATATGCTATTCTGAAAATGCAAATCAGTATAAATCTTCAACGGATTTGTAACAAATAGTGCAAAATCTTTCGTTATGGTTAATGAAGAGGAAGGTTTCCATCCGCTCAATTGCTTTTCCGATTGCTCAATTGCTTTTCCGATTGCTCAATTGTATAATGATATCATTATCAAGTACAATTAAGGAGCAAAAACATCATGCAGAAAGAGAACCTGCATATCAGCAGATAGGCACAAGATATATCGATGATCCGGACTGGGGATATACATTCCTGAATGTAGAATGAAAGGAGCAGCTATGAAGAAAATTTTTTCAAATTACTACAAAATTATTTTGTCTGTTGTGATCCTGATTGTCCTGGTGGCACTAAAGGAGGATTACAAAACTTCTTTTGACGAAATGAGCGGAGTCCGGACGGTGGTACGTATGCTGCTCTATACGGCATGGGGATTCCTGATAGCGACAGGAACCAGACGGGACAAAGCAAAAGGTGCGGAATATGTTGCTTTTGGCGTTGCCTGTGTGGCAGCGCTCAATCTGTTAATCCCCATCTGGAGCTTCCAGATAGCGTTTTATGCTTTTGTCGCAGGTGTTCCGGGACTCTATTTTATGGTATTTATTCTGACCGGAATATTAGGAGGTTACTTATGGGGACCGAGGGGCATCCTACCTCGGGACTTATAGATGCGTTCTGCGAGGGTTACCGCATTAGGGATGACTTATATATTGCGGGACAGTAAGAATTAGGAGCAATTGACCTGAATACGAAGGAGTTCCGCTATTGCAGGGAGGAAAAATCCTGGGCGGAAGATATTGCCCAGGGTGTAGAGATAGCAACAGCAGAGTAGAATGACGGAGGTGCTTATGGGTAAAAAATGGATTGAGGGTCTGATGATTTTAGCAGCATTATGGGCAATGACCGGTTGTGGAAAGCAGGAGATGATCCGCTGCGAATACACAAATGAGGCAGCAGGGTTTACCTTAAGCATAGACAGACCGGTAGAATGGACAGCAAAGCTTCAGGAAGGGTGGCCTGCGACCGAGACAGAGGAAGCCAGTCCCGACGAGGGAATCCGGATTTATACGGATGATAGCCAGGAGAGCAGTATCTATTTTTGTAACAGTTTTTCTCCTTATTATGCAGGGGATGAAAATGATCTGGAGACCGTGGAAGTGAATGAGGAACTTACGACGCTTCATGGAATCGAAACAAGCGGTGAATGGATAAGCGAATCCTATGTTTTTAAAGGGGATTTCACCGGTCAGGGATTCTATAATATTACCATCTCTATGTCACAAAAGGATTATAAAAAATATAAAAAGATTATCTCGCAGATGGTTGCCAGCTGCCAGATCCGTGAATGGGAGCCGGAGAATGCAACGG
>OGUN01002093.1_pt1 | contig 12525 bp, 7 predicted proteins | sample 1553621 | NCBI WGS metagenome assembly OGUN01 (sample SAMEA2580300, study PRJEB22360) | human gut metagenome | biome: human gut; feature: human-associated habitat; material: faeces | place: Denmark | collected 2008/2010
GGCCGAAGAGGGCGTACCGCCGCGGCAGGCGGAGGAGATTTACGAAATGAACACGCTCGACGAAATCCTCGCCTGGTGCCGCCGCACGGGCCGCACCTATTGGGAATATGTCGAGGAGTGCGAGTCGGACGACATCTGGGACTACCTGGCCGAAATCTGGCAGGCGATGCGCGAAAGCGTCGAGCGGGGGCTCGACCACGAAGGCGTCCTGCCCGGTCCGCTGCACCTCACGCGCCGCGCCGCGACCTATCACGTGCGCGCTTCGGGCTACAAGCAGAGCCTTCAATCGCGCGGTCTGGTCTTCGCCTACGCATTGGCCGTAGCCGAAGAGAACGCTTCGGGCGGACGGATCGTGACGGCCCCGACCTGCGGGTCGAGCGGCGTGGTGCCGGCCGTGTTGTACCATCTTCAAAAGAGCCGCGGTTTCTCCGACGCACGCATCTACCGCGCGTTGGCCACGGCCGGCCTGTTCGGCAACGTCGTCAAACACAACGCCTCGATCTCGGGCGCCGAGGTGGGTTGCCAGGGCGAGGTGGGCGTCGCCTGCGCCATGGCGGCCGCCGCAGCCAACCAGCTTTTCGGAGGCAGCCCCTCGCAGATCGAGTATGCCGCCGAAATGGGGCTCGAACACCATCTGGGCATGACCTGCGATCCCGTATGCGGACTGGTGCAGATCCCCTGCATCGAACGCAACGCCTACGCTGCGGCCCGCGCGCTCGACGCCAACCTCTATTCGGCCTTCACCGACGGCGGACACCGCGTCTCGTTCGACCGCGTGGTCGAGGTGATGAAACAGACGGGGCACGACCTTCCCTCGATCTACAAGGAGACGGGCGAGGGCGGACTGGCACGGGAGTACGATCCCGACAAGTAACAATGCGGGGCGGAACTCTGTCGAGAGTTCCGCCCCGCTGCCTTGTCCGAAAAAATCAATCCTTTCCGGGGAAATACTTCATGTACTGCACGCGCTGGAAAAACTCCGAGTCGCTCTTGCCGAAACCGAGCCGGCCCTTGAATTCGTCGAGCGCCGTGATGCCGTGACGCACCGCCCAGGCGTCGATCCACTCATTCATGCGCGCGATCACGTCGAAACCTTCGCGGTGGATCGCCGTGCAGACCTCGACGGCCGCAGCACCGCACAGAATCGCCTTGACCGCCGCCTCGCCGTCGTGCACGCCCGTCGAAACGGCGAAATCCATACGCGGCAGCGCACCGACGCAGATAGCCGTCGTACGCAATACGTTGCGCAACTCCGACGCTTCGCTGTAAGGCGACCCTTCGACGAAGGTCATCCGCTCGACATCCACGTCCGGTTCGAAGAAACGGTTGAACAGCACTGCACCCTTCACCCCGACGCTCTCCAACGCGGCGGCCATCGCCACGACGTTCGTGAAACGCATCGCGAGTTTGACCGAAACGGGAATCTTCACCTCGGCGCAGACACGCTGGGCGATCGTCACATAGAGCCGTTCAAGCTCCTGCGACGAACGTGCGGCGTCGACGGGCTGGATGAAGATGTTCAGTTCGAGCGCCGAGGCTCCGGCCCGGGCCATCGCGGCGGCGTATTCGATCCACTCTTCGCCCGCGGCCACGCAGTTGATGCTGGCGATGACGGGAATCCGCGTCGCACGCCGCGCATCGGCGATCAGTTGCAGAAATCCCGCTTTGTAATCCTCGCCCAGATAACGTTGCAGATAGTCGCCCGCATCGCCGTAGGGCGAATCGGAATATTGTTCGAGCGAAGCGGCGTGGTGCATGATCTGCTCCTCGAAGATCGATTTCAGAACCACCGCGCCCGCTCCGGCGGCGGCGCACTTCTCGATATTGGCGAGCGTCGCCGTATAGGGCGAACTGCTCACGACGATCGGGCTGTCGAGTTCCAGTCCGAGATAGGTAGCTTTCATGGGCTTATGCTGTTGCTGTTTGATTTCGACCCTCCAAAGGTAGCGATTCGCCCCCGCATTTCCAAATACCACCTCTAAAAACCGCGGCAGCCAGCCGATGTTCCGTATCGACGTGTTCAGCAGGCACGCTCCCGAGTCGGTCCGACTGCGACCGGACAAATACCTTCCCCCGAAAACAGCACTGCACGCTGATTCCGGGGAAGGCCGGGTGTTGGAGCCCGAGAAAAGAAGATTAGAGAGAGAGTATTGTTTAGCCGAACAGTTCGTTGAGCACCTTAGCCAGCCGGTACGAAGCCTTGATGAGCTGGTGATCCAACAAACCGATCGCTTTGTTGCAGAAGGACAGGCCCAACTTGTCGCCGGGTGCGGCCCAGTCGTAGATGACCGCACATTCGCGCCGGCTCTCGGCGAACCAGTCGTCGGGCGTCCCGGCAGCCAATGCTTCCCGCTCCCGCCGTGAATAACGGTCAAGCTGGTGTTTGTATTCCATGTAGCCCCAGCGGTGCTTGCGGTCGAGAATACCGCCGTCGAAGAGCGCATGGTACTGCGTATCGACACCGTAGAAGAGCACGCGCATACGGCTCTGCTGGTAGTTGACGTGCGACGGACAGTGCATGTCGCCTACCAGATGGATCACGTAGCGCAGGTTGACCACGACGGTCGAATCGTCGAGATTACGGTAATCCCTCAACCGTTCGATCGCACGGTTCAGTTCACGCAGCACATTGGGTTCGAGTGGGTTGCCGGCGGCATCCTTCGTGGGTTCGCCCTTGCCGTAATCCACGTGCCACCAGTTGGTCATCTCGTAACCGGGTTCGGCACGGTAGTCGTCCATCCACGACGCGTCGTAGACGATCGAATGGCCCAGATACCGTTCGATCACGGCTTTCGCACGCTTGGTCAGATGCGTCTCGGCGATGTAGGCCACGGCGTCGTGGCCCGACTTGCCCCACGCCAGCGCACTCTGCACGAAGCAGAGCGCCGCAAACGCGAGCAACAACGTTTTTTTCATAACGGGGTTCTTCATAGTTATCGGTTATCGTTCTTCCCCCCGCTCGCCGCCGTTCTCCGACGGCGGCGCAGGCAGGACAAAGATTAGGAAAAATCGAATGCAAAAGCAGCTAAGGCAAAGATAGCAAAAGTCGAGCGCAGAAGCAAGCGTCAGCTTGATTATGCCGAGACGAAGTATCTACGACGAAGCCAAAAATAGCAAAATGTCGCAGCCGACCGCTATTCGACGTCGCATTCGTATTGCAGGATCGACGCCAGTCGGTTGCCCGACGCAGCTGACGTATGGGTCGCAATGCCCAGATAGAGCTTCCGCCCCTGTTTGAGCTGCATCCCCTCGCCTTCGCAATAGCAGTTCTTCGCATCGAGCAACGTGCTCAGGCTCGGGAAGTCGGAGCAGGCGGCCACCCGCGTGCGGGGGCAGACCAGTTTGCCGGTATAGTCGAACACGGCCACATAGGCCACCGAACCGTCGTACAACTCGCCCGTCTGCTGGATCGCCTGTCCTTCGTACCAATAAACGTAGTCGCCCCACACGGCCTGTCCCTGGTGGCTGTACGAATAGACCTGGTGCGTCTGGCCCGTATTGAGATAGCTGGGCAGACGGAACGATCCGAGCGGCGTCAGGCGGTTGAGATTGCGTACCTCGACCGAGGTCGTCTCGGTCTTCTTCTCGGTGACGCCCTCGGCAGCCGTTTCACCACCCCACGTGCGGGTGATCTCGACCGTCTCCTTGCCGAGCGCCAGCACGGCGTCGAGGTCGTAGATCACATTGTGGCGCATGTCCGTCGTGCGGAAGCCGATAAGCAGGGACACTGTGGGGCCCTGGCCCGTCGCCCCCCAGCCGATAAGCAGACGGCGGTTCACGAAGTCGATCGAAGGCTGCACGTCGCGCACCGTCCACGTCGTACCCGCGGCGTCGACATACTCGCTCATGTAGAACGTGTCGCCGGCGTAGTGGCTCAGCACCGCGCCCTTCTGGTAGCGGATGCGCGAGAAGGTGAGGTTGTTGGTGTAGTCCGTTCCCGAAAGCGTGCCGTTGGAGTTCACCCACACGTAGTCGCCGTCGTCGGCCCGCTCGGCCACGAGCAGCGTGCCATGACCGAACCATTGGAGTTTCATGTAGTCATCCGACGGGGCTTCGTTGCGTTTCTGACGTCCCAGCGCCACCATCCACCTGTTGCCGGTCTTCGTGTCGCCGACGCTCTGCGTATAATAGATGTAGCCGTTCTCGTCGTAAAAGTCGAAGCACTGCATGATCGTTCCCTTGTAGGGTAGCTGATTGCTCGAAAAGATCATCTGCTGCGACAGCCCCTCCGACAGGGCCGCCGTCGGATCGGGCAGCGACGAGGTGCTCTCCACCACCGAAACCAGGCACCGCGCCAACCGGTTGTCGCCGTAGAAGGCGCGTACCTCGGTCGAACCGGCACTGACGCCCGTCACCACTCCCGACTGGTCGACGGTGGCCACCCGTTCGTCGACCGATTTCCATTCGTATTGTACGTCGTCGTAGAAGGGATCGGAGATCGGCACGAGACGGTAGCTCTTCCCAATACCGAGCGTGATGCTGTTGGGTTCGAAACGCAGGGAGTACATCACGAGCTCCTTGTCGTCGTCGCTGCAACCGATCGCTGCGAAGAGCGTCGCCAGCAGCAAAACCATGCGATTGATCGTTTTCATCGTTTTATATCAGGTTTTTTCATTCGACGTTACCGGACGGAGCGGAACCGGTCCGCTCCGCCCGGACGTTTGTTATTCGGGAAGCGACACCTTGACGATCCCTTTGAGCCGTTCGGAGCCCGTCTTGGAGATGGTGTAAGTAGTGGCCGAAGCGTTCAGGCGAATGTCGAGCGAGACGCGCAGACGCACGTAGAACAGGCCGTCGGTCACGGAACACCCTTCGACGGGGAAGGTATAGCTGGCCCAACCGCATGCAGGCGTCTTGTCGTTGGGAAGCGCCTGGTCGGTCATCACCGTATAGTGCGCCGGCCCCGTCGACCCGTCGACTCCCGTGACGGTTTCGGCGCCTTCGGCCAGGAACCAGTTCGTCCCGTCGGCCGAATACTCCAACGCATAGTAGCGTGCGCCCGACCCCGAACAGCCGACGGCCGCCTCGAAAGCGATGCGCGTTCCCTCTTTGAGGTTCTTCACAGGGAAGGCCATGAGCCAATAGTCGTCCTTCTGCAACCCCTTCATGTAGCAGTGGCCTTCGCCGTAGCCCCAACCGCTGGCCGTCGAGCAGACGACGGTGAGATAGCCGCCGCGATCGCTCCAATCGAGATACTTGTGGTCGGTCGAAGGGGCAGAATCCTCGCAGGGATACTGCGAACCGGCTCCCCAGCTGTAATTGTGCGGATCCGCCATCAACGTCGGTTTGCTCTCGGACGAAAAATCCCACCAGACGGGGAATCCGCCGACGATCGACGAGGGATCGGCCACGACGGTACTCTTGACCGTGCCTTTCGACTCGCCGTCGACGAGCAGTTCGAAGAAGACTTCGCCCGTCTGCGCCGGCACGCCGGTCACAGGCATCGTAATCGTGCCGCTGCCCTTCTGGAACTTATCGAACGTACAGTCGGCCGCCACGAGTCCCTCCGAAGCGCCCGTCATCCGGCAGCTCAGAGCAACGGATTCGTCGCCGTTGGCGTTCGCATAAGCGAGGATCAGCGTGAAATCGCTCTCGACACCCCGCACCAGCGTGCCCGCCGACGAGAGTGCTCCGTAGGCGAAGTCGCAGGCACCCTGCGTGATATGGATAGGATAGGCGTGTCCGGCGAAATCGATATAGATCGTACCCGTGCGCTCGCCGCCCCGGTTGTAGGCCACGCCGACCGTAATGAAGTCCAATTCGCCGTTGCCGACGCCGCTGTCGGGCGTGACGGCGATCCAGTCGTCGTTGCCGTCGTAGTCGATGCTCCACGCGCCGTCGCATTGGAGGCTCTGCTCGACCGTCTGTTCGTTACAGTCGAAAGTAAGGTAATCGTTCTCGCGGGCGAAAAAGGGATCATCGTCGGAAGAACACGCCGCAAAGAGCGCAGCCGAAGCGGCGACCGCCAGCCCGATTTTATGGAATAGGTTCATGGATATTCGGTTTTAAGGATTAAACGCAGACTACCATTCGGGGTTTTGCGTGAGGTTGGGGTTCTCCTGCAAAGCGGTAGTCGGAATCGGTTTCACATACTTATAGTCGTGCCACTTGCGCTCGATGGCCGTAGCGGGCAGAATATTGCCCGACGTACCCTGCGAAAGCTTGTGCCCCGCTTCGGAAGCGCCGTCGATGAAAAGGATTTTGAGCGGCGACTTGTTGTTGGGGTCCGACGTGACGATGCAGTCGTTGACGCCGTCGCCGTTGAGGTCGATCGGTGTCTCCGACGCCGCAATCCAGATGCCTTTCCACGGCCGCGCGAACAACTCGCCCTGATGCCAGCGGATGATGTCGTCGTAACGTACGTTTTCCATCGTAAGTTCGATTCCCCGTTCGCGGCGCACCTCCAGGATGAAAGGATCGGTCACCTGATTCTGGAAATACTCGACCATGTAGGGATCGGCCGTCGTGGGATAGATGCTCGTCACTCCCGCACGTTCGCGCAGCGGCTTGATCGTCTTGTTCCACACTTCCTCCGACATTTCGTTCAGTTCGGCCTTCGCTTCGGCATAGTTGAGCAGCACCTCGGCGTAGCGCATCAACGGCACGTCGTTGTCGCACTTGGAGGTGTTCGTATCCTTCGACGAATCGTCGGTGAGCCACTTGATCGGTTGATAGCCCGTTTTCGAGAAGGTCACGTCGGGAGCCCACTGCGTCGTGCCGCCGTCGCGCGTGAAACCCGGCGTGCGGATCGTCTGTGCGAGACGGTAGTCGCGATCCGTGCACTCGGCCACGAGGTCGAGGTCGTCGTAATCGGGATACTTGCTCGTGAAGGGCGTACCGTCGGTCATCAGATAGGTGTCGATGAACTGCCGCGTGAAGGCGTAGTTGGCGTGCTGCGGATTGACCATGTAGTTGTTGATCGCATAGGTCACCTTCAAATCGATGTCGTAGTCGCGCGCCCAGATGAATTCGTCGGTATAGACGCCGCAGGCATCGGCGTTGGTGAACATGTCGCGATACTGCGTCTGCCGCTTCGCAGGGTCGTCCGTGAGTTTATAGACGCCGTCGCCCATGATCGCCTCGCAGGCCTTGACGCACTCGCCGAGATAGAACCGGCTCTCGTCCTTCGTCCACGCCCGTCCGGTCGACGGGTCGACCGCGTGGTACTTGCGCATCGTCCCTTCGTAGAGGCAGAAACGCGCTTTAAGAGCGAGGGCCACGTAACGGTGGATGTACGACGCGCGCACCCTGTATTTGTCCGAGGTCAGGCAGTAGGTGCAGGCGTAGTCGAGATCTTCGAGGATTTTGGATGCGACGAATTCACGGTTGTCGCGATCCTTGAAGAGCGCCTCCCTGTCGGTCGCGTCGATCGACGTGTCGTACCACGGAACCGCCCCGAAGGTCTGCACCTTGTTGATGTAGAACAGCGCGCGGAAGAAACGCCCCACGCCCTCGTAATGGTCGAGGATCGCGTCCGAAGCCACCGCATTGCGCATATTGTCGAGATAGTAGTTGATCGAACGCAGCTGCGACCAGTTGCTCGTCGTCCAGTTGGTCGCGTCGTCGGCCGAATAGTTGTCCATGAAATAGGCGGCCTGACCGTCCCACGAGTGCGTGTCGGCATTCTTGTCGCCGTCGACGAAGCTCTTGATCGCCGTGGCGAAGCTGCGGATGAAACCGTTGGTATAGATTTCGAGCGACGATTCGTCGGTAAAGTAGTACTCGCTCTCGATTTTGTTGGGGTTCTCCTGCGTCAGATAGTCTTCGCACGAACAGAGAGCCAGCGCACCGATCAGAATTGCGATATGGTTTTTCATTGTATAGTCCTCCTTGCGTTAGAATGTGATGTTGACCCCGACGGTCACGCTTTTCAGGATCGGATAGGTGTATCCGTCCGCTGCGGATGCGAAGTCCGAGTCGTAGGACAGCCCTTCGGGATCGAAGTTGGGAGCGTACTTGTGCAGCGGCGTGAAGGTGAAGAGATTTTCGGCGTTCACGTAGATTTTCAGCCCTTGCAGCCGAATGGCCGAACAGATGTGCTTCGGGAACGAATAGTCGAGCTGGATATTCTTCACGCGCAGGTAGGCCGCGCTCTGGATGTAGCGCGTATTGGGGATTTCGAGCAGACGCGTCCAGTTCTTCGTCCCGTTCGACTGGTAGGTCGTCATGCGGGGCCAGTAGGCCGTATCCCAGTTGTTGCGCTCGGCGCTGTACATGTCGTCCGTGTAGTTATGGATGCTCGGTATGAGCGCGAAGAACGGCCGGCCGTATTTTCCCCAGAACATGCCCGCATCGGAACCCGGATACCAGTCCCGCGCGCCGACGCCTTGCAGGAAGACCGACAATCCGATGCCGTTCCAGCGGGCTGAGAGATTCACGCCGTAGCGGTAACGCGGCGACTGGTTGCCGATGATGCGCAGGTCGCCGTGGTCGTCGACGGCGAAATTGCCCGGATCGATGAAGCCGTTGCCGTCCAGATCGGCGATCTTGACCTGCCCGGGGCGCGTCACCTTGTCCGACGCCTGTACGAAGTCGTGAATGGCCGAAGAGTCGATGTCCGCCTGATCGCGGAACAGACCGGCCACGGTGTACCCCCAGATCTCGCCGACGGTCATGCCGACATAGTAGGAGGAGGGCGAACCGCCGTTCTCGATAAAGCCTTTGACGGTTCCCAGCGAACCGGTATCGTTGACATACTTGGTAATGACAGACTTGCTGTCCCACACCATCGCCTTGATGCTGTAATCGAACGGTTTTCCACCCAGTTTGAACGAGTCTCGCCACGAGAGCGACAGCTCCCAGCCGTCGGTCTTCATCTCGGCATTGTTACCCTTCGGCGAACCCGTTCCGTAGACGGCCGGAAGCGCGACGCTGGCCGTATACATGTCGGTGGTGTAGCGGCGATAGTAGTCGCCGCTGACCGAGAGACGGTTGTTGAAGAAATCGAGGTCGAGGCCGACGTCGTAGGTCGTCGACTTCTCCCACGTCAGCGACACGGGCACCGTACTGCCCACCGTCGTATAGGAGGGCAGCCCTCCGCCGAGCACGATGTCCGAAGCGGTAGCCACGGTCATCTCCGACGTGTAGGAGTAGGGATCGACGTTGCCGTTGCCCATCGAACCGGCCGAAAGGCGGATCTTGAAGTTGTCGAGCCACTCCTCCGACCATTTCATCCACGGCTCCTCCGACACGCGCCACGCCACCGATGCCGAGGGGAAGAATCCCCATTTGGAGTTGGTCGGGAACTTCGACGAACCGTCGTAGCGGCCGCTCACCTCGGCCAGGTACTTGCCCTTGTAACCGTAATTGAGCCGAAAGAAAGCGCCCACGTAAGACCAGATGTATCCGCCGACGGTCGGGTCGGTCGTCGTACCGTTCATCAGTCCGAACGACGGTTTGGAAGCGGTGACGAACCCTTCGCGTTTGATCGTCAGCGTCTCGTACTTCTGTTTCTCGATATTCCAGCCCGCGAGCGCCTTGAACGTGTGGTCGTCGCCCAGCTTGGGCGACCAGTTCAGGTAGGCGTTGGCCGACTGGTAGCGCGTCTGGTATTCGACGCTTTGGAGATTGGAGCCCGCAGCCTCCGACTCGTAGAGAATCTCGCCCGGCTTTTTCGAGTATTCGATCACCGTCTGGGCGTCCATGCGCTTGCGATTGGTGTAGTTGTAGGAGTAGTCGGCCGAAGCGGTCAGCACGTCCTTCACCAGATCGATGTTCACGTCGAACTTGTTGCGCAGGTAGACATAGTCGTTCGTGCGCCACGAAGTCCCCTCCGAGAAGGCGGCATAGCCCGATTTGGCTGCCGCGGCCGTCCACGTACCGTCGGGGTTCTTCACCGGCGAAAGCGGCATAGCCGTGTGGTTGATCAGACGCGGGATCTGCGAGTTGTTCTTCTGATGCTTGGGTTCGTAGGCATCGATCACCGAGACCGACATGTTGTTGGTCAGACGCAGCCACGGACGCACTTTAAGCGTTCCCTTGGCGCGCACGTCGTACTTCTTGTAGCTGTCGTTGCCCACCTTGTAGATGCCGTCCATATCGTAGAAACGGCCCGAAATATAGTAGTCGGCCTGGTCGCCGCCACCCGAAATCGAGAGGTTGTGCTCGGTCGACCAGTTGTAGTCCTTGTAGAAGAGCGAATGCCAGTCGGTCGAGTCGTAATAGGCCCACCCGAACTGGTCGTGCCCCGAAAGCGCCGTCGTGCGCGCCAGCGAAGGGTCCTGCGAACGGCGGATCAATTCCTGATAGATCGTCTCGGTATAGGGAATCGTCGAATCGACATGGTTCAGGAGCGCCTTCGAACCGTTGTAATAACCGTTGTAGCAATCCTTCCACCAGTTGATCCACGTCAGACCGTCGGTCACCACATCGGGCGTCACCGTGCGGCGGTTGATCGTCACCGAACCGTTGTAATTGATGACGGGCGTCCCTTTCTTGGCGCTCTTGGTCGTAATCAGCACGACGCCGAAAGCACCGCGTGCACCGTACACCGCCGACGACGAAGCGTCTTTGAGCACCGAGACCGACTCCACGTCCTGCGGGTTGATCGCATTGATGCTGCCCTCCACACCGTCGATCAGGACGAGCGTCGAACCGCCCGCACCGATCGAACCCGATCCGCGGACGTTGACCGACGCCCCGCGCGTGGGTTTGCTGTCGGTGAAGGTGATGTTCAGGCCCGGTAACTGCCCCTGCAAGGCACGGGCCAGCGTTCCGGTCGAACGGTCTTCGATGACCTTCCGGTCGACCTGATCGACCGCACCCACCAGATCGCGCCGCTTGACCGTGCCGTAGCCCACGACCACCACGTCATCGATCGCCTTCGATGAAAGCGCGAGCCGGATGTCGAAGGTCGTCTGCGACGGCGAAACCCGCAACTCCTGCGGTTCGTAGCCCAGATAATCGACTTTCAGGACGGGATCAACAGCATTTACGCGCAGCGAGAAATTCCCGTCGAGATCGGTCGTCGTACCCTGCGAAGTGCCCGCCACGACCACGGTCGCCCCCACGAGCGGGCGGTTCTGGTCGTCGGCCACCCGTCCCGAGACAACGGTGTCGACATGCAAGGCCTGTTTACCGGCCGAAAGCAGGATTTTGCGGTTCTTGATCGCATAGTCGATCCCGTTCCCCGACGGGAAAAGGCTCTGCAACGCCGCATCGATCGGCGCGTCTTTCAGATCGATACTGACGATCCGGTCGGCATCGACCACTTCGCGGCTGTACGCGAAACTCAGGTCGCACTGCCTCGTGATTTCGTCCATCACGGTTTTCAGCTTCGCCCGCTCGAAGCGGAGCGTCACGTTCTGCGCGGAGAGACCGGAGAGGGCGAACAGACAGGCCAGCGTAAGCACGAGCCGTCTCGCCCCTCCCCACGGAATTCCGCAAGGAAGTCTAAATAGATTCATAATGATAAAGTTAGGTTATCTGTTCAGTCGGGTATAAATCATCGGGCGGCTCGGACGGTAATCCGGTCGTTGACACGCGAATAGCGGATCGGCGTGATCTGCGACATCACCGAAAGCACCTCGTCGATCGTCTCGTTGTAGAACTCCATCGTGTAGCTGTATTGGAGAATGCGCGCGTCGGCCACCTCGATCTCGACGGCATAATGCCGTTCGAGGAACTCCACGACATCCTCCAACGGCGCGTTCGTGAAGGCATAGTTGTTGTGCAGCCATGCTTCGGGAGCCGACTTCCCGGCCGGCCGCACGGCACGGCACGTGCGGGCGTTCCGGTCGACGGCCAGCATCTCGTCGGGCGCCATGAGGTACCGGTTCTGCCGCCCCGTCACCCGCTCGGTCAGGCGGACCTTCCCCTCTTTGAGATAGACGGTCGTCACCTCCTTGTCGTAGGCGTTGACATTGAATTTCGTTCCGAGCACCTCGACCGATACGTCGTCGGTCTCGACCGTGAAGGGTGCCGAAGCATCGTGCGCCACCTCGAAGAAAGCCTCGCCGCGCACCAGCCGCACCTCGCGGCGACGGCGTGCGAAGCGTTCGGGATAGCGCAGCTCGCTGCACGCATTGAGCGTCACGGCCGAACCGTCGGCCAGCAACACCCGCAGATGCTCGCCCGCCGGCACCTGCACGCTCCGCATCACGGGTTCATGCCCCCAGCCGTACAACTCCGCAAACGCCGTCAGGCAGAGCGCGACGAGCGGCAGGCACACCGCCGCGAAGGCACCTGCGACCGACCGGCGGTTGCGCCGGCGGATCTTGGCGTCGATCGCGTCGAGCAGTTTGAGCGACGGCACATCGACTCCGCCGGTCTCCCGTTCGGACGAAAGCGCCTGCGCGATGTCGGCGTCCATCTGCCGGATGCGTTCCGGCGAAAGGCCGCCGGCTTTTTCGAAAGATTTTCTTCCCATATGGTCTGTTTTCAACGCCCCTTTTCCGCACCGGCATAATCCGCAGACGGCTTCCGCTCCCGCTTACCGAAAAGGTTGAATTTCATTCTTCGCTTGTTTTCAACAGTCGTTTTCTCGCCTCGGCATAGCCTGAACAAGTTCGGCTCTGCGCTCGGCTT
>OGUN01002100.1_pt1 | contig 12505 bp, 4 predicted proteins | sample 1553621 | NCBI WGS metagenome assembly OGUN01 (sample SAMEA2580300, study PRJEB22360) | human gut metagenome | biome: human gut; feature: human-associated habitat; material: faeces | place: Denmark | collected 2008/2010
CAGCGGCAACAATCGCCACAGCCTATCCTGCCCGCTCACGCGCGAGGAATCGTACCAAAACGACCATCTTACGCATGCCGCGTTCGTATCGATCGCCATTCTTACGTTCATCACGTTCGTCGGCAACTTCACGCAGCTGCAGTTGAGCGCCGCGCTACCCACCATCGTGTCCGATTTCGGCATTTCCGTGACGACCGGCCAATGGTTGACGTCGGTTTTCCAGCTCGTCATGGGCGTTATGGTGCCGCTCACCGCCTACCTGACCCGCCGATTCTCCACCCGCCAGATCGTGATCGCGTCGATGGCGGTGTTCACGCTCGGCTCGGTGTTCGCCTGGCTCGGCTCATCGTTCGTACTGGTTTTGATCGGCCGTCTGCTGGAAGCCGTCGGCACCGGCGTGATGTGGCCGGTCCTGCAAATCACGGTATTCTCCATTTATCCTCTGTCCCGCCGTGGTATGGCGATGGGCACCGTCGGCATGGCCATGAGCGTCGCGCCCGCGATCGGCCCCACCTTGGGTGGTGTGCAAACCGATTTGAACGGCTGGCGATCGATTTTCCTCACGCTGACGGTCATCGGCGTTATTTCGCTGCTTCTTGCGATTTTCGGCTTGCGTAATTTCGGCACGTGCGACGCGTCCGCCAAAGCCGACTTCTTCTCCGTCGGCCTGTCGATTTTCGGCTTCGGCGGACTCATGTTCGGCTTCACGAACATCGAATCGTATCCGTTCACGCATCCGATGGTGTGGCTCGCCATGCTCATCGGCCTGGTCGGCATCGTCTGGTTCGTGCTGCGCCAGATCCACGGCGCTCGCCGGCAGTCGGCCGACCCGTCCAAGCAGCCTCCGCTGCTCAACCTGAGCGTGCTGAAAAACAAAAGCTTCACCGTCGGCACCGTCACCGCCGCGCTGTCGTTCTTCGCGTTCAGTTCGATCATGGTGATCATGCCGCTGTACATTCAGGATTGCCGCGGCTATTCCGCCACGATCAGCGGCCTGGTGATGCTGCCCGGCGCGTTCGGCCAGTGCATCGCGCAGTTCTTCGGCGGCAAGGCGCTCGACCGTTTCGGCGCGCGTCCGGTGGCGCTGATCGGCTCGATCACCCTGCTGTTCGGCACCATCATGATGAGCCTGATTTCCATGACCTCATGGATTTGGTGGGTGTCGATTTGGCAGTTCGTGCGCCAAATCGGCATGGGATTCGTGCTCATGCCGATTACCACGTGGTCGCTGAACTGCCTGGAGCCCGAGGAGGTGAGTGCCGGCTCGGCCGTCACGAACACGGTCCGCCAGATCGCCGGTGCCATCGGCGCCCCCGTGCTGGTGATTCTGATGGAAACGTTCACCGCCCTGCGCTGGGCTGCGATCGGTGGCGCGAAGAACATGTATGCCGTGGCGAACGTGTTCGGCATCCAGTGGGCGCTGCGCGTGAGCGCCACCATCTGCTTCATCATGGTGGTCATGGTCTTCTTCGGCGTCCGCGGCAACGGCGCCGGCTCCACCCGCGACACCGTCCAGCGCGCACTCAATCGCGTCCACCCCCACGCCGCCTAGCCTGACCTACTCGCCCATACCCGTATTTTCGCCGTCCCGTAGGCATGTCCTGAGCGTGGTTCGCTCAAGTGCCGCCATTCCCCGCAGCAGGAAATGAGAGAGAAATGTCCGCATAGTGGCATGCGGTACGGGTGCACGTAAAAGCACTGTGAACCTCGCGGGAAGGAGGTGGCGCACCCGTGCCGTGTTGCGTATGGTGAACGGGAGCGTAATGAAAGGCAACCATGCGGCAAACCGGCGAAAGCGAGCGTGAGAGCGGCGGCAATAACGATGCCGAACGCGAACGCACAAGCGAAAGCGAAATCGAGGATCTGGGCGCGCAGCTCGACAAAGCATGCGCCAGCCGCCCTCTCGACCGCGCGCAACATGGCATGACCCGCCATACCGCAGCAACACACCTTCTGACCGCGGTGCTCTGGCTGGCCACCGCCGTCATCCTGCTGGCCATGCTGCTGCGCATGCTGCCCAACAACCTCGACGGCAAACGGTACGTGCCGCTTATCGTCGCGCTGATGCCGTGGCTGGGCATGCTGTCTTTGATTATTGCGATCACCGCGATAGCCGTCCGTGCAATAGGCGGACGCGTCCTGCTCGCCACCGTCAGCGTGGTGTGCGTGGTTGTGCAAATCGGCTGGCATTGGGGTTATATCAGGCCGCAGCAAACGATTTCCGACGCGGCCAGCACCGCAGTCACGCAAGTCTCGTCCGACGGCTTGCCCAACACGTCCGACCGGTACGCCCGCATCATGACCTTCAACACCAAGGAAGGGCATGCCGACGCCAATCGGATCGTCGAAATCGTCAAAAACGAGCATGTGGAAGTGCTCGCGCTGCAGGAAGTGTCATGGGACCTGCTCAACCGGCTCAACGGCGCCGGAATCGCCAATTATCTGCCGTATTCCGTGGCCGCGCAGCAAACGTGGCATGACAACGGCGGTGTGAATGTGCTGTACAGCGCCGCGCCGATGGAAAACGCCAAACAGAACCTCATTCCCGTGGAATCAAGCAGCGTTTCCGCCGCGACGATCGATTTCGGCGGCAGCAAGGTGCGCTTCGGCTCCGTCCACCCGTTCTCGCCGCGCCCCCGCAACCAAGGTCTGTGGAACCGTAGTCTCGACTCGCTCGCCCAACTGCAGCATTACGACAATCTGTACGTGCTGATGGGCGATTTCAACTCCACATGGGACCACGCCAGCTTCCGATACCTGCTCGGCAGCCGCTTCCTGGATTCCGGCCAGCAGGCGGGCGAAGGCCTGCACATGACGTACCCGGCCATGATGCCGATCGCCGAAATCGACCATATCGTGCATGACAAAGGCGTGACCGTAGGCAACCTCAAAACCGCATACATCCCCGGCTCCGACCACCGCGCCCTCCTCGCCACGCTCGAAGTCGCCTGATCCGCACCTAATCTGCGCTTGAACATATCTGCGCATAGCAAACATATCCGCACGTATCCCCACATATGCCCCTCAACGTACCAATAGCCGCAAACACGCCTGCTGCTATACCGACATTTTTGACATTATGTAGGTATGGGAATAGTCTATATTCACCCCGAACCTGCATATTCTGCACAAATGACGGTTATAAGGATGATGGTTATGGAGTACAAAAGCATACGGCAGACATTGGCAATGTCATCATCCACGGCCAAGCCGAAGGATGCGGCTGAGGAGGAATACCAAAAAAGACTCAACGGCTATTCAACATACCGGTCAGGTATTGAATTCGAAGGTCATGAGATGTTCGCCGTGGCGTTCAGGGAACTGTTGAACGTCATGGATTCGGTCCGTGGCATGGAAGTGCAGGTCGAATCGCTGTGGGCCGCATTGCCGCCGATTGCCCGCAGGGCGTATCTGATGGAACTCATCGGCGCGGAAATGCAGAGCACGAACTCCATAGAAGCCGTGCACACCACGCGCAAGGAAATCTCAGACGCGTTGGATGCGGCGGTCGCGGACGGGCCGCACAAGCGGTTGAGTGAGCTTGCCAAACTCTTTCTCGGACTCTCCGGCGAAAATTCCGCAACGTTGGAACTACCGAAAACGTTGCATGACATACGTAATATTTACGATCAGGTGATGGCTGGGGAACTACGGGAGGAAGACAAGCCTGACGGAATGGTATTCAGAGCCAAGCAAGTCTCTGTGTGTGACGGCTTTGACCGGGAGATTCATCAAGGCGCATGGCCGGAATCGGAAATCCAAGTGCAATTGACCAAATGGCTGGCGTTGCTTTCGGATGAGGCGATTCCTCCGCTGCTGCGGGCTGTGATGTGCCATTACGCCTTCGAATGCATTCACCCGTTCTATGACGGCAATGGCAGGACGGGCCGGTTCCTGCTTGCTCTGCAGCTGAGCAAGCACCTGTCCATACCGACGGCGATCAGCCTGAGTCCGGTTATCGCCGACGCGAAAGGCCGGTATTACAAGGCGTTTGATGATGCGCAGCATCCGCTGAACTGTTCTGACGTCTCGCTGTTCTCATATCGGATGATCCGTTTTATCGCCACCGCCCAGAAGAACATCATCTCTGTGCTCGGCGAGAAGAAAACCCTGCTTGACACCGCGCGGAAGAGGCTTGAACATTATGCGCGAACGCAGGGCATTACGGAACTGCAGCGGAACATGCTGTACTTCCTGCTGCAGGAGGAGCTTTTCGACGATGCTCCGAAACCCATATCGCGCCGCCTAATGCGCGAATGGCTTGGCGTGGGGGAGCGGAAGACCAACACCGCGCTCGCGGAACTGGTGAACAGGAACCTGCTCGAGTTCCACGGCTCCCGCCCGATCCGCTATTCGCTGACCGCCACCGCCCGCGCCGAATTTCTGCAATGATTCTGCGCGTATTGGACGATTTGCCGCATGCGGGGAACGCCTCGCGCTAAAATTTCCGTTTGGCGGGTTGCGGAAGCCATGGTGGATTTCGCAAAACCGCAACACGAAACGTTGGAAGAACGGTTAAGGGGTTTAGGCATGCACATCATGTTCGTCTGCACGGGCAACATTTGCCGTTCCCCTATGGGCGAGCTTCTGATGACCCACTATCTGAACGGCACCACCGTGCAGGTGTCAAGCGCCGGCACGCGTGGTTTGCCGATGCATCCGATCGATCCGTCGAGCGGCCGCCTTATGCAAAGCGTCGGCATTGAGTCGAGCGGCTTCCGTTCCCGACGACTGACCCGACAGATGGCCGACGAAGCCGACCTGATCCTCTGCTTCGAAAAGCAGCAGCGCAAGGAAATCGTCACGTTGGCGCCAGCCGCCGTACGATACACGTTCCTGCTTGACGATTTCGCGAATATGTGCGATTACTGCGCTCGCAACAATATGATTGCCGGACTGACCATCCAGGAACGTCTTCAGTCGGTAATCAAGAAGTCCTCGATGATTCGTCCGATGATTCCCCAGCCGAAGGACATCGCCGACCCGCATGGCCGCGAATTCAGCATGTTCTGCGTCGCCGCCGAACAGACGAACGGTGCGATCCGTAAAATCCTGAAAAGCATGCGCAAGCACCGTACGGTAACCCCCGCCCCCATCCGCTCCCAAATCGTTGCCTGATAATTCTTTTAGGTCCATGGATTGATTCACCATAGCTTGGCCCTACTCTATTTTTTTGAGTCCGAGCGTGTTTGTGATATTCACCCATTTTTTATTATTGATATTTTGATTTGATTGGCATGTTGCATGCCATAAGAGGTAAAGAAGCCCTTTTTGAGCATCTCTTGAAAGATTAATTTCAGGATTGTTGGGGGTGGGCTGTCGGTGGCGTGGGATGGGGCGAGGGTGCTTTGCGTCGCAAGGTGGTATTGGTTGGAAAATTTTCTGAAACGTTTGCATATGTGAATTTGCAACGATAGTGGGTGCTACGGGGTGCTGGTATGAGTGTATCTGTTGCTGACAGCGTTTGCAACAGAGCAGAAAACAATTGCGTTTTAACCGCCATTTTTCAATAAAAATCATTCATTTTTCAAAGGAAAAATGTGGTATTTTTGACGCAACGTCTGCTAGTGGCAAACGTTGTCAAAGTTAGATGCAAGGAAGCAGGGAGGGTAAGGTGCGACTCAGCACTCATACGTTCGCGGGTATGGCGAACGCACTCACCAGAAAAGAGCCTCCGCACGACGATCAACCGGAGTTGATGACCCGTGCAGAGCGTAGGCGCGCGGCCCGCAAGGCTCGTGCGGCCAAAACCTGGAAGAAAGTAGCGGGGGGACCGGTGGCGGTCGCCACGCTGTTCGGCGGTATGGGTGTGGCATCCACCGCACTTGCCGCCGATCGTGACAGCTACCAGGACACCATCGGAAATTCTTCTTTCGAAGCGGCCCGTAACCAGTACGGTCTGACCAAGCACATGAAGAACGGCGCCATCCTGCATGCGTGGATGTGGTCGTTCAAAACCATCACCGAACATATGCCTGAAATCGCCGCGGCCGGCTACACCTCCGTGCAAACCGAGCCGATGAGCAAAATCAAGGAAGTCGCCGCCAACGGCAAGAAGTTCACCGAGAACTGGTACTACGTGTACCAGCCGGCGAACACCTCCATCGGCAACTTCGTGGTCGGCACCGAGGCTGACCTGAAGGAAATGACCGCCACCGCCCATAAGTATGGTGTGCGTGTGATCGTGGATGTGGTCGCCAACCACTTCACCTCCGATTGGAACGCCATCGACCCCGATTGGCAGAACAAGGAGTACTTCCACAAGCGTACCGGCTGCGACGGCCCCAACGGTGAAATCAACGATTATTCCAACCGTTACAAGGTGACGCAGTGCCACCTGCTTGGCCTGTGGGATCTGAATACGCAGAACCAGGCTGTTGCCGATCGTATGCAGAAGTTCCTGAAGACCGCTGTGGCGGACGGCGTTGACGGCTTCCGCTACGATGCGGCAAAGCACGTCGAGCTGCCGACCGAAGTCTTCGACAATAAGCAGTCGAACTACTGGAACACCATTCTGAAGAACGGCTCCCAGTTCCAGTACGGCGAGGTGCTGCAGGGCGATTCCGGCCTTGACTACAAGGCATACGCCAACATGTTCCGCGACAATTCCTCCGATGGCGGCGGCAACACCGCTTCCAACTACGGCAAGACCATTCGCGCCGCTGTCGGCTCGAACAACCTTGACGTCAAGATGGTGAAGAACATCGATACCGGCGGCGCAAGCGAAGACCAGCTGGTCACCTGGGTTGAGTCCCACGATAACTACGCCAACGGCGACAAGGAATCCACCGGCCTCACCGACTATCAGATCATGATGGGCTGGGCGGTCGTTGGTTCCCGTAGGGCCGGCGCTCCGCTGTACTTCAACCGTCCGAAGGGCTCTGGCGGCACCAACCCGCAGTTCGCCGAGCAGTCCCAGCTGGGTGACGCCGGTGACGACATGTGGAAGAACAAGTCCGTCGCGGCAGTCAACCACTTCCGTAACGCCATGGATGGCAAGGGCGAGAACCTGCAGAACTGCGGCGACAAGTCCTGCCTGATGATTGAGCGCTCCACGTCTGATGGCATTCAGAACGATGGTGTGGTCATTGCCAACATGGGTGGCGACAAGAGCCTTTCCGGCATGGAAACCACACTTGACGATGGCGCCTACCCGGATGAGGTCAATGGCGGCCAGCTTGTGGTCTCCAACCATAAGATCGTTTCCGGTACCGCCAAGGGCGGCGCGGTCAGCGTCTTCTACGTGAAGGGCGAATCCGATCCGAACGTGTCCGTGGAAGCGGCTTCCAAGGAATTCTCCTCCGACAATGTCAAGGTCACGCTGCGCGCGCAGGATGCCGACAATCTGAAGTACACCACCACCGAGGGCGAGAGCGGCTCCTTCACTGACGGAAAGGTCATTTCCGTTGGTAAAACTCTTTCCATCGGCGAGACCGCTACCGTCAAGGTGACCGGCACCGCCGCCAAGGATGGCAAGAAGGTTAAGAAGGGTCAGGCGCTGAGCGCTTCCGTGACCGTGAAGAAGGTGGAGGTCCCGAAGCAGAACCTTGCCGCGCAGTACAGTACCAACAAGGTGGGCATGGGCGTCAAGAAGACCATCAACTTCAACGCCGGGAAGGATGCGAGCATCGCTGACTGGGACAGCTCCATGCTGATCGCGCAGGGCGCCGCCAACGACGACCCGCGCGTGTACCGCCCGAATTCCATGTATGAGGTTCCGATCGATCTGTATGCGTTGTATGGCGCCTACGATGACGACAACCTGTACCTCATGTGGGAAATGACTAACGTGCAGGATGTCGTCGACACTGGCGACGACTACCCCCTGAGCCAAGGCCACCTGTGGCAGACCCAGAACCTGCCGTTCCACATCGCCATCGACACCAAGGATGACAGCACCTGCATCGGCAACAACGGCGGTCTGCAGACCGGCGGTTCCCTGTGGGCATCCAACATCACTTGGGGTGGCGAGCAGAAGCTCAATAACGTGGTGACCATTTCCACCAACGGTTCCAACGGGCCGTGGATTTACAAGGGCGACGAGAGCGGTCTGAACTCCAAGGCTGCGTATGGTCCGGCTGCTAACGCCGCCACCAACACCAAGAAGTCGAACATCAAGTTCGGCTATGGCAATGGCATTCTAAGCAAGGATGTCATCGGCATCGACGGTGGCTGGGGTGAAAACAACGGTCGTTTCATCGGCGATATGAAGGCCGAGAACCAGAACAAGGCCAAGTGGGTCAACTTCAACGAGAAGGGCCACAATTCCGCTCAGATGGATGATCACTACGAGATCGCCATCCCGCTGGAAGAGATCGGCACCACCGCTGACCGCATTGCCTCGAGCGGCATCGGCATCGAACTGGCAGCCACCTTCGGTCTGTCCGCCATGGATTCCCTGCCGTACGATCTGGCAATGAACGACAATGCCGACCTGCCGGACACCGGTTCTCAGGTGAACAACTCCTTCGAGAAGTCCGATGACGACATGTTCAGCGTGAAGATGGCCAACATCGGCGGCGAAGAGCCTCCGGTCGAAACCAAGTCTGTGAGGATTGATCAGTCGGATTACAGCGTGGACCTGTCCAATGGCGTGGCCACGAAGCAGTTGACCGCCACGACCGATCCGAAGGGCGCGTCCGTGAGCTGGAGCTCGTCCGACAAGGACGTGGCGACCGTCAGCCCGAAGGGCGTGGTCACCCCGAGGAAGGCCGGAACGGCCACGATCACCGCGAAGTCCGGGACCAAGACCTCGACGATCACCGTGACCGTGACCGGTGAGCTTCCTCCGGACCCGGTCGCGAAGAACACGATCTACGCTTCGAAGCCGTCCGGCTGGGGCAAGATCTACGCGTACGTGTACACCGGCGACGGCGCGACCGCGGTGAACAACGCGGCCTGGCCGGGCGTGGAGATGGCCGCCCCGAGCGCGACCGACGGCTGCGGCAAGACCGGCCTGTACAAGTACGTCGTGCCGGACAACCTCGCGTCCGGCGCGAAGGTGATCTTCAACGACGGCGGCAGCCAGCAGTATCCGGGATCCCGCCAGCCGGGCCTGGACTACAACGGCGGCATCGTGCAGTGGGACGGCTCCTCCGCGGCCCTGGCCGCGGTCGAGTGCGAGACCACCATCCCGGTCACGTCCGTCTCGATCTCCGGTGATGACGTGAGGGACGGCAAGCTTGCCCTGAAGTCCGGGGCGTCCGCGCAGCTGACGGCGACCGTGAGCCCGTCGAACGCGACGGACCGGAAGGTCACGTGGACGAGCTCGGACAGCTCGGTCGCGAACGTGATGGGCACGGGCGTGGTCACCGCCGGGTCGAAGGCCGGCAAGGCCACGGTCACCGCGACCGCGGGCGGCAAGAGCGCGAGCGTCACGGTGACGGTCACGGACGTGCCGAAGCAGCCGATGACGGTGTGGTACAAGCCGGCGTCGTCGTGGAAGACCGCGAAGGTGCATTACCAGGCGAACGGCAAGTGGACGGGCTCGGCCCAGCGGATGACCCTGTACAGGGATGGCTGGTACAGGTACACGATCCCGGACACCGCCGGCGGGCGGGTGCGCATGGCGTTCACGGATGGCGGTTCCGTCTGGGACAACAACGGCGGGCAGGGCAAGGACTACCGGGTGAGCGGTGACAGCGTCGCCGTGGCCGGCGGTCAGATGATCACCGACGTCATACCAAACTGCACCATAACCAACAAATAACTGAAAACAGCTGAGGCCTGATTCCGTATTCCAGGGGAATCGGGCCTCAGCCTTACCTGAACAAATCCAATCCAATCAAGGAAGATGATGAAACAATCAGCAACGCTTGCTCGTCTGAGCAAGAAGACCGTGGCGTTCCTTGCCGCGGCCACCACGCTGCTCGCGGGTCTTTCACTCGCTACGGCCGCACCGCAGCAGGCCAACGCCGCCACCCGTGACAGCTACGCCGACACCATCGGCAATCCGACGTTCGAAGCAGCCCGTCAGAAGTACGGCCTGCCGAAGGATATGAAGGACGGTGCAACCCTGCACGCCTTTGAATGGTCCTTCAAAACCATCATGGAGAACATTCCGGATATCGCCAAGGCCGGTTATACCTCCATCCAAACCGAACCAATCGTCAAAATCAAGGACAACCGCAAGCTCGGCACCGGCAACTGGTACCTCAACTGGTACTATGTCTACCAGCCAACCGACATGTCCATCGGTAACTATGTGGTCGGTTCGGAAGACGAATTCAAGGAAATGTGCAAGCTGGCACACCAGTACGGCCTGCGCATCATCGTCGATTCCGTGTCCAACCATTTCACTTCCGATTTTGATGTGATCGAAGGCAAGTGGAAGAACAAAGCCTACTACCATGAGGACAAGCAGATCTCCGATTACAACAATCGAGAGGACTGCACCCAGCACAAGCTTTCTGGCCTGTGGGATCTGAACACTCAGGATGATACCGTCACCGAAGGCATGCATGATCTGCTCGTGCAGACCGTGGCCGACGGCGCTGATGGCTTCCGGTATGACGCTGCCAAGCATATCGAGCTTTCTGATGAGGTATTCGGCGGCAAGCAGTCCCACTATTGGGATACCATCCTGCAGAACGGCGCACAGTACCAGTATGGCGAAGTGCTTGAAGATGCCAACGTTCGCGAAGCCGACTACGCCAACCTGTTCAACAGCAGCTCTCCGCGTGGCGGCGGCATCACCGACTCCAGCTACGGTCATGAGGTGCGCAACGCCGTGCAGTTCAAGAATCTCGGCGCAAGCCATTTCACCTCGCATTCCAAGGTGACCGAAGACAAAACCGTGAACTGGGTGGAGTCCCATGATAACTTCGCCAATGGCGAGGCCAACATCCCGCAGGAGCTCTCCGACGAATGGATCAAGTACGGCTGGGCCGGTGTGACCGCGCAGAAGAACGGTATGAGCCTGTTCTTCGACCGCCCGTACAAGGACGGCGGCACGTATGGCACTGGTGGCGTTGGCACTTACGGTAATGGCAGCGGTCCGTTCACCGAAAACTCCAAGCTCGGCGACGCCGGCTCCGACCTGTGGAAGGATCCGGAAGTCGTGGCCGTCAACCACTTCCGCAACGCCATGGTCGGCGAAGCGTCAAACGTCTCCAACTGCGGCGATGACAACTGCCTGATGGTCGAGCGTTATGCCGGTTCCGCAGCTCAGGACGGCATGGTAGTGGCCAATGCGAACGGTTCCGACAAGAATCTTGCAGGCCAGTCCACCAAGCTGGCCAACGGCACTTATACGGATGAAGTGACCGGTTCCACCATCACCGTTTCCGGCGGTAAGGTTACCTCCGGCACGGTGAAGGGCCAGTCCATCGCGGCGTTTTCCAATAAGACCCGTTCCGGCAAGGTCTCCACCGCGGAAGCATATCCGAACAAGGGCACCATTCCTGGCGAATCTAAAACGATCACTCTCCGGTCCTATCAATCCACTAACACCACCTACTCCACTTCCGACGGTCAATCCGGTTCCTTCAAGGATGGCGACACCATTGAAATCGGCAGCAAGGCCAAGTCGGATGAAGTGGTGACGGTCACGGTGAAGGGCACTGGTGCAGACGGCGAAGCCATCAAGCACACGTACTCTTACACCAAGTATGGTGATCCTACTTACGACCCGAGTGACGGCACTTCCAGCCCGTGCGACAAATATTGCATGGAGTATATGGAAAAGAACGGTCTGGACCCGGATTGCTACATTGACGCCAAAGAGCCTTGCCATCCAAGGAATGTGACCGTTACTGCCATCAAGGTTTCCGGCGACACTTCCATGGATCTCGCTTCCACGCAGAGCGTGCAGCTCAAGGCGGATGTGACAACCGATCCGGCGGGCAAGCGTCCTTCCGTGACTTGGACTTCTTCCGACACTTCTGTTGCCACCGTCGATTCCAAGGGCAAGGTTTCCGGCCTTAAGGCGGGAACGGTGAAGATCACCGCCACTGCCGGTACGAACAAGAAATCCGACTCCATCACTATCACGATCACCGGCGTGAAGCCGGAAGTCTCCAACGTAATCTACGCCACCAAGCCTTCCGGCTGGAGCAAGATCTACGCCTACGTGTACAACGACACCACGTCCAAGAACAATGGCAACTGGCCGGGCGTTGAAATGACCCAGCTGACCGCTGACGATTCCTGTGCGAAGGCCGGCACCTACAAGTACGAGGTACCGGATCTGGGCGAAGGCAAGTACCGTGTGATCTTCACCAACGGTTCCGGCGCGCAGACCCCTGGCGCCAGCCAGCCCGGCATCGAATTCTCCGGCAAGGTCAGTTGGAATGGCTCTTCAAGCACGGTGACCGCCGTGAACTGCAATATTCAGCAGCCAATTCCGGTGTCTTCGGTCTCGATTTCAGGTTCCGGTGTGAGCAACGGAAAGCTGAGCCTGAAGTCCGGCGCGAGCGTGCAGCTGACAGCTACTGTGAATCCGTCCAACGCTACCGACAAGACGGTTTCTTGGACCAGCTCGAATAGTTCTGCGGCTAAGGGATCC
>OGUN01002122.1_pt1 | contig 12388 bp, 10 predicted proteins | sample 1553621 | NCBI WGS metagenome assembly OGUN01 (sample SAMEA2580300, study PRJEB22360) | human gut metagenome | biome: human gut; feature: human-associated habitat; material: faeces | place: Denmark | collected 2008/2010
ATTCATATGAGAGATTTTTATTAAAAAATCTAAATTATATAAATAATTTCTAAATAGTTTTCACGGATTACACAAAAAAATATGATACATAAAAAAGTGTCTGCGACACTCTCAACTCCCCTAACCCCTCATTCATGAGGGGAAGGGGTTTTCTTATCTCCTTCTTTATTGTAAAATTCTATTATGAATATATTACAATCCATCTTTACCGATTATTATGAACTCCATCCTCGTCCTGCTGTCATTGAAAATGTCAACAAGATGATTCATTGTGGTGATCCTTCTCACGGTGGTGCCATGTATGGCTGTCCTCACTGTGGAAATCTTAAATTTGTTCCCTTTCGCTGTAAAAGTCGTTTTTGCCCTTCCTGCGGAAACAAATACAACCAGCTTCGTTCTTTTCATATGTCCTGTAAGCTTGTTTCTTGCGTTCATCGCCATTGTGTTTTCACTATCCCAGCGGAACTTCGCGTTTATTTTCTCGAAGACAGAACTCTCTTAGATTGTTTATTTCATTCTGTTCGTGATGTTGTCTTACGCATGTTTTCCAAAATGAATAAAACCGAAAACTTTACTCCTGGGCTTATCTGTATTCTTCACACTTTTGGGCGTGATTTAAAATGGAATCCTCATATCCACGCTCTCATCTCCGAGGGTGGGGCTGGTAACATCACTCCTTGGCGTCCTGTCAAACACTTTGATTACAATTTCCTTCGTAATGCTTTTCGCAAAGTACTGCTTGAACGACTTACCTCCCGCATTGGTCCGACTTTTCGCAAAGTCAAAAATGAAATGTACACGAAACACGCTGACGGCTTTTATGTCCGTGCAAAGCCAAATCTTTGCACTCCTGATATCACCATTAAATACATCAGCCGATACCTCGGCAGACCTGTTATTGCCACATCGCGTATTGATACTTATGACGGCAAAAATGTAACCTTTCATTACACCAGACACGAAGACAATAAAACTGTTACTGAAACCATTCCTGCTTTGAACTTCATTCAAAAACTCATTGTCCATATCCCCGAAAAACATTTCAAAATGCTTCGCTACTATGGGATATATGCAAAACATCACAAACAGGAAAAGAAACTTCTGGTTTTAGAAGTTTACCACAAAAAACTGCACTATTTGAACAATATCGAAAGGTTATGAAATATGGATAAATCCATGCTCATAATAATTCTTTCTCCATAGTCAGATAGTGCAGCTACCCTAAACCAAAACAAAAAACGTCATAAACAACGTCATGGCGAATCCAACATTCGCTCTTTTGTCATGTCATTTTTTATTTCCAGTTTATTATACACTATTTCTGACGATTTGAGAAATTTCCTGTAAAGTAAAAAAGGGACGCAGAAAAATCCTGCGTCCCTTAAGCATATATTATTATGCTTTATTCTTTATTTATTGCGTAAGAATTCATCAATTCCCTTTGCTGCAGTTTTTCCTGCACCCATGGCAAGGATAACGGTTGCTGCTCCGGTTACTGCATCTCCACCGGCGTATACGCCATCTTTGGAGGTTGCTCCGGTCTCTTCTTCTGCAATGATACATTTTCTGCGGTTGATGTCCAGACCCTTGGTAGTGGATGAAATCAATGGGTTTGGAGAGGTACCAAGAGACATGATTACGGTATCTGCCTCGATTTCGTATTCAGAACCTGGAATCTCTACCGGGCTTCTTCTTCCGGATGCGTCCGGCTCACCTAATTCCATCTTAATGACACGACAGCCTTTTACCCAGCCGTCTTCGTCTACTAAGATTTCAGTAGGATTCTGCAGAAGGTCAAAAATAATGCCTTCTTCTTTTGCATGATGTATTTCTTCTTTTCTTGCTGGAAGCTCTTCCTCGCCACGACGGTATACGATATGTACCTCTGCGCCGAGACGTTTTGCGGTACGGGCTGCATCCATTGCAACGTTACCACCACCAACTACAACAACTTTTTTGCCGGCTTTGATTGGCGTATCATAGTCATCACGGAATGCTTTCATCAGGTTATTTCTGGTTAAGAATTCGTTTGCAGAAAATACTCCCATTGCCTGCTCGCCAGGGATTCCCATAAATCTTGGAAGTCCTGCACCGGAACCGATAAATACAGCTTCGAATCCTTCTTTTTCCATTAATTCATCAATGGTAACTGCTTTACCAATGACAACGTTGGTCTCAATCTTAACGCCTAAAGCTTTTACATTTTCTACTTCTGCTGCAACTACTTTTGACTTTGGAAGACGGAATTCCGGAATACCGTAAATTAATACTCCACCGGCTTCATGTAAAGCTTCAAAAATAGTAACATCATAACCAAGCTTTGCCAAATCACCGGCACAGGTAAGACCTGCAGGGCCGGAACCGATAACTGCTACTTTATGTCCATTTAATTTTTCTGCTTTCTTAGGCTTGATTCCATGCTCTCTTGCCCAGTCAGCTACGAAACGCTCTAATTTACCGATTGCAACCGGCTCACCCTTGATACCACGGATACATTTTCCTTCACACTGACTCTCCTGTGGACATACACGGCCACATACAGCAGGAAGTGCAGATGATTCACTGATAATATGATAAGCTTCTTCGAAGTTGCCTTCTTTCACCTGTGCAATAAATGCCGGAATATTAATGGAAACCGGACATCCTTTCATACACTGTGCATTTTTACAGTTTAAGCAGCGTTTTGCTTCTGCTACTGCTTCTTCTTCATTATAGCCAAGACAAACTTCTTCAAAGTTTGCTGCACGTACCTCTGGCTCCTGTTCACGTACCGGTACTCTTGTTAATCCTTCCATTATTTGTCACCTCCGCACTGACCGCATCCACCATGATGGGTATCACCTTCCTGCAATTTTAACATTGCACGGCCTTCTTCTGTCTTATACTGAAGCTGTCTCTTCATTGCCTGGTCGAAATCTACCTGATGTCCGTCAAATTCCGGTCCATCCACGCATGCGAATTTTACTTTGCCGCCAACCATAAGACGACATGCTCCACACATTCCGGTTCCGTCTACCATAATCGGATTCATGGATACAACAGTTGGAATGCCAAGCTCCTTGGTCAGTTTACAAACGAATTTCATCATAATCATTGGTCCGATGGCAACACAATGATCGTAACGAACACCTTTATCCCATAATTCCTGTAACTGGTTGGTTCCCATTCCATGGAAGCCATAAGTACCATCATCGGTTGTTACATAAAGATTAGTTGCAACTTTACGCATTTCTTCTACCAGAATTAATAAATCCTTGGTCTTAGAACCCATGATAACATCACAGTCTACCCCATGTTCATGTAACCATTTTACCTGTGGGTAAACCGGTGCTGTTCCAACACCTCCGGCGATAAATACGATTTTCTTTTTCTTTAACTCTTCTATATCTTCCTCAATAAGGTCGGATGGACAGCCCAGTGGTCCAACAAAATCCTGGAATGCATCTCCTTCCTCTAAATATGCCATACGCTCTGTAGATGCTCCAACTGTCTGGAATACAATTGTTACAGTTCCGGCTTTCTCATCATAATCACAGATGGTAAGTGGTATACGCTCACCTTCTTCATCGATTTTCACGATTACAAATTGTCCTGGCTTTGCAGACTTTGCTACCCGCTCTGCTTTGACATCCATAAGATAAATCTTATCTGCCAGCTTTTCCTTTTTTATAATAGGATACATACTATACCTCCATACTTTGTTTACATCAACTCGTGGAATTCCAGACCACTAGATTTAATCATATAGGAAAAGTGTCAGAAAATCAACATTTTCCGACACTTGTTTCTTAAAAAAAATTTACCAATTTCTATTTTTACTGTGCTGACATTAAAATTCTGTCATTGTCAAGACGCTTTCCTGCCTGGATGCGGAACTGCTCCAAAAGGCTGTCTACCGTCATTTTCTTCTTCTCTTCATCTTTTAAATCAAGGACAATATTTCCGGAATCCATCATCAGAATCCGGTTGCCAAGCTCTAGTGCCTGATGCATATTATGGGTTACCATAAGACAGGTAATATGATGCTCTGCAATAATTTTTTTCGTCAGTTCCAATACTTTCTCTGCGGTTGCAGGGTCAAGTGCTGCCGTATGCTCATCCAAAAGAAGAATCTTCGGTGTCACCATCGTTGCCATCAGAAGGGTAAGTGCCTGCCTCTGACCGCCGGATAACAATCCCACCGGCTGCTTCATTCTGTCTTCCAGACCCATATCAAGCTGGGATAACAGTTCTCTGAATTTTTCTTTATCGGATTTACGGATTCTGCTGAAAAATGCATTTTCTTTTCCGGATGCACGAAGATATGCCAGTGCCATATTTTCTTCAATGGTCATATGTGGTGCTGTTCCCTTTAACGGGTCCTGAAACAGATGACCAATGACTTTACTGCGCAAAAATTCTTTCTTATATGTAATATCCTCTCCATCTAGAATAATCTGTCCTTCATCTACATAGAACGCACCTGTAATCGCATTAAATGTAGTTGATTTTCCTGCCCCATTACTTCCTACGATTGTAGCAAAATCTCCATCTTCAAGAACCAGGTTCAAATCACACAATGCTTTCTTTTCATTTACGGTTCCCGGATTAAATGTCTTAGATACATGCTTCATTTCTAACATTATCGGTCACCTCCCATTTCCTTTGTATTTGCTTCCGCCAGACGCATATTGTCTTTTAATTTCTTCTGTGCTGCGCTCTTCTGTCTGACAAACGCTACCTTCTTCTTTAAGAACGGGAATGCAATTGCAATTGCTACGATAATTGCAGAAACCAGTTTCAATGCCTCTGCCGGAACATTCAGTCTTAATGCAACGGCTACTAAGAAACGATAGAGACAGCTTCCTAATACAACGCCTAATACTCTGCGGAACATGGAGCCTTTTCCGATAATGGATTCTCCGATAATCAGGCTGGCAAGTGCGATGGTTACCATACCGGTTCCAAGGTTGATATCGCAGGATTTCTGGTACTGTGCTAATACACCGCCGGATAATGCAGTCATTGCATTGGCTACACAAAGACCTACGGTAATCGTAAAGGATGGATTAATGCTTGAGGCTTTTACCATGTCAGCATTATCACCGGTTGCCCGGATGGAAAGACCTAATCTGGTATTTAAAAATGCGGATAAAATCACGCCGATTACCAGTACGATTAATGCTGCCACAATCAGTTTATACCAGCCACCACCAATGGCATTTTTTGCCATGGTAAATATGGTATTGCAGTTAAACAGGTTCACCTGGGAAGCAAATCCCATGACTGCAATATTAATGGTATAGAGTCCCGTATTTACAATGATTCCTGCCAGAATTGATTCAATTCCAAGCTTTGTCTGCAGAAATGCTGTGATAAATCCGGACCATACACCGGCTAACATTGCTGCTGCCAGTGCCAGAATCGGATGACCCTGTATCGTTACCATGGCACATACGGCACAGCCTAAGGTAAAGCAGCCATCGGTTGACAAATCTGCAATATTTAATATGGAAAATGAAACAAACAATGCCAGTGCAACCAGGGCGTATATACACCCTAGCTCTAATGCACTTTGTAAAATGGATATTGTAAATATGGAGCCCATTCTTTAATCCCCCTGATTATCTTATCATACTATCGTTTTATCTTTTTATTCAAACTCTTCTGCGGTCTGAATCTCTACTACTTTTTCACACATACCGTCAAATACGCTGTAGTCAATTCCAAGCTGGCTTGCCACATCTGTATTTACAGTTGCGATTCCGTTGCTCATGGTCTGTACTGCTGTTGTTGCAGGATCTTTCCCATTTACTAAAATATCTACTACAATATCTGCTGTTGCAGTACCAAGGTCAACATAGTTTACACCGAATCCACAGAAAGCTCCGTTTAATGCGAAGGAGTCAGCTCCTGCATAATGCGGAATGCCTGCTTCTACAAATTTCTCATAAATTGCAAGTTCTGCTGTCATTACGGTGTTATCGGTTGGTGTAAATACGGCATCTACACCGGCTGCAACTAATGCATCTGCTGCAAGAGAAATTTCATCATTGGTTGTTCCTGTTTTTTCTACATATTCAACGCCCTTTTTATCAAGATAATCTTTTGCGTCCTGAATTGGAACAGTGGAAGAATCCTGACTCTTATTATATAAAAGACCTACTTTTTTAATGTCTTTATTTGCTGCAAACATTAAGTCCATTACTGCTTCTGTATTTAATGCATCCGATGTTCCGGTGATATTGGAACCAGGTTTATCCATACTTTCAACAAGTCCTGCGGTAACCGGATCACTGACTGCAGAGAATACAACTGGAATCTGATTTTCTTCTGTTGCTGCCTGCATAATCATTGCGGTTGGTGTTGCGATTGGAATAATCACATCTACATCTTCTGCAACCAGGTCTGTTGCAATCTGGTTTAAGGTAGAAGAATCTGCCTGACCATTGTAAGTATAATCTTTATAATCAAAAGTAACACCGAGCTCTTTTGCTTTTGCATCCAGCTCTGCTTCTACTGCTTTCTCAATCTGATTTAAAGAAGCATCATCTACATACTGTACGATACCTACTTTATAAACTTTACCATCTGCTGCAGCCTTCTCTGTTGTTGCTGCATCATTGGATGCACTGTTGCTTCCGCATCCTGCCATTGCTGCCATAGCCATTGTTAATACTGCTGCCATCATTTTCTTCTTCATAATTACTACCTCTTCTTTCTTATATGATTTATTGTTGTTCATAAGAGAAAGCGCTTTTACTATTTTCCAACAGTAAAAAACCGCCTCAAGCTTATGCTTGAGACGGTAATAAAATCTTATTATCGCGGTACCACTCATATTGACGAATTGTCCACTCATTCATGTACGAATCATACATGCCGGATTGGTAACGGGTTCGGTTCCCGGTGACGCCTACTGTTAATTCAGGCCACCCTCGAAAGTCCATTCAGCAAAATCTTCCATACTGCAATTCCACCACCTGCAGCTCTCTTTGATTTCCAATCAAGCTTACTACTCTTTCTCAACGGTTTCTCTTATTGAAGTTAGAATAATACTTTTCTTTCACATTGTCAACACTTTTTTATGAGAAATATACCAGTTCATCTTCCGGCTTCTCTGCCGGCTCGATGGATACCGGATAAAGGACAGGTCCTTTTCCTCTGTATTCCTTGGCAAATTCCACATGAACTTCTGCGGTAATATTTATCCATGATTTGTGACCGATTTCTTCCGACTTCGGATATTTGCATTTAAATCCTAAGAACTGGACATCCTCTACACAACAGGTCATGGCAAAACGTCCCGGCACGAACATGCCCTTCCTGCTCATCTTTTCCGGATTATATACCAACGCAAGGAATTTGATTTTCTTGCCATCGTATTTCTTCGGATTATCCTGTGCATCCATATACCAGATTGCATAATCTGCATCCGTAATATCAATGACATCTGCATTGATGTCAAATGGCAGTTCTTCATCGGCACTCTCATCAATTGTTCCATCGGCACGCTCGTATACAATCTGTGCCGGACGGTTCTGTGCTTTTACGGCACGGCGGAACTTGCCCTTTGGTGTATTGTCATCACAACGGTTAAAGATTACTACATCTGCCTTAAACAACTGCTCCATAATCATGGCACGCATATTAGCAAGATACATTTCAAATGTAGTGGCATCTACGGTTGCCAAGGACTGTACGATTACCCAGCCATCCGGCATCTTTGTTTCAAGCAAAGTAGCGATATCCCAGGTACCGTTATACTCAATAAAAATCTGCTCCGGTTTGTATGTTTCCTGAATCTTCTGCAAGGTTTCTGTTGTAAAATCTTCCTGCTCCTCAATCATTGCAACCTTCGCATTAATGGTATTTAATTTTGCTTCATCATATTCTTCATCACCGTCTTCACAGACAATAATTACCGTACGGTTGTCCCCGCCGAAATCATTTTCAAAGAGTGTTTCTTTGATTAATGTGGTCTTACCGCTGTCCATAAATCCGGTAAATAAATATACTGGAATCTCCTGCATGGTTTCCCCTTTCCTGTCTATCGGGCATTATGCAATGCCGAATAATTCTTCAATCTTGTGTTCGTCAATCTTAGAACCAATGACACAGAGTCTTCCGGTGTAATCCGGCTCTCCATCTCTTAATTCATACTCGCCCGGAACCATATCAAAGTAAATCCAGGAACCATTGACATCCTCTACCATTCCTTTTGCGCGGAGAATCATGCCATACTCTTCGCTCTCGGATAAGGTCTTTAATACCTCTTCAATCTTCTCACGGGTAAATTTATGCGGAGTCTCTTTGCCCCAGCTTGTAAATACCTCATCTGCATGATGGTGATGATGATGTTCGTGGTCATGGTCATGGCATCCGCAGGTGCAGTTCTCGCCATGCTCATGATGATGTTCATGCTCCTCATGGTCGTGCTCATGATGATGCTCATGCTCTTCATTGTCATGATCGTGATGATGTTCATGCTCCTCATGATCATGATCGTGATGATGCTCATGCTCCTCATGGTCGTGATGGTGCTCATGCTCTTCGTGGTCATGGTCATGATGGTGCTCATGTTCTTCCTCTTCTGCTTTATGATGTGCCTCTGCAAGAAGTTTCATCTCAAGAGAGTCCTGTCCTTCCATAACTTTGAGAATCTGCTCACCTTTGATGGCATCCCAAGGAGTTGTAATGATTGCAGCCTTGCCATTTAATTCCTGCATCTGTTTTACGCAAAGCTCTAACTGCTCCGGTGTTGTGCTCTGGGTTCTGCTTAATACGATTGTTGTTGCAAATTCAATCTGATTATTGAAGAATTCGCCAAAGGCTTTCATCTGTTTGGATGCTTTCTTTGCATTTACAACTGTAACCAGTGCATTTAATTTCACATCCTGCTCTTTTTCTACATCAATAACAGATTTCATTACGTCAGAAAGTTTACCAACTCCTGACGGCTCGATTAAGATACGGTCCGGATGGAATTTAGTAATTACTTCATTTAAATTCTTTCCAAAGTCTCCTACCAGGGAACAGCAGATACATCCTGAGTTCATCTCGGTAATCTCAATGCCGGAATCCTTTAAGAATCCGCCGTCGATACCGACTTCACCAAATTCATTTTCAATCAGTACCAGCTTCTCACCAACAAAAGCCTCTTCTATCATTTTCTTGATAAATGTGGTCTTTCCAGCTCCTAAGAAGCCTGAAATAATATCAATTTTTGTCATTTTAACATCCTTCTTTCTAATAATTAAAGTGTATTTCACACTGAATTGATTTGTCTACCTATTGCAATATAGCAGAAAAAGTAAAATTTCTCAAGCAAACCGCGTGAACTTCATACAAATTTTATAAATAGCTTTTCTCAATATCAATGGGTATGATAAAGCCCTGCATAAATTCCATTCCGTGCAAGCAGCTCCTCATGGGTGCCCTCTTCTTCGATTCCCTGCTCAGTCAGCACCAGAATACGCCCTGCATTTTCTATCGTAGAAAGCCTGTGGGCAATTACAAATGTTGTCCGGTTCTTCGCCAGCTTCTCTAGTGATTCCTGTACCACCTTTTCACTTTCGTTATCCAGTGCTGAGGTTGCTTCATCAAAAATAAGAATCGGCGGATTCTTTAAAAATACCCGGGCAATGGAGAGCCGCTGTTTCTGACCGCCGGAAAGTTTTACACCCCGCTGTCCGATATCTGTATCATAACCATCCGGCAGTGATAAAATAAATTCATGGGCATTGGCATTCTTTGCTGCCTCAATGACTTCTTGCCTTGTCGCATCCGGTTTGCCATAAGCAATATTTTCAAAAATGGTTCCAGCAAACAAATAAACATCCTGCTGGACAATGCCAATGTGGTCTCTTAAACTTTTTAATTTATAGTGGCGGATATCACAGCCATCAATTAAAATTCTGCCCTCTGACACATCATAAAATCTTGGTATCAGGCTGCAAAGGGTTGTCTTTCCGGCACCTGAAGTTCCCACCAGTGCCACATAGCTTCCAGCCGGAACTTTCAGATTTATATGCCTTAAAACGCGGCTTAAATGTTCTTCATACCGGAAGGAAACATCCTGAAATTCTACTTCTCCCCGCACATTTTCCATGTCAATGGCATTTTCCTCATCCGAAATATCCGGTTCAATGGAAAGAATCTCCATAAACCGTTCAAAGCCGGAATATCCATTCTGGAACTGCTCGGTAAAATCAATCAGCGTCTTAACCGGCTCGGTAAATACATTGATATATAAAAGGAACGTAATCAAATCTGTAATACTCACACTGCCACCCGGAATCCACAGTGCTCCGGCAATCACCACTACTACGGTAATCAACGTGGTAAATGCAGTCAGTCCCGCCTGATAACCACCCATAAAGAGATAGCTGTTCTTCTTGGCATCTAAGAAGCCTTTGTTTCCGCGGCTGAATTTTTCCTGTTCGACTTCTTCATTAGCAAAGGATTTTACTACGCGGATACCGGAAAGGTTGTCCTCTATCTGGCTATTGATATCCGCTATCTTAATACGGTTCTGCCGGAATGCCTTTTTCATACGCTTATTAAAGAAATATGCATACGCTATCATAAACGGTACCAGTGCAAATGCCGCCACTGTAAGCTTCGGACTGATTCCCATCATAATAACAAATGCACCAATTATCTTAATCAGAGAAATCACAATATTTTCCGGTCCATGGTGCAGCAGTTCGCTGATATCAAAAAGGTCCGTGGTAATTCTCGCCATCAGTTGTCCGACCTTCTGATTATCATAAAATGCAAAGGACAGTTTCTGATAATGAGCAAATATTTCTGCCCGCATATCATATTCTATTTTGGCACCCATTACATGACCATTATTAGAAATATAATAATTGCTGTAACACTGAATGGCTACCAACGCCACCATAAACAAAGCAAGCTTTCCGATTGTCTTTACTGCATCCTGCTCCGGCAGATATACCACTGTTGAAGTGATATACCGTACAATCAGCGGAATCACCAGTGCCGCCACTGCTGCTAACAGTGCAAAAAACATATCGATAAAAAATACGCCAAGATATGGTTTATAATAAGAAATCATTTTCTTTAAATTCTGCTTCATCTGTCTATCCCTCTTGCCTTTACCAGCTTATTTTTCATCACAACTGTCCATCTTATACTGTTTCTTTTGCAAATGCAAGTTTCTTTATGCTACAATGACTTTTATAAACGTGGCGGATTGACAAAGCTGCCTGCATAAAATAATTTCGGTTATCCGAAGGATATTTGTTTATGGGATGGAAAATGCCAGTTGTTCTTAGCTGCATGTTTTGCTTGATGATAAACTGTCTTTCCGCTTGCTTTGACTGGATATCTGCACTGTCCGCCGGGTGCGGATGCGGTATAAGACCTGCAAGGGGCACTAGGAATTTCGACAGGCAAAACATTTTGTCCGGCAACCGGTGCAAATTCACATCCATGTTCATATGCACCTCGCTGGCACGTCCATGTGCCAGCGTTGCCTGTTGCCGGACGAAATTCCAAGTGCCCCTAACAGTCCTTCTTAGGCATCTGCACTTCGACGGACGGTACAGATAGACTGTCAAACATTGGAAAGACGGTTTTTACAGGCAAAAGCAAAATATGCAGCTTAGAACTACGGTATTTTATATCCAAAACAAATATCCTTTGGATAACAGGATTATTTTAGCAAGTGCTCCCGTTGTCAATCCGCGCCTTCTATAAATTAATTGTAAGGAGAAGAAAACATGACACATGTACTTCTTGTAGATGATGATACAAGTATCGTTTCCAATTTGCGCACTTTCCTGAATCAGGAGGGTTTTCAGGTTACTTCTGCGAATAACCAAAAGGAAACCATCGATTTATTAGATTCCGGGCAGTATCACTTTGACTTAGCGCTGCTTGATGTCTCCCTGCCGGATGGAAGCGGCTTTTCTTTGTGCAGTGCCATCAAGGCAAACTCTGATATTCCTGTCATTTTTCTGACGGCATCGGATGATGAATATAGTGTGGTTGCCGGACTTGACCTTGGTGCCGATGATTATATTCCCAAGCCCTTCCGGCCGAGAGAACTGATTTCCAGAATGAACAGTGTTCTCCGCCGCTGTCACCGTGGCAGCCAGCCGTTGGAATATCATGAACTGAAAGCTGATACCGTACGTGGACTGGTCTATAAGAATAATGTGGAACTGACTCTTTCCGCCCTGGAATACCGGCTGCTTTTACTCTTTCTTTCCAACCAGGGCATTGTCCTTACACGAAGCCGGCTCTTAGATGAACTTTGGGATATGGCAGGGGAATTTGTAAATGATAATACCCTTACCGTCTACATCAAAAGGCTCCGGGAAAAAATCGAAGCCGACCCGGCACACCCGGAATATATCAAAACCATCCGAGGACTGGG
>OGUN01002124.1_pt1 | contig 12380 bp, 7 predicted proteins | sample 1553621 | NCBI WGS metagenome assembly OGUN01 (sample SAMEA2580300, study PRJEB22360) | human gut metagenome | biome: human gut; feature: human-associated habitat; material: faeces | place: Denmark | collected 2008/2010
CAATGGGATCCCGGAAGACAGCCGTATTCGAAAGGACGGAAGATTTTTGAAAGAAAGTATTCTTACCGCAGAGCGTATGGAACAGATTCGTAAGTTAAATGAACTGGCGGCTCAGCGTGGTGAGAAGCTTGCGGATATGGCACTTGCCTGGCTTCTTCAGAAAAAAGAAGTTACCAGTGTCCTGATCGGTGCATCAAAAACGCAGCAGATCCTGGATAATATAAAAGCAATACACAGTGCGCCATTTACAGAGGAAGAATTGCAGAAGATTGATGAGTACAGTCTGTAGTCCTTGACATCCCGCCCGCTTATATGCTACGATTTACAATACGAATGGATATATGACAAACGCATTGATGAAGAGAGTATGTAACAGGAAATCTTACAGAGAATCCCGTGAACTGCCGGTGAGGATGCCGCAGTGTGCTGCTGAGAGGGATAGGTGGAACGTTACTGAAGATGGCTTACTGAGCGGTGTGGATGAGCATGGAAAATGTAAGTTCACGAAGGGTTCCGCCCTTTACAGCGGAGAGGTGGAGTGGTGACTTCACCCGCAGAGACTGTCGGTTGCGAGACTGATAGTGAATGGAAGTGGTAACACGGATTTTCGTCTTCCCTGGGATTTACGAATTGTAACAGAAGTTATGAGGAGTGAATGCAGGGGAGATTTTTTATATAACAGGAAACTGAGTTTCCTGTTATATAAAAAGCCTCCGGCAGGATGCGCATTCGCGCGAAGAAGTAGGATGTCGCAAGCGACCGCGCTCGGCGCGAGAATGTGCCAGGGCACATTCTATATTTCATATATCCGGTAAACATAGAAGGAGAGAGAAAAAACATGTGTGAAAAATGTAATAAAGGAAAATATTATATTACAACAGCAATCGCTTATGCATCAGGCAAACCGCACATCGGTAACACGTATGAGATCGTGCTGGCAGATGCCATCGCAAGATATAAAAGAAGTCAGGGATACGATGTATTCTTCCAGACAGGAACAGATGAACATGGACAGAAGATCGAGCTGAAGGCAGACGAAGCAGGTGTTACACCAAAGAAATTCGTTGACAATGCATCAGGCGAGATCAAGAGGATCTGGGATCTGATGAATACTTCTTATGACAAATTCATCCGTACAACAGACGAAGATCACGAAGCACAGGTTAAGAAGATTTTCAAAAAACTGTACGATCAGGGAGACATTTACAAAGGATCTTATGAAGGAATGTACTGTACTCCATGCGAGTCTTTCTGGACAGAGTCTCAGTTAGTAGACGGTAAATGTCCGGACTGCGGACGTGAGTGTAAGCCTGCGAAAGAAGAAGCATATTTCTTCAAGATGAGCAAATACGCAGACAGACTGATCAACCACATCAATGAGCATCCGGAATTCATTCAGCCGGTTTCACGTAAGAATGAAATGATGAACAACTTCCTGCTTCCGGGACTTCAGGATCTGTGTGTATCCAGAACATCTTTCAAATGGGGAATCCCGGTAGACTTCGATCCAAAACATGTCGTATACGTATGGCTTGATGCGCTGACCAACTATATCACAGGAATCGGTTATGACTGTGACGGCAACAGCAGTGAGCTGTTTAACAAGAACTGGCCGGCAGACCTTCATCTGATCGGAAAGGATATCATCCGTTTCCATACGATTTACTGGCCGATCTTCCTGATGTCCCTTGATCTGCCGCTTCCGAAGCAGGTATTTGGTCATCCGTGGCTGCTGCAGGGCGACGGCAAGATGAGCAAATCCAAGGGAAATGTGCTGTATGCAGATGACCTGGTAGAAGTATTCGGCGTGGATGCAGTCCGCTACTTCGTCCTGCACGAGATGCCGTTTGACAACGACGGTGTGATCTCCTGGGAACTGATGGTAGAGCGTCTGAATTCCGACCTTGCAAACACACTTGGAAATCTGGTAAACCGTACGATCTCCATGACAAACAAATATTTCGGTGGAGTAGTCACAAATGCAGGAGTGACAGAGCCGGTGGACGAGGAACTGAAAGCAGTTGCACTTTCCGTACCGGGCAAGGCGACCGCAAAGATGGATGAGCTGCGTGTGGCGGATGCGATCACAGCGATTTTTACGCTGTTCAAGCGCTGCAACAAATATATCGACGAGACGATGCCTTGGGCACTTGCAAAAGATGAAACAAAGCAGGATCGTCTGAATACCGTATTATATAATCTGGTTGAGAGCATCGTGATCGGTGCGTCCCTTCTGGAGCCATATATGCCGGATACCTCTGTTAAGATCCTGAACCAGTTAAATGCTGCAAAGAGAAAGGTAACAGAGCTTGGAAGATTCGGACTTTACCCATCCGGAAACAAGGTAACAGAAACTCCTGAGATCCTGTTCGCAAGACTGGACGTAAAGGAAGTTATGGCAGAAGTTGCCAAGTTTGCACCTCCGGTAGAAGAAACTATCTACGAGAAAGCAAAGAAGCAGAAGGAAGAAAAAGAGAATTCCGAAGAAAAGAAGAAAATGAAACAGGCAGAAGCTAAGGTCGCTGCTTTGAATGCAGATCCTTCTGTATTAAATAAACAGCAGATCACCATTGAAGAATTCGAGAAAATGCAGCTGATGATCGGAGAGATCATTGCCTGCGAAGAAGTTCAGAATTCCAGAAAACTGTTATGCTCACAGGTAAAATTCGGTGAGAACAATGTAAAACAGATCGTTTCGGGAATCAAAGGCTTCTATACACCGGAGGAAATGGTTGGAAAGCGTGTTGTTGCGATCGTGAATCTGAAGCCATGTAAGCTTGCCGGAGTTGTATCGGAAGGTATGCTTTTATGCGCGGAAGATGCAGAAGGTAACCTGTCTCTGCTTACAACTGAGAAGGGCTTGCCGGGTGGTTCATTTATCAGCTAGTTTATAAAAGAAAGTCATAACGGATCACAGATGATATAGCAGAAGGTCAGCAGAATTTCCTGTTCCGCTTAGAGTAAAGCGTATGGAGCAAAAAAACGCTGTTCTGTGGGATATCGGCTGTGATCCGGTATGTGTTGCATAAAAAAATAAATCACAGGCTTACAGGTATGAAGTCGTTGATTTATTGGTAGGTCTATGATAGAATTTTAATGTCTGCTTATACAAGGAGACAGCAGATTTGGAAAGATTTAGAAATCTTAGCGCCATGTCCCTTTTATCCTGGCATTGAAGGACTGACAGATGCGGTGTAAACGTGGTTGGTCGGTACAGCCTGTTGAGAAGGGTAACGAGGATGGAGGTTATCGAAAATTCGGCGGATGCCTCTACGTAGAGTCCGGATGCGCACATGTATGTCAAATATGGGAGAAATCTCAAAACAAAACAGCATGACCGGATAATTGAATGATGCATTATAAGATAAGACTGTCGCGTTAAGAACATGATACAGTTACTTAAAGAACAAACTGCATCATATGCCGAAAGGAGTTAATTGAATATATGTGTGGAATCATAGGTTTTACAGGAAGAAAGCCGGCGAAGGACATCCTGATCGATGGACTGGAACGGCTGGAGTACCGAGGCTATGATAGTGCGGGTATTGCACTTTTGAATGATGATGACACTTTGACGATCAGAAAAAAGGCAGGAAGGGTAAGCGAACTCAGAGAGTTATGCAAAGACGGAGAATATTCTTCAACCTGCGGTATCGGACACACGAGATGGGCAACACATGGTGGTGTTACAGATGCAAATGCGCATCCACATAGATGTGGAAATGTTGCATTGATCCATAATGGTATCATTGAGAATTACAGTGATATTATAAGAGAGTATGGTTTAGCAGATAAGCTTGTATCAGAGACCGACTCAGAAGTTGTGGCAGCCTTACTTGACATGTTGTATGAGGGTGATCCGATTACGGCGATTCGGAAAGCTGTAAAGATAATTGCAGGATCGTTTGCATTATGTATCATGTTTGCAGACAGACCCGGAATTATATACGCGGTGAGAAATGTCAGCCCGATGGTTGCGGCTCACAGTGAAGAAGGATCTATCATTGCATCTGATCTGACAGCCATTATTTCATTCTCAAAGGATTATTTTGTTGTGCCGGAATATCATATTCTGACAATGACAGAGGGTGGAATCAAGGTTGAGGACTTAAAGGGCAATGAAGTAAGACCACAGATGCTTGAGATTACATGGGATATCACAGCGGCTCAGAAAGGCGGATTTCCGCATTTCATGTTAAAGGAGATCTATGAGCAGCCGGAATCTCTGAGAAATACGATCACACCGAGAATTGTAAATTCACTTCCTGATTTTACAGAGGACGGAATTGATGATGAGGTGTTCAAAAATTGCGAAAACATTACAGTGATCGCATGCGGAACAGCGATGCATGCAGGAATTGTTGGCAAGGCAATGATCGAATCGGAGCTTCGTATACCGGTAAATGTTGAGATCGCATCGGAATTTCGATATAAAGAACCACTGATCAATGAGAAGACACTGGTTATCGTTACTTCCCAGTCTGGCGAGACGATCGACACTCTGGAGGCGATGCGGTTGGCAAAACGATGTGGTTCAAAGGTTATTTCAATTGTAAATGTAAAGGGTTCTACAATTGCAAGAGAAAGTGATTATGTGTTATACACACATGCCGGACCGGAGATTGCGGTAGCAAGCACAAAGGCATATTCGGTTCAGATGGCAGCAATGTATTTAATCGGTTGCAGACTTGGACTTGTAAAAGGTATTTATTCAGAAGATCGGGCAAAGGAATTTATCGGTAAATTACTTGGAACAATTCCGGTGATCGAAGAAACCCTGCTTCAGGCAGATGAGGTCAAGGCTGTCGCTAATTATATAAAAATGGCTCCGGATGCATTTTTTATCGGAAGGGGCATGGATTATACTCTTTCACTGGAGGGGGCTCTGAAGTTGAAGGAGATATCCTATGTTCATGCGGAGGCTTATGCGGCGGGTGAGTTAAAACATGGTACGATTGCTCTGATCACAGAGAATGTACCGGTTATCGCATTAGCGACTCAGCCGGCTGTTTACGAGAAGATGGTTTCAAATATAAGGGAAGTAAAAGCCAGGGGAGCATATGTTATTCTAATTAGTATGGGTGATGAAGTTACTGATACCCAGATATGTGATAAGCATATAAGAATACCTAAGCAGGATAGTTTATTTACAGTATTTGCAGCGGCTGTTATTTTGCAGTTGATCGCATATTACACATCGGATGCGAAAGGGCTGGATGTAGATAAACCACGTAATCTTGCCAAGTCTGTTACGGTAGAGTAAAGGGGACTTGAGTGGCTGGAGAATAATTGCGGAGGGTGTTATTATGAGCACAGAGAAGACCTATTTGTGCGACGAGTACAAATTATATTTTAAAATTGAAGATGATGTCCAGATCCTTCATAATGAAGTCGAGCTGTACAATACATCATTTGTAGGAAACAACAGCTTTTGTCATGAAGAGTATATTGATGGACAGAGAGCACTTACATATTCGATTCCGGCCATGATTACGATGAATCAGTTTATCACCAAGAAGATTCACAGAGATGAATTGGTAGATATCATGTTCAGTATAACAGACCAGCTGATGTATCTGAAGGCGAATGATATGCCACTGGGAAAGGTTATCCTGAATATTGGATATATGTATTTGAATCTGGAGGATATGAGTGTACAGCTTGTATTCCTTCCGATTGATAAACCGATGGAAAAATGCAATATGGAGAAGTTCGTCAGAGATCTGATCAACAAACTTGATTTTGCAAATAAAAAAGCATCAGATTGTGGATATGAACTGATCAAGTTTTTTGATCACAATCCATCATTTTATCTGTCAGAGTTCTATAAGTTTATCACAGATATGAAGAATGATAATAATGTTCATCCGGAAGATGAACAGCATTTTATTGTAAGACCGCAGATGGCAGAAGCTGTAGAAGAAAATACAGAAGCTCCGTTGCAGACAACTGTTGTATCAACTCCAAGCTTTAAGCTGGCGAAGGAAGTAAAAGATTATTCCGGCAGTGATATCGGATTCGATGATGACGAATCTGATGCAACATCAACGACAGTTCTTACAAATGCAACAAAAGGCAAACCGGGACCTGTGATCGTTAGAACCAGAACCGGTGAGCGTATCAAGATAGACAAGCCGATCTTCTGTATCGGTAAGTCGGCACAGGGTGTTGATTATCAGGTAACAGACAACAATTCCGTCAGCCGTCGTCATGCATATATCATCAACGTCAATGGCGTTTATTATCTGCGTGATAACAAATCAACCAACCACACCTACCTTGGCGGAAAGATCATCAACAGCGGCACAGACATGATGCTGATCGATGGCAGTAAATTCAAACTTGCAAACGAGGAATTCACATTCCGCGAGAAATAAACAAAATAAAAGTATCGCTTTATGATATCGAACAAATAAATGCTGGATATGATCATTTAAACAAAAGGGGCTTCGTCTTGTTTCTGACAGACGAAGCCTTTTCATATAACTATTCTGTAAGTATTATATCAGTAGGCAGAAAGACAACAGTGTGTAGTATGTATAGATAGAAAAAAGAACAATATCTTTCATGTAGCAGACTTTTTTACTCTGTATAACTTCGAACTAACCTCGGTGAGCCTCGCTAAGGTCTCAGTTACGAACGTCGGTCCTTAACAAACCACCATTAGGTGGGAGTTTAGTACCGCTACGTGAGAAATAGAACGAGAGTGTTCTGCGTAGTGAAAGGGTATTGTTCTTTTTTTTAGATAAAAATTGGTGCTGTTGTCGTTCACTCGTTTATTCTTCGGAAGTGTCGGTTTCCGTAGCGTCGGCGGTTTCGGTGGCGACCATCGCCTGATCGATCTCCGTGAGGCTGTCGGATGCGATACTGTAGTATTCGCCATCATCGTTGATAAGTGCTTTTACGACAACGGCATCTTTATATTCAGGATTCTCTGCATGAGAAGTGAGGATGGAGGCAATTCCGTTTGCAAACTTCTTATCGTATTCCTCTTTTTTAACATCGTTATATACGCCATTATTGACATCCTTGTTGAAATCCTCTATATATGACATGATCTCGTCGTAGGATTGGTCTAAGACTGCGATCGGATAAATAGTTACATCCACATAATAATCGCCATTTTCTTTATAACTTTCAGAGACTTCATATTTTGCATTACTATAGATCGTAGTTGCAAGAGTCGTGAAAGTCTGGGTAACCTCGACAGACTTATTTGTATTCAGGTTGTAGTGCGAGATCAGCTGATTTGCCAGATTTGACAGACATTCCTGATACATAGCGAGTGCGTCGGTTTCATTTCCTTTGTTTTCTTTTATATAGTTGGTGTAATCACCTTTGTAATTGACATCGAGAAGATTTTTCACATACGACTGGTATGCAGTAGCTTTCTTCTGACCACAGCCGGTAAGTGAGATAAGACCGATCACGATCATAAGAATGGCTGTCAGATAGTTTCTTGTACGTTTCATGTTGATAAAAATTCCTCCTAACAGTTCGATTTGTATTTTCTTCGTTCAATATAGCACAAAATATGTGCTTTGTAACTAAATTAAGAAAAAATAATTGTGCAAAACAATAAGGGTGTGTTATAATCATTTCAATTGGTGTTTACAGAAAATGAGCATTTGCGCCGGAAAGCATGAGTATCACACACACAATAGAAAGGGATGCCGGTAACAGATCCTGTTAAGACATCGGGCGCAGCTTAAATAATAGATTATTTTGGAGGGATTATCGTGGCAAAAGAGAACAAAGATAATTTTGATGAAACAGAAGTAAAGGCAGAGTCTACATTTAAGACTGTAACATTTGGTGGATATGATAAGAATTCGGTTGATTATTATATTGAGGAGTTAAAGGCTGACCATGAGAAGGAAGTTAATGAGTTAAAAGCAAATGTAAATAAGCTCAGCGAAGCTGTATTAAGCCTTAAGACTATGAGAGAAGTAAACCTGACAGAGTCGAATAAGACGATCGAAGGACTTAAGACTAAGAATTCCGAATATGAAAGCGAGATCGAATCCCTGAAAGAGCAGGTAAATGCTTATAAGCAGAAAGAATTCGAATCAGCAGGAAGATATGAGTCTATTTCAAGAACACTTTTAGAGGCAAGAGAGAGTGCGGATGCATTGATCGCCCAGACAAATAAAGAGTGTGAAGCTCAGCATGCAGAGATGACTGCAAAATGCGAAGCAATGGAGAAAGAGACAACAGATCGTTGCAATGCACTTGAAACAGAGACAAATGAAAAGTGCAAGCAGATGTATGATGAGACAGAAGCAACCTGTGCAAGTCTGAAGGAACAGGCTTACAGCGACAGTGAACGTACAAGAAATAAAGCACATGAAGCTGCCGAAGCATTAAGTGCAAAGACAGATTATGAGTGCAGAACTCAGAAAGAAAATGCACAGAAGGAAGCTGAAGCTATCACGAATAAAGCAACCGGCGAAGCATATGTACTCAGAAAGAATGTAAAGAAAGAGTGCGATGCAGTCAGCAAGTATATGGGTGAGTTGCTTGCAGCCTTAGATGGTGTCGTAGACGCATGCTGTGTAACAAAGGATATTGCGGATAAGGCGTTTACAGGTCTAAAGAGTGAAGCAACATCGATGGTATCATCAGACGATGAGAAAGAAGAAACAGCTGCCGGCAGTGAAGACAGCAAGACAGAGGAATAATTTTAACAGCGATATTTAAAATACATGAAACTTTTCTATGGCTGACATGGAAAAGTTTTATGTGTCTATGGGGTTGCATAAGAGAAAAGAGGGATACATTTGGAGATAGGCAAAATCAGTAATTATTCAGATTTTCTGAGCCATATTGAATATCCCGCAGTTGTATTCTGCGAGGATGGAGAAGTTTTAAGTATCAACAATGCAGCGGTAAAACTGGTCGGTAATCAGATCGATTCGATTACGATGGCACCGGATAAGTTTATGTCCAGTGATGAGTTTTGGCCGATTTTAAATGAGAAAAAAACGATCATCTGGCATCGACTTCTGCTGAATATAAATAAGAAAAAAAGACTGGTTGTAAGCGGATTTGTCAATCAGTTTGAATATAACGGAAAAAAAGCATATATGGTGCTGTTTGAACTGCGTTCCGATGTAGCAATCGGAAGTATGAGTCTGGAACGTATTATTAACCATGCAGGCATTCTGGCACTGTATCTCTACAAGCCGGACAGCAGATGGCAGACTCGTTATGTAACAAAGAATATAACGGAATTCGGATATAAAGAAGGTGACTTTTACAGTGGAGCTGTAGGCATTCGCGATATTATAGTTAAGAATGACTATGATATCCTGATCGGGAATCTCTATAAGGCGGAGAATACCGGGCATACGGATTTTGAGATGAAGGTACGTTTTGTATCGGCAGAAAGTGCGATCACTACTATGATGCTGAACTGTCATATCGTAAAGTCGCCGGACGGAGGTGCCGATGGCATTGAACTACTATTTGTAAAAGAAAAAAAGCATTCCTATGATGGGGAAAAAGGTGAATATATATTATCTGTTATGAACAAGATCAAGAGTCTTGTGATGGTAAAATCCATTAGCAGAGGACACAGCACATTGAAATACATTACACCGAATGCCAGATTGCTTGGAATGAATGTAGATGCACTTATGGCTGGAAATAAATTGACAGAAGACTATGTTCATCCGCAGGATCGCGCAAGAGTTATTCAGAATGCGAAGAATGTGTTAAAGAGTGGTGGATCTGATTATGAGGACGAGTATCGTATCGTAGATGATTATGGAAATGTCAGATGGGTTCGTTCCCAGAACAGTATCACACAGGCAGAGGATTCTTCTTATACGATCGAGTTCTTTATAACAGATATTACAGAGAACAAGAAGTTGCAGAACAGTGTAGAGGAAGCTAAGAAAGAGTATGAAGACAAGCTTTCTTACATTATGAACACGACTGTAGATGAGAATGAATATACGAGCGAGAGTATCGATAAAGACAAATGGAACAGTATTGTAAAAGCATTTGCAAGCTTAAGCGGACTGTATTCAACGGTTGTATCTCCGGCGGGTGATCAGCTTGTAGAACCGGCAGGACCGTCTCTGCATATGGGAAGCTTTTATGATCTTTTTGAGAAACCTCAGTATAAGAGCATCATTGTGAAGTTAAATGAGGTGATCCTCCAGAACAATGTTCCGGTCATTATGGAGATGGATGATGGTATAGATGGAAGTATTATCTGCGGTGCACCGGTTAAGATCGGAGAGAAACATATCGCAACCTGGATTCTGTGCGGATATGATACAGCAGATGTTGCAAAGATGAAGAGGGTATATAAGATCCAGTGGAATATGTGCAATATCTTCTCAGAATATGCATATAATGACAAGGTTCTGTCTAAAGAAGCAGAACGGAGCAAATCTGTTGAAATGTTGTTAGAGGAAAAGATCCAGAGACAGAAGATCCTGACAGAAGCACTCAGTTCCATGGACAGCGATGATAATAAGACAATCAGCAATATTTTGGAAAGAACCGGTGATTATCTGGGCATCGATGTTATGGCGATATACTCACTGAACGAAGATCAGGAGTATATGTGCAGCCATATCTGGTCAAGGGAAAAAAGCATGTCTGCGGAAGAATATGTGGAAGAATGGCAGAAGGGTAAGAAATTCTTTGCGCACAGTAAGGAAAGAACATATGACTGCATTGTAGCGGATAAGAACCATGACTTTAAGAATTTTCAGAGTAATATGGAACAGATCGGTGTAACAAGCTTTGTTGCACTCAGTATAGAGATCAATAATATTATCAGCGGATGTATCGTTATGGCGAATAACCATACGGATAAGATATGGTCAGAGGATGATATTGAATTCTCGAAGGACATTCGAAATGTCATTCAGGGTATCCTTGCCAGAATAGAAGGTGATGGTAATATCCGAATGGTAAATAAGCTTCTGGTAGATACTTATAATCATATCAAGATCGGCATCTTTATCCGTGATGAAGAGACGGGGGAGGTATTGTTCTCCAATCAGCCGTTAAATGATATGCTTGGATATGATTTTACAGGAAAAGACAGTAAGACGTTGATCCGTGATCTGAATGATACATTTAAGGGTGTGGCGACCGTACAAAAGCCGTTCCTTACTGAACGGAAAGAGGTAAGCTGGAGAAGCTATATAAGACAGTTCGACAAGATCATGGATTTATCCGAAGTCAGCATGAAATGGCTTGACGGAAGAAAGGCATCTCTTGTAATATTAAGGGATGTACAGGATTAACAGTAACCAGAAAGGGGACCAATCATGGCAAGTTCAGATATCGGTATAGATTTAGGTACCGCCAGTATATTGGTATATGTAAAAGGCAAGGGCGTTGTATTAAAAGAGCCGTCCGTAGTTGCCTATGACAGAGATACAAATAAAATAGTAGCGATCGGTGAAGAAGCCAGACTTATGCTTGGAAGAACACCGGGAAATATCGTAGCAATCCGCCCGCTTCGTCAGGGCGTTATATCGGACTATACAATAACAGAAAAGATGTTAAAGTATTTTGTTCAGAAAGCAGTAGGCAGAAGTTACTTTGGAAGACGACCTCGTATCAGTGTATGTGTGCCTTCACAGGTAACAGAGGTTGAGAAGAAAGCAGTAGAGGACGCAACTTACGCAGCAGGCGCAAGAGACGTGTCTATCATAGAAGAACCGGTGGCAGCAGCAATCGGAGCAGGAATTGATATCTACAGACCATGTGGCAACATGATCGTTGATATCGGTGGCGGAACTTCGGATATCGCGGTTATATCTCTGGGCGGTCCGGTTGTAAGTGCATCCATCAAGGTTGCCGGAGATGATTTTGATGAAGCAATCGTACGTTTTATGAGAAAAAAACACAATCTTCTGATCGGCGAGAGAACTGCAGAGGAGATCAAGATCAAGATCGGTACATGTTTTAGAAGACCTGAGAATATCACACTGGATATCCGCGGAAGAAATCTTGTAACCGGACTTCCGAAGACAGTTACCGTAACCTCAGATGAGACAGAAGAAGCACTCCGAGAACCTGCATCACAGGTATGTGAGGCTGTTCACTCCGTTCTGGAACGTACTCCGCCTGAACTGGCAGCAGATATTGCTGACAGAGGTATTGTATTAACCGGTGGAGGAGCTTTGCTTCATGGACTGGAGGAGCTTCTGGAAGAAAAGACAGGAATTACAACCATGACTGCCGAAGATCCGCTTCGTGCAGTTGCTATCGGAACAGGAAAATATATCGAATTACTCAACAGTAAGAAAGAGTAACGCAGGAGACTTGTTGTGATAAAAGAAGGTTATGTTGAAAAAGTTATCTATAAAAATGACGACAATGGCTACGCCGTTTTCACTGTAGAGGGT
>OGUN01002129.1_pt1 | contig 12353 bp, 8 predicted proteins | sample 1553621 | NCBI WGS metagenome assembly OGUN01 (sample SAMEA2580300, study PRJEB22360) | human gut metagenome | biome: human gut; feature: human-associated habitat; material: faeces | place: Denmark | collected 2008/2010
TAGTCGCGGCCGCCCTCATGGGCACGGCGGCGATCTTCGAGCTCGAAGTAGAGCGGCTGCTGGCCGCGTTGGCGCACGAAGTATTCGGCGAGGTCGGCGTAGCGCTGTTCGCCGGTGGTCTCGGCGAGTTTGACGAGTGCCATTTCGGCGATTTCGTGCCCGGGATAGCCGTGCAGCTTGCCGTCGGCGGTGCCGAATCGGGAATCGATGTAATCAGCGAAACGGCAGGCCGCGTCAAGCAGCTTGCGTTTGCCGGTGGCTTGATAGTAGGCGATCGCGCCTTCGGTCAGGTGGCCGAAGCAGTACAGCTCGTGATGATCCTTCAGGTTGGTGAAGTGCCGGTCCATGCCGTTGAGGATGTAGTAGGTGTCCAGGTAGCCGTTGTCGAGCTGCGCCGCGCAGACGATATCGATGGCGGTGTCGGCGGTCGCTTCAAGGTCAGCGTCCGGGTGGTGGGTCAGCGAGTAGCCGACCGCTTCGATCCATTTGGAGAAATCAGTGTCTTGGAACACGAAGCCGTAGAACTTGTCGGGATCGGGGTGCGCCGGGTCGTCCGGCAGGGCTTCGAAGCCGCGGAACGTGTATTTCGGCGGCACGAAGGCCTTGCCTTCCTTGTGGTGTTCTGCGTTCTGCGCGGCGGCGGCCTTGAAGTTGTGCATGCAGTAGCTGGGTGCGGCGCCGGGAACGTTGTCGTTCAGCGCGTTCCACTGGTAGGGAATCACCTGGGTGCGCACGAGTTCCTGCCGCGATGCCCAGAACGGGTCGGTGACGGTGGCGTCGCGCAATGCGATTGGATGGCTGGTGCGATTGGTGGTAGTCATGAGTGCAAGCGCTCCTTAGTGCATCGTTGTCTTGTTAACGCTCACAATCCATTATTCCACGGGTTGCTCCAAAGTACATTCCGCATGGCGGCATGTCCGACGGGAATCCCACCGCGGCAGCCGGCCCAAGATGGCCGCGCATTGGCTGCGCGACCGTTGGGCAGGCATTTCGGATTGCGGATATACGGGCTAAGGGGCAGAGCAGCTAGCCGCCGGGGCTGGCGGGCCGCCGGGCCCGCCCTTCTTCAGGGGCGGCCGGCTGCTCAGACCTTGATCATGGCGTACTGCGATTCGTAGAGCCGGTAGTAGGCGCCATGGCGGGCGAGCAGCTCGGCATGGTTGCCCTGCTCCACGATCTGCCCGTGGTCGATGTAGCAGATCTCATCCGCATTCTCGATCGTGGACAGGCGGTGCGCGATGATGAAGCTCGTGCGTCCCTTGAGCAGATGGTTCAGACCGGCCTGCAGCGCCTCTTCGGTACGCGTGTCGATATTCGACGTGGCCTCGTCGAGAATCAGAATGCGCGGGTCGGCGAGCAGCACGCGCGCGAACGCGATGAGCTGGCGTTGGCCCGCGGACAGGGTCGAACCGCGCTCCTCCACCACGGTGTCGTAGCCGTCTGGCAGTTCCATGATGAATTCGTGCGCATGCACGGCCTTGGCCGCGGCCACGATCTCCTCGTCGGTGGCGTCCAGTTTGCCGTAGCGGATGTTCTCACGCACGTTGCCGGAGAAGATGAACGTGTCCTGCAGCATGACGCCCATCTGCCGGCGCAGGCTTTCCAACGTGACGGAACGCACGTCGTGGCCGTCGATCGTCACCGAGCCTTCGGCGACGTCGTAGAAACGCGACAGCAGGTTGATGATCGTGGTTTTGCCGGCGCCCGTAGGACCAACCAACGCGATCGTCTTGCCCGGCTCGACGTGCAGGTCGACCAGGTTCAGGATGTTGCGGCCGTCCGGCTCGTAGCGGAAAACCACGTCGTTGAAGTCGACGCGACCCTCGATCTGCGGCAGATCGACGGCGTCCGGCGCGTTACGAATCTCCGGCTGCACATCCAGCGTTTCGAAGATGCGCTCGAGATACGCGGAGCAGGTGATGAGCTGGTTGTAGAAGTTGCCGATGCTGATCACCGGGTTCCAGAAGTTGTTCGCGTAGCCGACGAACGCGATCAGCACACCCGTGGTCACGTCCACACCGCCGAAACCGGTGACGCCCACATAATAGATGAACGCGATCGTCATGACGGAAATGGTCTGGATGCCCGGCCACATAAGCGTCTGGATATGCACCGTACGCATCCACGCGGAACGCACAGCGCCCTGCTGTTCCTGGAATGTGCGGAACTGCGTGTCCTCGCGCGCGAACGTCTGGGTGGTCTTCACGCCGGCGATCGATTCGTGGATGAACGCGTTGAGATTGCTCTGCTTATTGGATAGCACCTGGTACGCGCGACGCTGGAAATGCTGTAATCCCAGCACCCACGCGATGAGCAGCGGGAACAACGCGAGACTGTACAGCGCGAGACGCCAATCCACGACGAACATGACCACTAGCGTGATGAAGAACGTGAACACGTCGGAAATCACGTTGACCAGACCGGAGCTCAGGGTGTCCGAAAGCGTGTTCACATAGTTGACCACGCGGATGAGGATTTTGCCATGCGGACGCGAGTCGAAATAGCTGAACGGCAACGTCTGAATGTGCGTAAACAGGTCGCGGCGCATGTCTTTAAGCATGAGCTGGCCGACGCGCGTGATTTCCACAGTACGGTAGCGCAAACCGAATTCGTAAATGACGATGAGCACCGCCAGCAGTGCCACCAGCTCGCCAAGCAGCGCAAGGTTTTTCGCCGGAATGACACTGTCGATCATGATTTTCGTCAGATACGGTTCCACGACGTTGATGCAGCCCATTGCCGCCACGACGATGAGGATCCAGACCACGCGGGCCATGTACGGTTTCAGGTAGACGCCGACGCGCGCGAGGTCGCGCATATTGATCTTCTCTTCAAGGTCTTCATCGTCACGGAAGGTGTTGCGTTGTGCCATGATGTTATCCTCCCCCGCGTCTTACGCTTCGAATCCCTGCGAGCGGCCGGCATCCACGCCCAACTGCTTGCTGTAAATCTGCCAATATCGGCCATGCGAGGCCACCAATTCGTCGTGCGTGCCACGTTCCACAATGCGCCCATGCTCCAGCACGAGAATCAAGTCGGAATCCTTGACCGACGAAATGCGGTGGGCGATTGTGACAATCGTCTTCTTCTCGTCCAAATCGCGCAAGTGCCGCTGAATCTCTGCTTCCGTTTCCATATCGACGGCGCTGGTCGTATCGTCCATAATCAGAATCGACGGATTGTCGGCGAGAGCACGCGCCAAGCTCAGTCGCTGCTTCTGTCCGCCGGACAGGCCGACGCCACGTTCGCCGACGACGGTATCGTAGCCGTCCGGCATGCTGCTGATGAAGCCATCCGCGCCGGCAATGGCGGCCATGCGGCGCACGTACTGTTCGTCGTAACCACGTCGTCTGCGCTGGCCGTCGTACTGACCGTTGTACTCAAGTCGGTTGCCTCGGTCGCCCGCGCCAAAGCTGATGTTGCTGCCGATCGTATCGGAAAACAGGAACGTATCCTGCGCGACGATGCAGACTTGCGATCGCAACGTGGCGAGCGGCCAGTCGCGCGCGTCGATGCCGTCGATGAGCACACGACCGGCGGTTGGGTCGTAGAAACGGGAGATAAGGTTGACGAGAGTCGATTTGCCGGAGCCGGTTTCGCCGAGGATTCCGAGTTTCGCGCCTGCGGGAACGTGGAAGTCGATGTCGCTGAGCACAGGCGTCCCCAGATCGTCGGGGAAAGCGAAGTCGACGTGCTGGAAGTCGATGGTTCCTGCGATTCTAGCCGATTTATCGGCGGCTTGCGCCCCTTGCGTACCTTGCGTACCGACTCGCGTAGTGCTTTGCGTGGCTTTCCCCGCAAACTCCGGCTTTTCGCGAATACGCGATTCGGCGGTGAGCAGCTTACGGATTTTTATGCATGCCGCGTTGAAACGTTGCCAGTCGTTGGTAAGCCATCCGGATTGGCGGATTGGGCTGTCAAGCATCCACAGGTATGAGTTGAACGCCACAAGGTTGCCAAGAGTCATGTACCCTTTGATGACGAGAAAGCCGCCGAAACCGAGTGTGATAAGTTGCAGCGAAAAGCCGAGACCGTCAAGCCAGGGCATGTATTTGCGGCTGTTGTATGCCTGGGCCATGTTGCGTTGCATATAGTCGTCGTTGCGTCCGTCAAATTTTTCGGTTTCGTACGATTCGCGCACAAACGCTTTGACGACGCGGTTGCCTTCGATGTTTTCCTCGACCATCGAATTCATTTCGGCGAGCGAGTTTCGGATATCGAAGAACAGGGGTCGTGCATGCTTCGACAGACCGCGTGTCAAAATGAACAGTGGTGGCGTGACGCAAGCGAGCGCAAGAGCAAGTCGCCAATCAATCGAAAACATCATGGCGAGCGCGCCGATGAACATGACCACGCAGTCAAGCGCTTGCAGGCTCACCCAGCTCAGTGCGTGGCGGATGGCGTCGGTGTCGGACGTCATGCGGCTCATGATGTCGCCAGTGCGAGTGTGGTTGAAGTAGGTGAAGTCAAGTTCGTGGAGTTTTTCGAATTCGTCGCTGACGAGACGATAGATGGAGTTCTGTCCGAAGCGTTCCATCCACATTTGGCAGCCGTAACGGGAGCCGACACGCACCACGGTGAGCACGAGCATCATGACGCATAGTCGGGTCAGTTCGTCCACATGGCCTTGGGTGATGACGCGGTCCACGATCAGTCCGGACAGCAGGGGGATGGTGAGGGCCATGGTGTTGTTCACGCAGAACAGTACGACCGCACCGGCCACGCGCGGCAGGTCGGGTTTGCAGTATGGCAGGATCCATGCAAGGTTGCCCGCCTGCTGGTTGCGTTTCGGATCGACATACATACGTAGCGTTCCTTCGAATTGTTTGCTTGGGTCTTGGTTGGGTTGTTGTTGGGTTGTAGTGTTGCGGCCATTCGTTGCCGCCACGATTCACGTCCGTCGTGTGTCGAGCGTCCCGTCACCGGCATGCCGCCGCCGGCCGAAACCCCTGTTCGGATTCGCAAACTCGACTTATTTTAAACGAACCGTACGCCGATGCAACAGATGCGTTTTCGGCGTGTCGCAATCATAATAAAATCAACATATATACCGTTACATACCACTGGTTTGCGGGTGCTGCGAAAACCGTCATCGGAGCCTGGCTCGCCGGAATCGGAGCATCGCATCGGAACATCGCACGATAATGGAATCAAGCTCGAACTATCGATACGAGCATCGGCGACGCACGTCGAGGAAAGGACAGCAAGGATGACGGACTTGGAGCACATCCGCGCGAAGTTCGCTGCGGAATATGGCCTGTCGGAGGACATGCTCAGGAACGCGGAACGTTGGACGGAGACCACGGGCGACCTCGAAGGGGTTCCCGAGAACCTGCTGCCGGGCATTCTGGGAATGCGATTTGGCGCGATCGCCATCGATACGCCGCGTTCCGAACGCTGGAGCACGCCGGAAGACATCGATGTAATCGCCGACCTCGCCTACCTGCCGGATGGCGGTTACGATACGGAAGCCGGGCAGTGCCGCGGACACTTGCTTGATCTGTATCTGCCGCATGACGCGGTATTGCGCGGTGGGCACACCCTGCCGGTGTACATCGATATCCATGGCGGCGGATTCACTTACGGATACAAGGAGCTGAACCGGAATTTCAACGTGCATCTCGCGGAACAGGGCTTCGCGGTGTTTTCATTGAACTATCGTCCGGCGCCGCAGACCGACTTGCGTGGGCAATTGGCCGATATCCAGGCGGCATTGCGTTGGATCGCAGCCCATATGGCCGATTATCCGGTCAATCCGAACGCGGTGTTCCTCACCGGCGATTCCGCAGGTGGCGCGTTGACGCTACTGACCTTGGCCATTGAAAACAATGCGGAAGCCGCGGCTGCGTTTGGCGTCGACAAGCCGTCCGGCATCCGATTCGCGGGTGCCGCTCCGGTGTGCGGCGCGTACAGTTCGGCGTCGTTGGAGACCATGGGCCGCAAGCTGACGGTCGGGTATGACCCGAACCGCCGTATCGGTCTTGAGCAGATGTTGGGCGTCGATTTCTTTGCGGGGCTCGAAGCCGCCGATCCGAAGTTCCTCACCGCTGAGGGTCTGGCGTTCAACGTCGATCTGCCACCCTTGCTCATCATCACCTGCGGCGACGATTTCCTTGAAGCCGACAATCTGGCGTTGGCCGCCGCCTTGTCGCGCAAAGGCGCCGATTTTGAATTGTTCGACCCGAAGCCGCGCCGCCATGAGACGTTGGGGCATGTGTTCGTCATCGGCATGCCATGGCTTGAGGAAAGCCGGGAATGCCTTGATCGAATCCGCCGCTTCTCATACGAACGCTGTTGAATAACGTGAATGGGGTGAATACTCCTCCGGAGTGCCCGCCCCATTCAATGGCCGTCGATGCCGCGACGCCGTATCAGCGGCGGACCATTTCCTCTTCGATCTGTTCGAGCGACTTGCCCTTGGTCTCAGGCACGAAACGCAGCACGAACGGGATGGACAGCGCGGAGAACACGCCAAAGATGGTGAACGGGCCGCCGACGTTGTTGCCGAACATGGCCAGCAGCATGAGGAAGAACTGGGAGACCACGAAATTGCCCAGCCAGTTGGCAGCGGAACCGAAGGAGCTGCCGATGCCGCGCACGCTCAACGGGAAGATCTCGCCGATGAGCACCCATGCGATCGGACCCCATGACAGCGCGAAGCCGAGGATATAGCAGGCGATCAGCACCATGGTCGGCACGGCCAGCGTGGCCACATCGCCGGTGAAGTTAAGCACGGCCAGCACCGCGAGGGCGATGGTCATCGTCACCGATCCGAAGATCAGCAGCTTCTTGCGGGGGAATTTGTCCATGATAAGCGTGGCCGCGATAGTGGCCACGAAGTTGACCACGCCAATGCCGACCGACACCCAGATGGCATGGTTTTCGGGGAATCCGAAGCCTTTGATGAACACCTGCGGCAGGAAATAGATCACGGAGTTGATGCCGACGAGCTGCTGGAACAGCATGATGCCGATCGCGGCGACGAGCGCAGGACGGGCGATGCGGAACAGCTCGCGGACACCGCCCTTGGTGTTCTGCGCGGCGACGGCCTTGATCTCGTCGAGCTCGAGCTGCACCTGCGTCTGATCGACGTCCTTGCGAATAAGGGTAAGTACTTTGAACGCCTCACGATCCTTGCCTCGACTCACCAGATATCGCGGCGATTCCGGCAGCAGCAGGCCGCCGATCAGCAGCAGGGCCGCCGGCACGAGCGCCGACCCCAGCATCCACCGCCAATCGCGGATGCCGGCGATATTGTGGCCGAGGAAGCCGAGATTGGACGCGTATGCCAGCAGGATGCCGAAAGTGATCATCAGCTGGAATAGCGTGGACAGCGATCCACGACGTTCCTTCGGCGCAAGCTCGGCAAGATATGCCGGAGTTAGCGAGGAGGCCGCGCCGACGGCGAGACCGAGGATGATGCGGGCCACGACCATCATCAGGAATCCCGTGGATCCCGCGCACATGCCCGAACCGAGCAGGAACAGTATCGCCGCCAGAATCAGCAGCTTCTTGCGGCCGAAACGATCGGACAGCGCGCCGATGGACAAGGCTCCCGCGCAGGAACCGATCAACACGGATGATGTGATGAACCCGGTCTGAGCCACGGACAGGCCGAAATCGGATTCGATGAGAGGCGAGGCTCCGGAGATGATGCCGGTGTCGAAGCCGAACAGCATGCCTCCCAGCGCACCGAACGTGAAGATGAACGCACTGTTGAGCGGGAAACGTGTGGAAACGCCACGCCCCACCTCCCGCTCGACGGCGTCAATCGTCGCGCCGACCTCATGGATGCCGGCTTCCACCGCACCTTCGGCGTCGTGTACTGGATTGGACGTCTGCACCGCAGTCATGATTCCACCTTCCATTCCCATCGATCCTCATCGATATGAGATGCAGCAATCGCAGCAAACAAAAAAGACCTGGAACGACGTATAGTGACGTCGTTCCAGGTCTTGCCTCGCATTGAGTAGCAACCCTGCCGCGCTTGTATGCTGCGTATATTGCATTCAAGTGTAGGTCATGGCGACATGCGACACTCCGATTTTTTAGAAAACGTTTACCGGTTATTTTTCAGTGCAGGAAAGCGTGAAGCACAGGCTAGCGGCACATGCTTTTCCCTCGTGCGGAGAGCCTCCTCGGATATCCACGAGCAAGCGGACCGAATCAAGCCGTCAACCATCCACAAGCAAGACGGCAAAAAGAAAGCCGGCGGAGAGAAAGCCGCCGGCTGAGAGAGAAGAGAGAAGAAGGGTTCAGTTATGGGATTCTTGAAAGAACCTCGCCAACAGCCGTAACCGTTGACATGTTCTATATAACCGCCCGACCCTTGGAGGAACGATGTGTGTTCCTGTCAATTCCCTGAGAATTTCGTAGCGGAAATGTCACGACGGTGCGAATTCGAGGGTTTATCCCACTGAATATCGCCCCAACGGCCTTCCTGCAGCTTGTTCAGCGCGGCAACAGACGATCGCACGGCATCCGCCATACGGACACCGTCATGAGACACCGCTATACGACGCCGTACACTCACACGCAATCGTGCGTCTCACTCAGCGAATTTGTCGACGCGGCGATCGTAGGTCAGCAGGCCGTTGAGCTCTTCCTCCACGTCGGAAACCTGCGTATACACGTATCCCGCAAGTCCGCGCGATTCCAGTGCGGCCGCGGAGGCGAGCACGGAACGCACGGCGGCCCGCCAATCGTCGATCGAATCGTATTCACCGTAACCGTAGGCGCGCGACACCGCCGCATGCTCCGGTACGAGCTGCGCCAATCCGCCGAATTCCGAAATCATGAACGCACGAACGCCATGCTGCGCCACCGGCAACACCGCATAATGCGCGGCACGACGACGCCTCTTGTGTCTCTTCTCATATTCGGCCACATACCCGCGCAACGGCCCCTTATCAGGGTAGATTTCCAGCGGACGGAAGTAGTTGTGCACACTATGGAAGTCGCCGCAACGCTGGTCGTACCAACCGCTTGTAGCGTCAATCGGGCGCGTCGGGTCAAGCGCGTGAATGCGTTCCGCCGCATCACATGCGTTAAACTGTCCCCAACCCTCGTTGAAAAGCACCCACGCAGCAATCGACGGGTGGCCGGCAAGCATGTGCACCATGGCATCGCAGGTGCGTGACCAATCACGGCGGTACGTCGAATCGTCTGCACCAAGCGCCGCGAAATGCTTCGCCGTGTCGTCGCGGTACTTGTTCCACGTGGCGCGCACGAGCGTCGGCTTACGATTCGTGGTCCACGCATTGTATTCGCCGTCCGTGCCGCCGCCGGACACCGCGTCCTGCCAGACGAGCATGCCGAGGCGGTCGCAATGGTAGTACCAGCGGGCCGACTCGATTTTGATGTGCTTGCGCAGCATGTTGAAACCGGCGTTTTTCATGGCCGTGATGTCATGCGTCAGCGCCTCGTCGTCGGGCGCGGTCATGAGGCCGTCCGGCCAGTAGCCTTGGTCGAGCACGCCTTTGACGAAGAGCGGCTTGCCGTTGAGATGGAAGCGCGCCACCCCCTTCGTATCCGGTTTGATTTCGACGGAACGGAACGCGCAGTAGGAACTTACGACATCCATCGGCTGCGATTGCGCGACCGCCGCATCACCCGCCGTTTCCGCGGGTTTCGCCGACCCGTACCGCAATTCGGCCCGCACGTCATACAGATACGGATCGGCCGGCGACCACAGATGTTCGGCAGGCGGTGCGCGAAGGCAATCGCCGTGGGCATGTATTCCGGCGTTTCGTCGCACGCGAAGCCGAACATCATGCCCTGATCGCCCGCGCCGATTTCGTTGGCATCCTGCGTGCGGGTTTCCAGCGCGTCATCAACGCCCATGGCGATATCGGGGCTTTGCGCGTGGATGCTCGTCAGCACGGCGCAGGTGTTGCCGTCAAAGCAGAGGGAGGAATCATTGTAGCCGATGTCCAGCACAACGTCGCGCACGATGGCGGGAATATCCACCTTCGCCATCGTGGTGATTTCGCCCATCACCATCACCATGCCGGTGGTGGCGCAGGTTTCGCAGGCGACGCGGCTCATGGGGTCTTGGGCGAGCAGCGCGTCCAGCACCGCGTCAGACACCTGATCGCACAGCTTGTCCGGATGACCTTCCGTGACCGATTCCGAGGTAAAGAGTTTCCGCATTTTTGTAGCTCCTTTCAGCTAAGCCAATAGGGGGATGGTTGAGAGCTGCAAAAAACCCGGCGTCCTTGCACACAAGGCAGCCGGGAATCAATCAGAAGCGATTGTCCTTATCTGTCAGTGCTGCTCTGGATAGAGCCTGTGTGCGCACTGTGGGAATTGGCACCACGCACCTGCGTGCCGGTTGCCGTGGCTTCATTGGGCCCGTCCCTCTGCCACTCGTGATAAGGGGTATTACTTTTGCATCCGATATGCTACCACAATTCTGCCAGTCCGTCAAGGGCTTTTGCATCTTTTCTGTATTTTTTTCGGGAAAAATCACGATAAGAACGAACGTTCTCTTGCATTTGCGGCAAAAATCCGCTATACTACATAAGCCGTTGCAATGACGACCGGGTCCTGTGCGATCTGTCGGTGTGAACCTTGTCAGGGCCGAGAGGCAGCAGCAATAAGCGCTGGGCGGATGTGCTGCGGGGTTGCTCAGTCTGAGCGGCGGTATCTTCTATTTTGAATATCAATGGACAGGCTGCATGGGAAAGTGACTTCTCATGGCAGCCTGCTTTTTTTATCGGCGCGGGATTGTGAAATGGTGGATGGCGAACAAAGCAAAAAACGCTGCGAAACTATTGTTTCTGTGCGGTATGTGTGCTATACTGACCATCGCGCAGAAGCGCAAGTAATTTGGGAGGTATAACAATTATGCGGAAGTTCCTGTCCTTGTTTCTGGCTCTTGCAATGAGCATCGCCTGCTGCGCGCTGGCAGCGGCGGAGGATACGGCAGAAGCAATGCAGGATACCGAAGAAAACATCAACATCGACGCGGGCGATCACCAGATTCCCGCAACGCTGACCGTGCCTGTTGGCGCGGAAGGGGAAAAGTTCCCGGCTGTTGTTATGCTGCATGGCAATGGCTCTACCCGCCACGAAGCGGGCAATGCCTATGATTATGCCGCGCTGGCAATGGCGAAGGCAGGCATCGCGACGATTCGTTTCGACTACATCGGCAATGGCGACAGCACCAGCGATTACATCGACTTCACCTATGACAAGGGTGTGGAAGACGCGATGAAGTGCTACGAATACCTCAAGACGCTGGGCACCATCGACATGGATCATGTGGGTGTGATGGGCTGGAGCCAGGGCGGCCGTCTGGCGCTGCTGACGGCTGCGCGCAACGAGGTGTTCACCTCCGTGCTGACGTGGGCAGGCGCTTACGATCAGAAGGGCAATGAGGCAGAACAGTACGCAATTGCCAAGGAAAACGGCTATTACGAAGTGACCTATGACTGGCGTGAACCGCTGAAGCAGTCTCCTGCCTACTATGAATGCGCGATGAGCATTGATTATCCGGCGGAAGTTGCTAAGATCAAGGTGCCGCTTCTGGCAATCAACGGCAAGGCGGACACGACCGTGGTGCCGGAAACCGCGCAGAAGATTGTGGATGCGGCGGTGAATTCCCCGGATGCGGAAGTGCTGCTGCTGGACGGCGCGGATCACACCTTCTGCGTCTTCAGCAATGACGACACGGTGCTGAAGACCTTGGTGCAGGATACCATCGACTGGTTCAAGAAGACGCTGTAAGCGCAAAAAGTCAGCAAGGGCTGCGAAGGGGTGGAGAACATTCCTTCGCAGCTTTTTTGCGTGTGTTTTGTACAAATTGTGTATTCTGACTGTACAAAAACGGAAAGCAAGGTATAATAAAATAATAGGAAAAGCAAGGAGGTCATGCAGAGATGGAACTGAACGTGATTCGACAGGCAGACCCGCAGGTGGCGGACGCGATTGAGGCGGAACTGAACCGTCAGCGCTCGCATATTGAACTGATTGCGTCGGAGAACTTCGTATCCCCGGCGGTGATGGCGGCGATGGGTTCGTGCCTGACGAACAAGTACGCGGAAGGGTATCCCGCGCACCGCTACTACGGCGGCTGCGAATGCGTGGATGTGGTGGAAAACCTCGCCCGTGACCGCGCTAAGCAGCTTTTCGGCTGCGAGTACGTCAACGTGCAGCCGCATTCCGGCGCGCAGGCGAATACGGCGGTGTACTTCGCCATGCTCCAGCCGGGCGATACCGTCATGGGCATGAGCCTGTCCAACGGCGGCCATCTCACGCACGGCAGCCCGGTCAACCTGTCCGGCAAGTACTTCCATTTTGTGCCTTACGGCGTGGATGCGCAGGGCTATATTGATTATGACATGCCCCCG